>Ga0209319_1001865_pt1 | contig 14998 bp, 9 predicted proteins | sample RifGroE2_FD_184000 | JGI IMG/M metagenome (GOLD analysis project Ga0209319, IMG submission 184000) | Groundwater microbial communities from Rifle, Colorado - Groundwater E2 (SPAdes) (version 2) | ecosystem: Environmental > Aquatic > Deep subsurface > Groundwater | place: Rifle, Colorado, United...
GGAAATGACGCGCGCCTTGATCCACGCGTAGCGCTCCCATTCGCGCCCCTGGCTGACCAGGTATTCCTCCAGCGCGGCGAAGCTCGTCACCAGCGGGCCGCTGTCGCCGTAGGGACGCAGCCGCATGTCCACGCGGAATACATAGCCGTCGCCAGTGGCTTCGTTGATCAGGTTAATCAGCTTGCGTCCCAAGCGAGTGAAGAACTCATGGTTGCTCAACTTGCGCGCCCCATCCGTTTCACCGTCCTCCGGGTAGACGAAAATCAGGTCGATGTCGGACGAAACATTCAGTTCGCCGCCGCCCAGTTTGCCCATGCCGATGACCAGCAGGGGCTGCGGCGCGCCGGTTTCGCCGAGCGGGGTGCCGTATTGCGCCTGCAAGACTTGCATCAAACAGGCCTGCGCCTGCTGGACGCACACTTCCGCCAGCGCGGTCATCGCCTGCATCACCTCGTTCAAACCGGCCAGCCCGTTGAGGTCGCGCAGGATCAGCTTGACCATCACCTGCTTGCGCAACTTGCGCACGGCGCGCGCCAGCTCCGCTTCATCATCAAGGTTGAGGCCGCACTGCCGCAACAAGTCCTGCATTTCCGCGCGGTCGCACGGCGTGAAGTAATTTTCCCGCAACCAATTCAGCAGCGACGGGTCTACTTCCAGCGCGCGCCTGGCATAACGGCTGCAGCGCAGCGTTTTTTGTAACAGGCTATCGAAGGTTGCGGGCTGTGAGTCCATTGCGGTATTCATGGGCAGGGCTTCAAGTTAGAATGCGCATGATTATAAGGCAGTCGTAAGTCGTAAGACGTAAGTTGACAATACCCGCGCAGCAGGCAGCGCCAGCTTACGTTTTACGCCTTCCAGCTTACGTCTTCCAACTAACGACTACCAACTGAACTTCATGCTGAAATCTCTTCCCATCCGCCTGCTCTGGCACAGTTTGAACTGGCTGACGCGACTTGCCATCGTCGCGTCGGCGGTGATGGCTGTGCTGACGGCGCTGGCGATCCTGATGTTGCGCTATTGGCTGCTGCCGAATGTCGGGCAATATCACGACCGGATCGCAGCATCTCTGGCGGGCGCGATCGGCAATCCGGTCACCATCGGCAGGATCGAAGGCGATTGGCAGGGCTTCCGGCCGCGCCTGAGCTTTGCCGATGTGCGTATCCTGAACGAGCAGCGACAACCCGCGCTGGTGCTGCCGCGCATTGACGGCAGCGTATCGTGGATGTCGCTGTTTGCCGCGGAGCTGCGGCTGGCCAGCCTGGAAATCGACAGGCCGGAATTGCTGATACGCCGCGATGCGCAAGGGAAGATTTTTATCGGCGGCGTGGCGCTTTCCAAGCAAGGCGGCGGTAACGACCTAGCCGACTGGCTGCTGCGCCAGTCGCGCATGGTGGCGCGCGACGCGCTCATCGTCTGGGTGGACGAACAGCGCGATGCGCCGCCGCTGGTGCTGCAACGGGTCAATTTGCGCATCGAAAGCCTGTTCAGCCATCACCGCTTTGCGTTGCGCGCCGTACCGCCAGCCGAACTGGCGACCCCGCTGGATGTGCGCGGCGATTTTTACGGGGCAAGTTTTGATGACTTGAGTGCCTGGCGCGGCCAGATGTTTACCTTGCTCGATTACACCAATGTGACGGCCTGGCGGCCCTGGCTGGATTTGCCCGGCGAATTCAGCCAGGGGCGCGGTGCGTTGCGCGGCTGGCTGGATGTCGAGGCAGGCAAGGTGACAGGGATCGCCGCCGATCTGCAGCTGCGCGATGTGGTGACCAAACTGGCCGAGGATGTGCCGGAAATGAGATTGCTCGATTTGCGCGGCCGCGCCGCATGGAAAGAAGTCGCGGGCGGCATGGAAGTTTCCACCAGGCATTTGGCGCTGCGAATGCAAAACGGCGTCGAGCTGCAACCGACGGATTTTTATTTCCGCACAGTAAAGGCCGCCAATGGGCAACCTGCCGCCAGCGAGCTGCGCGCCAATCTGCTGCAGTTGGAAAGCCTCGCCGGCCTGGCCAATTTCCTGCCGCTGGAAGCCGGTTTGCGCGCCAAACTGGATGCGTATGCGCCAAGAGGAAGGGTGTCCGGCCTGAATGCGCAATGGCAGGATGCGCTCGAAAAACCGGATAGCTACAAAATCCCAAGCTACAAAATAAAGGGGAAGTTCGAAAACCTTGCGCTGCGCCAGGTTGGCGCGCTGCCCGGCTTTTCCGGCTTGTCGGCGGATATGGATGGCAGCGATGCGGGCGGCAGGCTGAATATCAATTCCCGCAATCTGGTTGTGGATATGCCGGGGGTGATGCGTGAACCATTGTTTTTTGCCGCTTTGACCGGGCAGGCCGGCTGGCAGCGCAAACGCGGGGAGTTGTTGATCAACGTCGATAATGTGGCCGTCGCCAACGACGACCTGGCGGGTAACTTGTATGGCAGTTATCAGACCAAGGCAGGTACCTTGGGCGTGCTGGACCTGACCGTCAGCCTGACGCGCGGCGATGTCAGGCGCGCCGCCCGCTACACCCCGCTGATCGCGCTGGACAAGGAAGATAACGACTGGCTGAACGGCGCGATGCTGGCCGGGCATACCGAGGATTTTCGCGTGCGCGTCAAGGGCAACCTGAGCGATTTTCCTTTGGACGGCACGGAAGATGCGTTGCTCGAAATCGGCGGGCATGCGCGGGATGTTGTGGTGGAATTCGACAAGGATTGGCCGCGTATCGAAAACATCTCGGGCGAATTCTGGATACGCGGCAACAAGCTGGAAGTGAAGTCGCCGTCTGCGACTATCCTGGATGCGCGTTTGCAGAACATCACCGTTGGCATCGCGGATTTGCTGAGCGATGATCTGCCGCTGGAAATAAAGGGAAGCGCGGCGGGCGCGAGCAATACCTTTCTGCAATACATCCAGCAGAGCCCGGTGCGCGGCTACATAGACGGCTTTACCGACGGCATGAGCGCCAGCGGCAACGGGCATCTGGATTTGTTTGTGCATGTTCCGTTGGCGGGCGACAAACCGGTGAAAGTATCCGGCGCATTCCGCGCACAGAATAACGATATCAATCTGGGCGAAGGCGTGCCGCTGCTGCGCAACACGCGCGGCGAATTGGCGTTCACCGAATCGGGAATGCAGGCACAAGGGGTGTCGGCGGAAATACTGGGCGGGGCGGCCAGCATCAATGTGCAGACTGCCGCAGGCGGCGTGGTGCATGCCACCGTGAAAGGGCGCAGCAACCTCGACGCGCTGCGCAGGATCAATCCGCATCCGCTGCTGAATTATTTATACGGCGGCGCGGCATGGGATGCCGACATTGCCGTACAGAAAAAATCCGCGCAGTTAACCATCAATTCCAACCTGCAGGGCCTTGGCTCCAATCTGCCGCAGCCCTTTGCCAAGCCCGCCAATGAAGCGATGCCGTTGCGCCTGGAGAAGAAGCCTGTCCTGAGCTCGGTCGAAGGGCCTGTCCCGAACCGCACCGGAGGGAATGTCGCCGAGGAGCAGGATGTCATTAGTGTGCAACTGGGCAAGCTGCTTAGCGCGCGATTGGAGCGGCGCGAGGAAAATGGCGCAATGGTTATCAGGCGCGGCATCATTAATTTCGGCGGAGAAAATATTTCCGGTAATCAGGGGAGGCGATCTGGTACCCGGAGGCTGCTGGAGCAACTTGGGGCCATTGAATCCTCGCGAAGCGGGGGCGAGCCCCTTCGACCGAACTCAGGGCAGGCTTCGACCGAGCTCAGGACAGGCCCTTCGACCGAGCTCAGGGCAGGCTTATGGCTGAGAGGTAGTTTGCCGGAGCTGTCTTTGCAGGGCTGGGGCGATCTGTTCGGCGCGGCTGGCAGCATGGATGGTGGCGTGCCTATTGCCGGCGCGGATCTCGTGATCGACAGGGTGAACGGCTTCGGGATGCATATCGACAACCTGAATATCGATGCGGGCAAGCGCGGCGACGGATTGTTCGCGCGGTTATCCAGCAGCGCGCTGAATGGCGAGTTGGAGTGGCAGCCGCGTGGTGAAGGCAAATTGACGGCGAGGTTGCAGAACCTGCTGTGGAGCGGCGATGACCGCGCGGCTACCGCCCCCGTTCAGCCCGCATCGGCATCGCCCGGCAGCCTGCCCGCGCTGCAAATTGCGATCGAGAATTTGCAGATGGGAAATAAACAGGTCGGGCGGCTGGAACTGGTGGGGCATCCCGACGGCGATGACTGGCGGTTGCGCCGGTTGAATATCGTCAACCCGGACGGCAGCCTGGTCGGGGACGGGGTGTGGCGCGCCAATCAAACCAATGCACAAGGCCAGGCTGGTGCGCAAACCCAGGTCAATCTGTTACTGCAAATCAGCGATGCCGGGAAAATTTTGACCCGCTCCGGTTATCCCGGTACCGTCAAGGGCGGCAGCGGAAAACTGGCGGCAGATTTGTCATGGGCCGGCAATCCCGGCGAATTCAACTATGCCACGCTGGACGGCTCACTCAAGCTGGATACCAGCAAGGGGCAATTCCTCAAAATGGATCCGGGTATCGGCAAATTGCTCGGCATTCTCAGCCTGCAGGCATTGCCCAAACGCATCACGCTGGATTTCACCGACGTGTTCAGCGACGGTTTTCAATTCGACAACATCAACGGCAATGCCACGATCAGGCAGGGTGTGATGGATACTCAGGATTTCCATATCGACGGATCCTCCGCCAAAGTGACCATGAAAGGCAGCGTCGATTTGAACAGCGAAACCCAGAATTTGCGCGTAAGAATTCTGCCGACGCTGGGCGATAGCGTGTCGCTGCTCGGCGCCTTTGCCGCCGGCCCGGTGGTCGGTATCGGCTCGCTCATTGTCAATAAAGCATTAGGCAATCCGCTCGATAAGTTGGTATCGTTTGAATACAATGTCAGCGGCACCTGGAGCGATCCGAAGGTGATCAAGGTTGGCGAAGCGCCAGTTGAAGTGCCGGCCAAGGCAATTAATCAGAGTAAATAGAAAGCAATTCATGCCGCAAGGAACTACCACACCAAGAGTCAACGCATTCAAGGTGGCCGCCATCCAAATGGCTTCCGGCCCGAACATTACGGGCAATCTGGACGAGGCGCGCCGCCTCATCGCCAAAGCCGCCGAACAGGGCGCGCGCCTGGTGGTGCTGCCGGAATTTTTTGCCATCATGGGCATGGCCGAGCAGGACAAAATTGCGATACGCGAGCAGCCGGGGCAGGGGCCGATCCAGTCGTTCCTCGGCGAAATAGCACGCCAACACAGGATATGGCTGGTGGGCGGTTCGATCCCGCTGGCGGCCAGCGCGCCGGGCAAGGTGTTGAACAGCTGCCTGGTATTCGATGAGCAGGGCGAGCAAGTGGCGCGCTACGACAAGATACATCTGTTCAATCTGGAGCTGGGCAACGAGCGTTATGACGAAGCCAAAACCATCGAGCCGGGCAATCAGGTCGTGGTGGTGGACAGCCCGTTCGGACGCATCGGGCTGGCGGTCTGTTACGACTTGCGCTTCCCCGAGCTGTTCCGCGCGATGAAAGATGTGGACATCATCGTGCTGCCCGCCGCGTTCACCGAGACCACAGGCAAGATGCACTGGGAAGTGCTGGTGCGTGCCCGCGCCGTGGAAAATCTGGCGTATGTAATCGCCGCCGCGCAAGGCGGCTATCACGTCAACGGGCGCGAGACGCACGGCAACAGCATGATCGTCGGTCCGTGGGGGCGGGTGCTGGATCGATTGCCGCGCGGCTCCGGCGTGGTGCTCGCCGAAGTGAATTCGTCCTATCAGGCCAGCCTGCGCGCCAGCCTGCCCGCGCTGACACATCGCGTTTTGTTTTAACCGCCAAATGATGAACACCATGCAAAACCAGCCTTTCGACACGTTATTCGCCACCGCGCAGCAGACGCTGCTGGCTCCGCATTCCATCGAAACGCACCAGATCGAACAGGTGTTTGCCAGCATGCTGGCGCACCGTCTCGATTACGCCGATTTGTATTTCCAGTACAGCCGTGCCGAGAGCTGGTCGCTGGAGGAGGGCATCGTCAAATCCGGCAGCTTCAACATCGACCAGGGGGTCGGCGTGCGCGCGGTGAGCGGCGAGAAAACCGCCTTCGCCTATTCCGACGACATCAGCCTGAACGCATTGGAAAGCGCGGCGCAGGCGACGCGCGCCATCGCCAAACAGGGCGGCGAGCAGACTGTGCCTGTCATTCATCATGGCTCGCGGCGCGAGATTTATCTGCCGCACGATCCGATCGCCAGCCTCAGGGATGCGGACAAGGTCGCGCTGCTGGAGCGGCTCGAAGGCTACGCGCGCGCGCTCGATCCGCGCGTGAAGCAGGTGATGGCGGGGCTGGCCGGCGAATACGAGGTGGTGATGGTGGCGCGCAGCGACGGTTTGCTGAATGCCGATATCCGCCCGCTGGTGCGCCTGTCGCTGCAAGTCATCGTCGAGAGCGGAGGACGCCGCGAGCAAGGTTCGGCAGGCGGCGGCGGGCGCTTTGATTACGGTTATTTCGACGATGCGATGCTGCGCAAATATGCGGCGCAGGCGGTGCATCAGGCGGTGACCAACCTCGATGCCGCACCCGCTCCGGCAGGCAACATGACCGTGGTGCTTGGCAACGGCTGGCCGGGCATCCTGCTGCACGAGGCGATCGGCCACGGGCTGGAAGGCGACTTCAACCGCAAGGGCAGCTCGGCATTTTCCGGACGCGTCGGCGAACGTGTCGCGGCGCAAGGCGTGACCGTGGTGGATGACGGCACGCTGGCACGGCGGCGCGGCTCGCTGCAGATGGACGACGAAGGCAACCCCACACAATGTACCACGCTGATCGAGAACGGCATCCTCAGAGGTTATCTGCAGGACACGCTCAACGCGCGGCTGATGGGCGTTCCGGTTACCGGCAATGCGCGGCGCGAGTCCTACGCGCACCTGCCGATGCCGCGCATGACCAACACCTACATGCTGAACGGCGACAAGGACCCGCAGGAGATCATCGCGTCGGTGAAGCACGGCCTGTATGCGGTGAATTTCGGCGGCGGGCAGGTGGACATCACCAGCGGCAAATTCGTGTTTTCCACCGCCGAGGCCTACCTGATCGAAGACGGCAAGATCACCCATCCGGTCAAAGGCGCGACGCTGATCGGCAACGGCCCCGATGTGCTGACGCGCATCTCGATGATCGGCAACGATATGGCGCTCGACCCCGGTGTCGGCACCTGCGGCAAGGAAGGGCAGAGCGTGCCGGTCGGCGTGGGGCAGCCCACGGTGCGGATAGACGGGCTGACGGTCGGCGGGACGGCATAAGGTGCATCTGTGCACCCTGCTGTATAATCCGCGCCCATGTTGATTCTACGCGGACTTTATTCTTCAAGCACACAGTTGCTCGCCACCCAGCCTGTTGCGCTCACCATCGGCAATTTCGACGGGGTGCATCTGGGCCATCAGGCGTTGCTGAACGAACTGCGTGCGGCGGCGCAGGCGCGCGGGCTGCCGGCGGCAGTGGTGATTTTCGAGCCGCATCCGCGCGAGTTTTTTACACCGCAGCAAGCGCCGACCCGCCTAACCAGCTTGCGCGAGAAACTGGAGCTGTTCGCTTCCATGGGCATCGACCGCGTGCATGTATGCCGTTTCAATGCGCGTTTCGCACAGATAAGCGCGACAGGCTTCATTCACGCGCTGCATGAAAAACTGTCGGCAAAATTTGTGCTGATCGGCGACGATTTCCGTTTCGGCAGCGGGCGTGCCGGCGATTTCGCGCTGATGGAAAAAATCGGCTTGCAGCGCGGCTTTGCGGTGCAGGCGGTGCATAGCGTGCTGCATAACGGGGTGCGCATTTCCAGCACGGCGGTGCGTACCGCGCTGGCGGAGGGCAACATGCGCGTCGCGCAGTCTTATCTGGGGCGGCCATACAGCATCAGCGGGCGTGTGGAGCATGGCGACGGTCTGGGCAAGCGGCTTGGTTTTCCGACCGCCAATATCCAGTTGAAACATAACCGCCCGCCGCTGTCCGGCATTTTCGTGGTGCAGGCGCATGCGGAGGGCATGGGGGTGTTGCAGGGCGTGGCGAGCCTCGGCGTGCGCCCGACGGTGCGGCAGGACGGCAAGCCGGTGCTGGAAGTGCATCTGTTCGAATTTGCGCAACAGATTTACAACAAGCACCTGCGCCTGGATTTCCTGCACAAGCTGCGCGATGAGGAAAAATATCCCGATGTGGAAACGCTGACGCGGCAAATCGCGCTGGATGTGGAACATGCAAAGCAATGGTTCAAACAACATGACTGACTATAAAAATACGTTAAATCTCCCCGACACCCCGTTCCCGATGCGCGGCGACCTCGCCAAGCGCGAGCCGCAGATGGTGGCGCGCTGGCAGGCGCAGCAGCGCTACCAGAAAATCCGCGCGGCCAGGCAGGGTAAGCCGAAATTCATCCTGCACGACGGCCCGCCGTATGCGAACGGCGACATCCATATCGGCCATGCGGTGAACAAAATTCTCAAGGACATCATCGTCAAGAGCAAGACGCTGGCGGGTTTCGACGCGCCCTATGTGCCGGGCTGGGATTGCCACGGCCTGCCGATCGAGTTGCAGGTGGAGAAAAAACACGGCAAGGCGATTCCTCCGTCGCAGTTCCGCGAGCTGTGCCGCGCCTATGCCAAGGAGCAGATCGAGCGGCAGAAGAAGGACTTCATCCGCCTCGGCGTGCTGGGCGACTGGGATCATCCGTACCTGACGATGGACTTCAAGACCGAGGCCGACATCATGCGCGCGCTCGGCAGCATCCACGAGCGCGGCTATCTGTACCAGGGACGCAAGCCGGTGAACTGGTGCCTGGATTGCCAGTCGGCATTGGCCGAGGCAGAAGTGGAATATGAGGACAAGACTTCGTCCGCGATCGACGTGGGCTTCGAGGTCAAGGACAGGCACGCGCTGGAAAAGGCGTTCGGCGTGTCGCTGCCGGGCGATGCCAGCGTATATGCGGTGATCTGGACCACCACGCCGTGGACGCTGCCCGCCAATCAGGCGGTGAGCGTGCATCCCGAGCATGAGTACCGCCTGGTCAAGACCGGCAAAGGTTATCTGCTGCTGGTTGCGGAGCTGATGGAAAGTTGCCTGCAACGTTATCAACTGAGCGGCGAAGCGGTTGGGCATTGCAAAGGTGCAGCGTTGGAAATGCTGCCGCTGCAACACCCGTTCCATAAGCGCACCGTGCCGATCATCTGCGGCGAGCATGTCACCCTGGAAGCGGGTACCGGGCTGGTGCATACCGCGCCGGCGCACGGCCTGGACGACTACTTTGTCGGCCAGAAATACGATCTGCCGACCGACAACCCGGTCGGCGACGACGGCAAGTTCATCGCCAGCACGCCGCTGGTCGGTGGCCTGTTCGTGTGGAAGGCCAACGATGTGGTGATCGATGTATTGCAAGCCAGCGGTCATTTATTGCATCTGGAAAAAGTGCAGCACAGTTATCCGCATTGCTGGCGCCACAAGACGCCGATTATTTTCCGCTCCACGCCGCAGTGGTTCATCGGGATGGATTCCAGAGGACAGAGGGCGGAGGGCGGAGAGCAGAACCAGTCCCTGGCTATGGACAATCTGGTGCAGGAAAAACGCGAGCATGGCGCGTCGCGGGCGCAGCATGATGGATCGAGCCTGCGCGACCTCGCCAACCAGGCCGTCGAACAGACCGAATTCTTTCCCGCCTGGGGGCGCGCCCGCCTCGAAGCGATGATCAAAAACCGCCCCGACTGGTGCGTGTCGCGCCAGCGCAACTGGGGTGTGCCGATGCCGTTTTTCGTGCACAGGGAGACGATGCAACTCCATCCGCGCACGCCGGAATTGCTGGAGCAGGTCGCCAAGCTGGTCGAGCGCGATGGCATCGAGGCATGGTTCAGCCTGAACTCGGTGGACTTGCTGGGCGAGGAGGCGGCGCACTACCGGAAACTTCCCGACACGCTGGACGTGTGGTTCGATTCGGGTGTCACCCACGCGTCCGTATTGCAGCGCCGCGCCGAGCTGCATTCAGCCTCAGATCATCTGGCAGACCTGTATCTGGAAGGCTCCGACCAGCATCGCGGCTGGTTCCAGTCATCGCTGCTGACCGGCTGTGCGATCAATGGCCGCGCGCCTTTCAAGGCCTTGCTGACGCACGGTTTCGTGGTCGATGGCAGCGGCCACAAGATGTCGAAATCCAAAGGCAACGTGATCGCCCCGCAGAAAATATTCGATACGCTCGGCGCCGACATCCTGCGCCTGTGGGCGGCCTCGACCGACTATTCCGGCGAGCTGACGATCTCCGACGAAATTCTCAAGCGCGTGGTGGAAAGCTACCGGCGCATCCGCAACACGTTGCGTTTTCTGCTGGCCAATATTTCCGATTTCGATCTGCAGCAACATGCCCTGCCGGTGGAGCAGTGGCTGGAAATCGACCGCTATGCGCTGGCAAGGGTGGGACAGTTGCAGGGTGAAATCGTCGCAGATTACGCGCGCTACGAATTCCATCTGATCGCACAGAAATTGCAGACTTTCTGTTCCGAGGATTTGGGTGGTTTCTATCTCGACATTTTGAAAGACCGTCTGTACACCGCCGGGGAAAATTCCGCCGCCCGCCGCTCCGCGCAGAATGCGCTGTATCACATCACCCACAGTCTGGTGCGCCTGATCGCGCCGATCCTCAGCTTTACCGCAGAGGAGGCATGGGAGGTGTTGGGTGGCAGGGATGACAGCAGTGTATTTTTCGAAGAATGGTACGGTTTGCCCGATGCGCAACTGGATGGCGAGGCGATTGCCGCATGGTTGAAGATCGAAGCCTGGCGCGCCAGGGTGAACAAGCAACTGGAAGAGGCGCGCACCCTGGGGCTGATCGGCTCGGCACTGGCCGCCGAGGTGGACGTGTATGTAGCGGGGCAGGATTACGATGTGCTGGCGCGTCTCGGTGTCGACTTGCGCTTTGTGTTCATCACCTCGCGCGCCACGGTGCATCGGGTTGCGACAGAAGCCGAACAACATATCGATGTTTCCGCCAGCCTGCACGACAAATGCGAACGCTGCTGGCATTACCGCGCCGATAGCGGTGCGGACGCTCGGCACCCGACGCTGTGCGGCCGTTGCGTGAGCAACCTGTTCGGCAGTGGCGAGCAGCGCCAATATGCTTAGTCGCTGGCTCGGCTTGAGCGCGCTGATCATCGTGCTCGATCAGTTGAGCAAGCTGTGGATCACCAATCACTTTGCCTATGGCGAAAGCCTTGCCGTCCTCAGCATCTTCAATCTGGTACTGACGCATAACACCGGCGCGGCCTTCAGCTTTCTCAGCGATGCAGGCGGGATGCAGCGCTGGCTGTTCAGCAGCATCGCCATCTTTGCGTCGGTGTGGATCGTCTGGCTGTTGCGCAGGCACAGCGCGCAAACGCTGTTCGCGCTGGCGCTGAGCCTGATTCTCGGCGGCGCATTGGGCAATCTGATCGACCGGATCGCCTATGGCTATGTGGTGGATTTCCTGCATTTCCACTGGAATGAACATTATTTTCCGGCATTCAACCTTGCCGATTCCGCGATTACCTGCGGCGCGTTTTTGATGATTCTGGATAGCTTTAAGGAGCGCAAACATGGACCTGCTGCTAGCTAACCCGCGCGGTTTCTGCGCCGGTGTGGATCGCGCCATTACCATCGTCGAGCGCGCGCTGGCGTTGCACGGCGCGCCGGTTTACGTGCGCCACGAGGTGGTGCACAACAAATTCGTGGTGGATGATTTGCGCCGCAAAGGCGCGGTGTTCATTGAGGAGCTGGCCGATGTGCCGCCCGGCAGCATCCTGGTTTTCAGCGCGCATGGCGTGCCGCAGTCGGTGCGCCGCGAGGCCGAAGCGCGCGGCCTGACGGTATTCGACGCGACCTGCCCGCTGGTGACCAAGGTGCATGTCGAAGTGTTGCGGATGCGCGGACAGGGCAAGGAAATCATCATGATCGGCCATGCCGGGCACCCCGAAGTGGAAGGCACGATGGGGCAGAGCGAGGGCGGCATGTATCTGGTCGAATCGCCCGAACAGGTTGCCGGTCTCAAGGTAAATGATGAACGCAATCTCGCTTTTGTCACGCAAACCACGCTGTCGGTGGACGATGCCAGCAGCATCATCGCCGCGCTCAAGGAACGCTTCCCTCTCATCACCGGCCCGAGGAAAGACGACATCTGCTATGCCACGCAAAACCGCCAGGATGCGGTCAAGCTGCTGGTCAGGCAATGCGATGTGGTGGTCGTGGTGGGTTCGCCGAACAGTTCCAATTCCAACCGCCTGCGCGAAGTCGCGGCGAATGTCGGCGTGCCGGCCTATCTGGTGGACGATGCCGGCGGGTTGCAGCAGGAATGGTTTGCCGGCAAGGCGCGCGTCGGCATCAGCGCGGGCGCATCCGCCCCCGAACTGCTGGTGCAGGGCGTGGTCGCACGCCTGCGCGAGATGGGCGCGGACAGCGTCACCGAGTTGCAGGGCATCCGGGAGAACGTCGTGTTTCCGCTGCCCAGGACATTGCAGCCCTGAAAGACCTTAAATATTCCCTTGTTGTAGCGCGTCCTCTATAATTGTCCCGTTTATGCTGGAGTAGCTCAGTTGGTAGAGCAACGCACTCGTAACGCGTAGGTCGGAGGTTCGATTCCTCTCTCCAGCACCATTTAGATGTTTTTAGTGTTCCTGAAAAGTCATTGAAACCCGCATGAATAAACGCATAGCGGGTTTTTCTTTGCCTGAGTGTTCCTGATTATTCCCTTGCAATCTACCCCGCAATATGGATATTATCCGGGGTATAAATTAACCGGCGGGGTATCTCATGGCACTGACAGCGTTACAAGTGAAGGGTGCGAAGCCTGCTGACAAGGCTTACAAACTATACGATGGCGGCGGTTTGATACTGCTGGTACAGACGACAGGGGCAAAATATTGGCGGTATCGGTACTCATACGCAGGCAAAGAGAAGCTGCTGGCACTCGGGGTATATCCAGACCTGACCCTGGCCGATGCACGGGGTATGCACAGCGAAGCGCGCAAACTATTGGCCAAAGGCACTGATCCGGGCGAAGCGAAAAAGGCAACTAAAACTGCAAAACTGGCGCTGTCAGCAAATAGTTTTGAGCTTGTCGCCCGTGAGTGGCACACCAAACGCCTGCATACCTGGAAACAAAGCAATGCGGACAAGCTGCTAAACCTTTTGCAGAATGATGTTTTTCCTTGGTTGGGCAAACGTCCTATCGGTGAGATAACTGCACCTGAACTGTTGCAAACTATCCGGCGCATTGAAAGCCGTGGCGTATTGGAAACAGCACATCGCGCCCGCTCGCTTTGTGGGCAGATTTTCCGCTATGCCGTGGCGACAGGTAGAGCGCAACGTGATCCGTCTGCCGACATTCGGGGTGCATTGCCACCCGTCAAGCACAAACATCACGCCAGCATTACCGACCCCGTAAAAATTGGCAAGTTGTTGCGCGATATTGACGGCTACACGGGCACATTCATCGTCCGCTGTGCATTTAAGCTATCCCCTTTGGTATTTCTCAGGGCAGGTGAATTGCGTCATGCGGAATGGTGCGAGTTTGACCTCGATAATGCCGAATGGCGTATTGCTGACGGCAAGATGAAAAAAGAAGGAGTGCATATTGTGCCGCTGGCTACACAAGCTGTTGCGATATTGCGCGAACTGCACCCGCTGACAGGATCGGGGCGGTATGTATTCCCGAGCGCGATTAGTACGCTCAAGCCAATGTCCGAAAATGCGATCCGCGCCGCGCTCCGCAGCCTCGGCTATACCAACGATGACATGACACCGCACGGGTTCAGGTCAATGGCCAGCACGCTGTTAAATGAGCAGGGATTCAATGCAGACGTGATCGAGATACAGCTTGCCCACATTGAGCGCAACGCCATCAGAGCGGCGTACAACTACGCCCAATATCTACCGGAGCGACGGCGCATGATGCAGCATTGGGCGGATTATCTGGATGGTTTGAAAGCGGGTGCGGACGTGATACCGATTCATAAAGGGAAAACGGCATAAACCTGTTTGTTGTACCTAGCCCGACGAGGCGAACACGGGAAGCCTTTCCCGCTGGTGCAGCTCCTCAGCAAGGCATGTTATGAAAGGTGACGTTATGAATGAAAATGAAGATACTCGTGAAGTAAAGGCATTGCGGGATAAGCCTCTCGGGGCAATTCACTTTCCATATTTGCCAAAAACTTTTGTTGCAGACATGTTTCTTCGGGCGGATACGTTATCCAGTATCGACCCAGAATTGGCCTCATGTTATCGCGATTTAGCCGACGGAATAGGTAGTCGTGCTATGGTTAAGGAGCCATTACTTTTGCGCGCCAGGTCAATTCGCTGTATTTATGAAAGCCCAGAATTGCATACTAAATACGCCGGTGATGGTCTGGTCAAAACAACGGCTGAGCTAATTTTAGACCTTATGGCAATGATCTGGGACGGTGATGGTAACCGTAGGCGCGAAGATGCCAAACATGCTGCAAATGTTCGGCACGGCAGTCCCGGTGGTAGCCGCGAGAAACAAGAGAAAATTCGCGTATTGTGGGCGAGCGGCAAGTACACAAGCCGTGATATTTGTGCCGAGCAGGAATGCGCTGCTCTCGGAATGTCTTTTTCGGCTGCGCGGAAAGCATTACGCAATACCCCAGCCTCTACTTAGCCGTTGCCCGGCACAGCCTAGCCGCTGCTAGGCATATGGTATTCAAAACAGTTAGCACAGTGCATATATTCCATACCGCGCCCCAACTTACCTAGTTGGCGTTTCGGAAAGGAAATATCATGCAACTTAATACCGGCATCACACCAGCGCACATCCAACAACACCGGCAAGCCCTAATCCGCCGCAAAGAAGTCGAGCGGCAGACGGCACTCTCGCGCTCCAGAATCTACGATCTACTGAAGCAAAACTCATTTCCAAAACCAGTGCGGTTGGGGGCAATGAGCGTTGCCTGGGTAGAGGCTGAAATTCAAGAATGGATCGCCAGTCGCATCGCGGATAGCCGT
>Ga0209319_1001867_pt1 | contig 14967 bp, 6 predicted proteins | sample RifGroE2_FD_184000 | JGI IMG/M metagenome (GOLD analysis project Ga0209319, IMG submission 184000) | Groundwater microbial communities from Rifle, Colorado - Groundwater E2 (SPAdes) (version 2) | ecosystem: Environmental > Aquatic > Deep subsurface > Groundwater | place: Rifle, Colorado, United...
AGTCCTTCAATTGAGATCATTTCAAAAGGAGAATATCATCGTGATGACCTTATCGGGAAGTCGATGCAAGATTTGTATGCTGTTACAGGTGGGCGACAAACTCTTCTCAAATCATTACAAGAAAGCGGGAGTGTTTCAGATTATGAAATTATTCTTAAGAACCGCGATGGCTCAAACATGCAATGTTCAATTACTGCAAAGATACAATTTGACGTATTTGGAAAACCATTGAAGATTGTCGGCAGTTTGCGTGACATAACTGAGCGCAAGCGGACTGAAAATGCGCTGCTTGAAAGCGAAATAAAATATCGTGCATTTTTTGAAAACAGTATGGACGCAATACTGTTAACAAGTCCTGATGGTAAAATACAATCTGCTAATCAGGCAGCTTGCAGTATGTTTGGATATTCGGAGGACGAACTTATCAAACTTGGCAGATTAGGTGTTGTGGATACTTCAGATCCCCAATTGTCTGTTTTGTTAGCCGAACGGAAATTGAAAGGCAAAGCACAGGGCGAAATAACATTAAAACGTAAGGATGGAACACTCTTTCCTGGTGAGATTTCATCGGCAGTGTTTAAAAATCCAGAGGGTTTTGAGCGCACAAGCATGATCATTCGCGACATAACTATACGAAAAAATTCTCAAAAGAAAGTTAGAGAAAGCGAAGAACGATTTAGAACAATTTTTGACCAAGCTCCTATTGCAATAGCATTAATCGATTTGCAGGGTTATCCAATCATTTCCAATTTACCACTGTCTAAAATGCTTGGTTATAGCAGTGATGAATTGACAAAAATGAAGTTTACGGAATTTACTTATCCGGAAGATATTGATAAGGATCTGAATCAATTTATTGATTTAATAGCTGGCAAAAAATCCGGATATTCCATGGAAAAAAGATTTATCCATAAAAATGGAGATTTGATCTGGGCTAATCTTTTTGTTACATCACTCAGCGATAATAATGGTATACCCAAGGAAATTATAGGAATGGTGGAAGACATCACAGAGCGCAAACGGACGGAAACAGAAATTATTATGCTAGCTCATTCTTTGAAAAGCATCAATGAATGTGTAAGTATTACTGATTTGGATGATAAAATACTTTTTGTCAACGAATCTTTTTTGAAAACTTATGGATATACGTTAAATGAGCTGATTGGGAAAAATATTAGTATGGTACGCTCTCAAGCAAATGAACAAAAGCAAGTTGATGAAATTTTATCAGCCACAATTAGCGGAGAATGGCAAGGTGAATTGTGGAACAAAAGAAAAGACGGAACTGAATTCCCGATTTATCTTTCGACCACAATTATCAAGGATAAAGAGAGTAAAGTTTTAGGGTTGATTGGAGTTGCAACTGATATAACTGAACGCATGCGAGCTGATGAAACATTATTAAAGCTTTCCAGCGCTATTGAGCAAACCGTTGATTCGATAGTTATAACTGATCGCGATGGAACGATTGAATACGTTAATCATGCCTTCGAAGATTTAACAGGATATGCATCGGAAGAGGCAGTGGGTAAAACTCCACGAATACTTAAGTCTGGAACTAAAGATCAGAATTATTATAAAGAATTGTGGAAAACGATTTTATCTGGCAAAGTATTCAGAGAAGAAGTTGTTAATAAAAAGAAAAATGGAGATTTGTATGACGAGGAAATAACCATTTCGCCAATCTTCAACCAAAATAAAACCATAACACATTTTATAGGTACCGGAGTGGATATTACCCGGCGTAAGCTTGCGGAAAAAGAACTCATTGAAGCCAAAAATAAAGCCGAAGAAAGCGACCGCCTGAAATCAGCTTTTCTGGACAATATGTCGCACGAAGTTCGTACGCCGTTAAATAGCATCATCGGGTTTTCTGAATTACTGGCTGATCCATTTTTTGAGGACCAGAAGACTGAATTTATTCAGAGTATCATTACCAGTGGAAATAACCTTCTCGGCGTTATTAGCGATATTATGGATATCTCGAAGATGGAGTCTGGTGAAATTGCAATCCGTAGAAGTCAAATTAATGTTCAGAAATTTATTTCAATCGTTAATGAACAATTTGCTATTCAGGTCGAAGGCAAAAAACTCGAACTTAATATAAATTACCCTGACAAAGATGAAGAAACTGTAGTCTTTGTCGATGCTGAAAGACTCAAACAAATATTCAATAATCTGATGAGTAATGCCATCAAGTTTACTGAGAATGGCAGAATAGAAATTGGATATCAGGCTAAGGGTGAAATTGTTGAATTTTACATTAAAGATACAGGTATTGGTATTCCGGCAGAATTTCATGATACAATATTTGAACGTTTCAGGCAGGTAGAAGCTGGAAACTCGCGTAAATATGGAGGAAACGGTCTTGGATTAGCTATTTCCAAAAGTCTGGTTGAGTTAATGGGAGGGAAGATTTGGCTGGGTTCTGAATCAGGCAAAGGTTCAGTGTTTTATTTTACTTTGCCGGTATATAAGTGTTAATTTTTATACTCTATTAAAATTGTATTTAATATATTTACGGCTATCTGACAACCCTACTAACCTTTAACCTTATTTTTTAATGAAAGCCAACCAGAACTTTAAATTCACAGAAAATAATCAGGCAGAGGTAGCGTTGAAGGAAAGTGAAGAGAATATGCGATATATTATCAAACACGATCCCAATGCCATAGCCATTTACGACTTCAATCTTCACTACATTGCAGTCAGCGATCGCTATCTTAGTGATTATAATGTCAGGGAAGAAGACATCATCGGTAAACATCATTACGAAGTTTTTCCGGAGATGCCACAGAAATGGAAGGATGTACATCAAAGGTGTCTGGCAGGCGCGATTGAGAGCAATGATGATGATTCTTTTGAACGCCCCGATGGTTCAATCACTTATAACCGGTGGGAATGTCGTCCCTGGCTCAAAATTAACGGTGAAATTGGAGGTATCATCACCTATACCGAAGTGACTACCGAGCGCAAAAAAGCTGAAAAAGCGCTGTTTGAAAGCGAAATAAAATATCACGCGTTTTTTGAAAGCAGTATGGATGCAATATTGCTAACAACATCTGATGGGAAAACATTGGCAGCGAACCCGGCTGCATGCAGTATGTTTGGATATTCAGAGGAGGAACTTATCAAACTCGGAAAATTCGGTGTTGAAGATGCTTCGGATCCCCGATTGACAGTTTTGTTAGCGGAACGGAAAGTGAAAGGAAAAGTACATGGTGAAGTAACATTAATTCGTAAAGATGGAACACACTTTCCTGCAGAAATTTCATCTTCCGTTTTCAAAAATAACGAGGGACTTGAACGAACGAGTATGATTATTCGTGAAATCTCAGCGCGCAAACGTGAAGAAGAAACGCTATTAAAACTATCCAGCGCTGTTGAACAGACCGTTGATACTATAGTTATTACTGATCGTAATGGAATAATTGAATACATTAATCCTGCTTTTGAAGTTTTAACCGGGTATTCATTTGAAGAAGCAATGGGTAAGACTCCCCGGATAGTTAAGTCTGGTATTGAAAACCAGAGTTATTATGATGAAATGTGGAAAACAATTTTAGCTGGTCATGTTTTCAGAGCCGAAATTGTTAATAAGAAGAAAAACGGAGATTTGTTTTTTGAGCAAAAAACCATTTCTCCAATCTTTGATCAGAATAAAAACATTACACATTTTGTAGGAACAGGTGCAGACATTTCGGAACGAAAGCGTACAGAAGAAGCGCTTCAGGAAAGTGAAAAATTATATCGTAGTTTATTTGAGAATATGCTAAACGGATTTGCTTATTGCAAGATGATTTTTGAAGGTGACTGTCCACAAGACTTTATTTATCTTGCTGTGAACAACTCGTTTGAAATACTGACAGGATTAAAAGATGTAATAGGCAAAAAAGTTACTGAGGTTATACCTGGTATTCGGAAATCGGATCCTGCTTTGTTCGAAATTTATGGCAGAGTTGCCTTAACCGGTAAACCTGAAACGATTGAAATATACGTGGAAGCTTTAAAGATGTGGTTTTCTATCTCCATATATAGCCCTATAAAGGAACATTTTGTGGCCGTATTTGATGTCATCACCTCACGCAAAAATGCAGAAGAAGTGCTACGCCAGAGCGAAGCTAAATTCAGAAAATTGATAAACACTTTACCTGACCCCGTCCTTGTTATCGATAGTCAGGGACGAATCGTTTACTGCAACGAGAATGTGATGAGAAATTTTGATTATAATATGGACGAGATGCTTAGCTTAACTTTGGAGGACTTAATTCCAAATCATATACGGGAACATCATTTAGCATTTCGAAATAAATATAACTCTGAACCTGTAAGTCGCCCCATGGGGAAAGGAAAAGAACGATTTGCAAAGCGAAAGGATGGAAGCGAGTTTCCAACTGAAATTATGCTTGAACCCGTTGAAATTAATAACAATCAATTTATTTTGGCGATTGTACGGGATGTCACCGAGCGCATGCGCAATGAGAAGGAATTGATATTGGCCAAAAACAAAGCCGAAGAAAGTGACCGCCTGAAATCCGCTTTTCTGGCCAATATGTCGCACGAAGTTCGCACGCCGTTAAATAGCATCATCGGTTTTTCTGAATTATTGGCTGATCCATTTTTTGAGGACCAGAAGAATGAATTTATTCAGAGCATCATCATAAGTGGAAATAACCTGTTAACGGTTATCAGCGATATTATGGATTTCTCGAAGATGGAGTCAGGTGAAATCGCAATCCGTAGAAGTCAAATTAATGCTCTGAAATTTATTTTAATTATTAAGGAACAATTTGCTATCCAGATTGAAGGGAAAAAACTCGAATTTAAACTTACTCACCCTGACAACGAAGAAGATACGGTAATTTTTGCCGATACTGAAAGACTCAGGCAAATATTTAATAATTTGTTGAGTAATGCCATCAAGTTTACCGAGAATGGCAGCATTGAGATTGGATATCAGCCTAAGGGTAAAATGGTGGAGTTTTACGTCAAGGATACTGGCATTGGTATTCCGGCAGAATTTCACAATACAATATTTGAACGCTTCAGGCAGGTAGAAGCTGAAAACACGCGCAAATATGGTGGAAATGGCCTTGGATTAGCTATTTCCAAAAATCTGGTTGAGTTAATGGGTGGAAAAATTTGGCTTGAATCTGAAGATGGCAAAGGGTCCGTATTTTATTTTTCAATTCCTCGTGATGGTATACTACAGGAAAAACAATAACTACAATGTAATAATGAAAAAGAACTAGACGCCGGATAGAATGACTATGTTTCAAAACCCATCAGGAAAGATCAATTAATGGCACTATTGCGAAACTATTTTAAGAAATAAGAAAATGGATCCCGAAAAATCTACGTTTTTACAAATCTTAAAAAGAAAAGAAGCACTTCTGTTTCTTATAATTTTTATTGCAGTTTTAAGTTTACTCGGTTGGCTATCAGGTGAAATTATTATTGACTCAGGTTCTTTGATTTACATCCCTATTGCACCCTCAACTGCTTTACTGTTTTTTATATTAAGTACTCTTCTCATTTTAAATTTAAATTTCAAAAAATCACGTATTATAGGATCAATCATACCTCCACTATTCTTTTTGGCTGCATTGTTTTGTCTTTTAATAATCCTCGACTATATTTTCAATTTTATATGGGATATTGAAAACATTTTTATTGCAAATCCCCAACGATTTGGGGAAGTTTCTATAGGTCGAATGTCGCCAATCACATCAGTCTTGTTTTTCTTCACCGGTATAAGTATTATGGCAGGCAGACAACATAACTCAAATACGATCAGATATATAGGTGGCAGTTTCTCATTACTGACGTGTTTTATAGCTTCAGTTCTGTTTATTGGATATCTTTATAAAGCGCCGCTTCTTTATGGTGGTCAAATGATCCCTGTTGCATTTCCAACTGCCATTTGTTTCCTGTTATTCAGCGTTACCTTGCTTCGGGTGTCCGAATTGAAATTTTGGACATTTAACCTGATCAAAAAAAATACAACTGAATTTCTACTCTTAAAAACATTTTTGCCACTTGTTGTTTTCATCGTCGTTTTACAAGGCTTTATCGGAACAAATTTTTCTGTCATTCATAATAATCCAACACTGTCTTCGGCAATAGTTATATTGATTATTGTAGTCCTTACGATTTTTGTTGTAATCAAGGCATCATTTGTTTTAGGCGGTAAATTAATGAGAGCTGAAATTGCGCTTCGGGAGAGCGAATCCCGTGCGAAAGCGATGTATCAGGCTATTCCCGATTTGATGTTTCGTTTGAATCGTCAGAGCGTATTCCTGGATTATAAAGCTGAAAGTAAAGATCTTTACACCCAGTCCAATGAAAACATAATCGGCAATAATATCCGTGATATTTTTCCACCTGAATTTGCGGAAATGATTGATCACAAGATATGCACTTCCCTGGATACCAAAACACTTCAAACATTTGAATATAAATTGCCCATGCCAGGTCTGGGTATGCGTGATTATGAGGCACGAATGATAGTAAGTGGTGCCGACGAAGTGATGGCAACTGTGCGTGACATCACCGATCGCAAACTGGCTGAAGTAGAAGTCCAACTTAAAAATGAAGAACTGATCAGCTTTAATGCCGAAAAGGACAAATTCTTTTCCATCATTGCCCACGATCTTCGCGGGCCCTTCAGCGGATTCTTGGGATTAACACAGATAATGGCTGAAGATTTGCCAAACCTCACCATGGCTCAGGTTCAGGATTTTGCAGTGAGCATGAGCAAATCGGCGACTAACCTTTACCAATTGCTCGAAAACTTGTTGGAATGGTCGCAAATACAAAAAGGATCAATTCCGTTCAATCCGGCTGCAATTCAATTGCGGTCCATAGTTGATGAAGTTTTAGCGTTGGGACTTGAAACTGCCAAAAGCAAAGAGATCGAAATCAGTTGCGACATTCCTGAAGGAATATCAGTTTTTGCAGACAGTCATATCCTTCAAACCGTGATCCGCAACCTCACTTCAAATGCTGTGAAATTCACACACAAAGGTGGAAAAGTGATCCTTTCGGCTAAAGCTACTAATGACAAAAGCATCGAAATATCCATTAAAGATTCTGGTATCGGGTTGAGTCAGAAGATGATTGAAAATTTATTCAGGCTCGATGTTCAAACTGGCCGGAAAGGTACCGAAGGCGAGCCCAGCACCGGATTGGGATTGCTGCTGTGCAAAGAATTTGTGGAAAAACATGGTGGCACAATATGGGTCGAAAGTGAAGTGGGAAAAGGAAGTGTGTTCTATTTTATTATTCCTGACGGCAATGACCGATTAGGGTAAATTGTGTATCTTTATCGAATCAGCATCATGAAATTCTGGAAACGATACGTTAATTACTACCTGGTTCATTATTCTTTCAACGAAATGAAAGAAGAAGATGGATTGCCTTATCTGAGAGACAAACTATTCATTTCAATTTTGATTTTAGGGTTTCCCATTGGCTTTTTGGTGTATATTCCAAGCGTCATCGTTTCGATACTAACACATCAATTTATCATTGTAATATTTGATACTATTGCCATTCTGGTTCTTCTGTTCATTTTCTTGTTTAAGAATCAAAGCATGAAGGCAAAAAAAATATTGTTCTCCGCCATTTTTTACGTTATATCAATCATCCTTTTCATTTATCTTGGTATAAAAGGACCAAGCATCATTATCCTTTTATGCATTTCTGTCTTGATTACTCTTTTTCAAAGTAAAAGAGCCGGATTGATTGCAGTTGCTTCAAATGCAGTCATCTTTTTGCTATTTCTAGCAGTGCTTCCCATACAATCAATAAATCTGTCATTTTTTAAAGAATTTACTATTACAACCTGGATAGGGAATGGTTTAAATTTAATCGCTTTTAATTGTCTTGTTGTACTGTCAGTTGCATCTTTAGTGGATCAATTGAACGAATCATTTTTGAAAGAAAAGAAGTTGCAGTTGCAGTTAATGAGGGAAAGTCTGGATTTACTGGCTGCAAAACAAAAAGTTGAAGAAAGCGACCGGCTGAAATCTGCTTTTCTGGCCAATATGAGCCATGAAGTTCGCACACCGTTAAATAGTATCATTGGATTTTCTGAATTACTGGTTGATCCGGATTTTGAAGAGGATCAGAAGAATGAATTTATTCAGCATATTATCTCCAATGGGAACAGCCTTTTAACCATAATTAGTGATATTATGGATATCTCGAAGATGGAATCGGGTGAAATTAAAATACGTAAAAGTCAGATTAATACTCAGAAATTTATTTCAGACATCAAGGAAAAATTTGCTTCACAGGCTGAAGATAGAAAACTTGAACTTAAACTGATTCTTCCGGATAATGATGTTGAAAAAGTAATTTTTGCTGATGTTGAAAGACTTAGACAAATATTTAATAATCTGATAAGTAATGCCATTAAGTTTACGACCAATGGCAGAATTGAACTTGGATATCTACTGACGGGCACAACGATTGAATTTTTCGTCAGGGATACAGGCATTGGCATTCCGGCAGAATATCACGATATAATATTTAAGCGATTCAGGCAGGTTGAAACTTCGACCACCCGAAAATTTGGTGGGAATGGCCTTGGATTAGCTATTTCAAAAAATCTGGTTGAGTTGATGGGTGGGAAAATTTGGCTCGAGTCTGAATTTGGCAAAGGCTCCGTGTTTTATTTTACTCTGCCCTGTAATTGAGGATCGAAAGAAAAAGTTTTATTAAAAATTACTTATGAGAAAGCAGCATATTGTGAAGAAGAATTTCATCCCGAAGATCTTTCTATTATTAGCCATATCGATTTCAGCCATGTTTTATGTGTGGTATATCTGGACAACAACCGCAAATGAACAAATTGAAAGTACCTTACAGATTGCCCGATCCATTGAAGCAAATTTACCCATTGAGAATTTGCAAGCGCTTGAAACAATGCCTTCCGATATTGATAAACCTCAGTATCAGGCTTTAAAAAAAGCGCTAAAGGCAACAATCAAAGTCAACCCGGAAGCGAGATTTGCCTATATTTACATCGAAAAAAATGGCAAAATATATTTCGTTGCAGATTCCGAGCCTGAAGATTCAAAAGAATACTCACCTCCCGGTCAGGAATACCCCGAAGCCAAATCCGAAGACAAACAACCATTCAGAGATGGGAAAGAATTAATTACCAGTCCACTTACCGATCGATGGGGGACATGGAGAAGTGTACTTATACCGGTAAAAGATGAGGTTACAGGCGAAACCATTGCCATATTTGGAATGGATTTTAACTCAAAATCATGGAATAAGCAACTGTTATTTAAAGTCATTCAATTAACTTTAGTTATTCTGCTCTTATTGACTTTCCTTCTCGTTTTGCAATCTAAAGGAAAAAACACATTACTGCTTTTCGAAATTACCGAACGTAAAAAGATTGAGGAAGAATTAAAAAACAGTCTCGATCGAAATAAAGCCCTGGTCAAAGCCAATCCTGATATGATGTTTGTATTTGACTCAGAATGTAGAATTATTGACTTTCATTCCGAGCCTAATAATCAACTGTTTGTAAAACCAGAGACGTTTTTGGGCAAAATCGTGGATGATTCCCTGCCTCCGGAAGTTGCAATAGTTACACATCAAAAAGTTGAGAATGTTTTATCAACAGGGAAACCTGAATATTCAACCTATGAGCTTCAAATGGATAGCGAATTAAGATTTTATGAATCACGCTATGTGCCTTGCGGAAAAAAGGATGTATTGGCGATTGTACGCGATATTACCGAACGAAAGCGGGCAGACAAGGTATTAGAAGAATCAGAAAAGAAATTTCGTACTGTTGTTGAGGAAGCTGCCGAAATTGTTTTTACGACAAATAGCGAAGGTTATTTTACATACGCAAACCCAAGAGGAATTAAATTATCAGGATATTCGCTTGAAGAGTTAACAAAATTAAAGTACATAGATTTAGTAGTGCCTGAATACAAATTAATAGTTAAACGAAATTATTTCAAACAGTATATAAATAGAATTGCACTTTCAACAACAGATTATCCATTTCGGACAAAGTCGGGTGAGATAAGGTGGTTCAATCAGAATGCAAGTTTGATTATCGAAAACGACAACGTGATAGGATTTTATGTAATTGCAAGGGATGTAACTGAACTCAGGAGCATGGAAGCAGCTTTGAAAGAGAGCGAAGAGAAATACCGCCTCATCGTTGAGAACATAGGCGAAGGATTCGGTTTTGTGAATGCTGAAGAACAATTTTTACTCGCCAATAAATCCGCTGAACAAATCTTCGGTGTTGGTTCAGGTGAGTTGGTAGGCAAGAATCTGAATCAATTTGTATCGAAAGATCAGTTTAGTGTGGTTCAGAAAGAGACTTCGATAAGGATCAAAGGAATTCAAAGTGTTTATGAACTTGATATCTTACGCCCAAACAACGAAAAACGAACCATTAGCGTCATTGCTGTTCCACAGAATGATAAAAAAGGAATTTTCGTTGGAACTTATGGCATGTTTCGCGACATCACAGAAAGCAAGTTGGCAGAAGAGTCACTTCACTCATCGCAACAGCTCATCGAGGGAATTATAAACGCTATGCCCGTGAGGATTTTCTGGAAAGACAGGAACAGTGTTTATTTGGGGTGTAACTCAATTTTTGCACGCGATGCAGGATTTTCCGATCAGAACGACATCATTGGCAAAGATGATTTTCAGATGGGATGGCGCGATCAGGCAGAATTGTACCGTAGCGGCGACCGGCAGGTCATGGAGAGTGGAACCCCAATTTTACTCAACGAAGAACCTCAGACGACTCCTGAAGGGAACACCATTATCCTGCTCACCAATAAGATACCCCTGAAAAATTCTAACGGTGAGATTTACGGTATTCTCGGAACTTCAATGAATGTTACCGAACGTATAGCGGCAGTGCAGGAAATAAAACTCAAAAACGAACAACTTCAGAAACTCAACGCTGAAAAGGATAAATTCTTTTCCATTATTGCCCACGACCTACGTACCCCTTTCAATAGCTTTCTGGGACTAACACAAATTATGGCCGAGGATTTACGTAGTCTTAAAATGTCGCAGATACAGGAAATTGCTGTGAGCATCAGCAAATCGGCCAACAACCTTTATCGATTGTTGGAAAACCTGTTGCAATGGTCGCAAATACAATATGGTGCAATCCCTTTCAATCCTGAAGCTGTTCAATTGAGTTTGGTCGCCGGGGAAAGTATAGAATTGATTCATGAATTTGCCAAAAGCAAGGGAATTGAAATAACTTACGAGATTCCGGATAACTCGGTGGTTTTTGCTGACAGTAACATGCTGCAAACGATAATCCGAAATCTTATTTCAAATGCTGTGAAATTCACACCCAAAGGTGGAAGAGTGAACCTTTCGGCTAAAGCGACCGATGACAAATACATCGAAATATCCATAAAAGATTCTGGTATTGGGATGAATCAAACCCTGATTAATAATTTATTCCGGCTCGATATTAAAACTAACAGAACAGGTACCGAAGGCGAACCCAGTTCGGGACTTGGCTTATTACTTTGTAAAGAGTTTATTGAGAAACATGGTGGTAAAATTTGGGTGGCAAGCGAAGTGGGAAAAGGAAGCGAGTTTTATTTTACTTTGCCGGCGTATTACCACGAAATCTAATGTTGAAACGCAAACGAACTCATCAATGAATTGAAAATTACTGACATTTTAGTTTATTGATTTGAAGGTATATTTGGAATATTTCTCCCTTTTTACGTATCAACTTCAGGCATCTCCGGCTGAATTACGAGTATCTCTGGCTGAACAGCATTCATTGTTTTGTAACTCAAGTTGGTATGTTTTCACCCGTTGTTTACTTCCTGTTGTAATTGCTAACCAGATATTTATCTACTTTTAGTTAAAATAAAAGAAGTAAACTGGTGAGGGAATTTATTATCCATATTGCGAATTACCGGATTTTTCAGCATGTCATGTTTTGGCTGAGTTATGTGATGCTTTTCGGCCTGGTTTACGGAAAGTTCGGAAATGATTATCCGTTTTATTTTCTCGAGTCGCTTGGAATGGTTCCGTTTGTTATGGCATCGACATACATTACCATTTACCTAATTCTGCCATATTATCTTAAAAATCAGCATTTTTTGGTTTCGCTAATTTCATTTGTTGGTACACTTTTATTCATCTGTATCCTTCAGAGAATGTTTTTAAGGTATATCAATAATCTTGAAGTCAAACTCAGCGAAATATTCGATTTGTCGTTTCTCTCACTTTTTCTGGAAACCAATTTCATGGTTGGCATTGCAATGGCTATTAAATTGATAAAGATTTGGTTTGAGCAGCAGAAAGAAAAATTTGAGATTGAAAAGCGCACCCTTCAATCGGAACTTAATCTTTTGAAAGCCCAGATTCATCCGCATTTCCTGTTTAATACCATGAATAACCTGTATGCCTTGTCGTTGGGTAATAATGAAAGGACTTCAGAAGGAATTGCCAAAGTGTCTGATTTGCTTCGGGCAGTTTTATATGATTGCAACGAGGTGTTTATCGATCTTGAGAAGGAATTAGCCTTTATCCGAAATTACATCGACCTTCAAAGACTTCGGTACGATAACCGTTTGATGTTCAATTTCGAACTGGAAGGGGATCCCAAAGGCATGCGGATAGCGCCAATGCTCTACATCACGTTTATTGAGAATTGCTTTAAACATGGAAGTTTCAATGATCCGGAATTACCCCGGATTCATATCTTTTTTAAGATTACTGGCCAGGAGATTAGTTTTCTGGCAGAAAACAGCAAACCTCAGTTAATTCCACTGAAAGTTGCTGAGGGGAGAAATGGAATTGGATTGGAAAATGTAAGGAAACGACTCGATATTCTTTATAAAAACAATTACAGTCTGAATATCAAGGAGTCGGATACAAATTATAAAGTAGAACTAAATATAAAAACTGCAGGAAATTGAATAAGTTGATCTTTCATAATGCTTTCAAATACAGGATAAGCCGGCATCTGATCTTTTTTTTATTGCTCGTGCTTATTTTCAGTTTGGTTTTGTATTACAGATCAAATGGGCAGCCTTTTTTGCCTTTATTTAAACTTACTTTTATCAACGCAACAATCTTCCTTGGATATGGTTATCTCACCATTTTTGTTTTAATTCCACTATTCCTGCCCGACCGGAAATACGGGTGGTTTGCAGTGACGTTTCTGTTATTAGGCTTTATTTTATCAATCATTAAAATAAGTATTTCCGATTTTATATTTTATACTTCCATTTCACCTGAATATTTGAGTTCAAAGGGTATCCTGAACCTACGTTACATCCTGATCAACACCAAAGATATGTCGTTTATTGTGGCATTAATGATGGTGGTTAAGTATACCAAAGACTGGCTGATTGCAGAAAAACAGCATAAATTACTGCAAATGAAATATGAAGAACTAAATCTCAGGTTACTTCAAAGTCATTTTGAACCTCATTTTCTGTTTAATACGCTGAATAATCTGTATGCCTTATCATTAATTAATTCAGAGAAGACTACCGATGTTATCCGAAAATTTAAAAGGATACTACAATTTTCAATTCACGATGCACAGTTGAAAAGGGTACCTCTTCAAAAGGAATTAGATATGATTCACGACTATATTGAAATTGAACAGATCAGATATGGCGACCGCCTTCGGGTTGAATACCAGATTACAGGCAGTACCGAAAAGCTTGAAATAGCTCCATTTATCTTGTTTACCCTGGTAGAAAACTGCTTTAAACACGGCAGCAGCACCGATGCCGGAAAACCCTGGATAAAATTGTCATTGCACGTTGAAGATGGACTAATCATATTCGAAACAAAAAACAGTATTCCTACTAAATGTCAAAGCAATCTGGCTTTTCAGGAAAAAGGACTGACCAAACTTAGGCAAAGGCTCGATTTAATCTATGCGCCGAAGTCTACGTTCACCCTGAACGTAGAATCTTTGGAGTTTTCAGCAAAACTGGAATTAATCTTAAATTGAATAAGTGGCTGAATTTTTAATACATATGGATAAAAAACGGATAGCCAATCACGCAATTTTCTGGTTAATGTGGATTATCAGTTTCACTATAATTCAAAGCATAGGTTTTGGAATCAGCGATTATTTGTCCTGGTTAGTTTATTATCTGGTTACTTTGCCTTTGTTTATGGTACATACCTATGTTATTGCTTATTGGTTGGTTCCCAAATACTTTTTCAACCACCGTTTTATCCTGTTTTCAACATGGATTCTGGTGTTGCTGATTCTTGCCTCAGTTTTTGAATTACTGATCAGCAACGAGATTGTTTGGAAACTGATGAAACCTGAGAATATTCAGCAAGGAAATTATTTGAAGGGACAAAATATTTTAATCAATGGATTAGGCAATGAATACATCATCGTTGTATTTCTTTCGGTTAAGGTCATCCGGTTTTGGAATTCAAAGGTTGGGGAGAAAGCCAAAATGATGAACCAAAAGCTGCAAACTGAAATTGAGTTGCTTCAGTATCAGTCATATCCAAGGTTTATCCTGAATGTTATGGATCGTTTGGAAAATCTTGCCGAAACAAAATCGCCCAAAACTTCAGAAATGATCATTAAACTTTCGAATCTGATGACTAATATGCAAGCAGGCCGGAAGTCTGTAAAAATTCCGGTTCAGAAAGAGATCGACCTGATCAGTAGTTATGTCGAGATTCAGCGGATGAGCCTTCCTGAAGGGTGTAAGGTTGAATTTCTGGCGGCTGGCGATTTTAAAGGTCTGGATATTCCGCCATTTCTGTTTTTTCAGCTGGTTGAAGAAGGATTCCTTGTTTTGGATGATTTTTCGGAAAATACTGAATTTACCATCCTGATAAAAGCTGAACCCAATTACCTTTTGTGTTCGATTACAATATGGAACGATAAGGCTTTGAACCGGATATTTAGTATAGATGTTGTAGATAATTGCCGCAAATTTC
>Ga0209319_1001874_pt1 | contig 14929 bp, 29 predicted proteins | sample RifGroE2_FD_184000 | JGI IMG/M metagenome (GOLD analysis project Ga0209319, IMG submission 184000) | Groundwater microbial communities from Rifle, Colorado - Groundwater E2 (SPAdes) (version 2) | ecosystem: Environmental > Aquatic > Deep subsurface > Groundwater | place: Rifle, Colorado, United...
ATAGTTGTTATTTATGATGTTGTGCGATTGATTAGCGATAGTAGTCGTGTTCGTTTTCTGTATGGGTGAAGATGAACATCTGATATGGGTCTATTACGCTATTCCGTTATTACGTAATTTGTAAACTATGCCCCCGGTCTATCCATCCCTCTTTGAATATCTCTACATAATAAACCTTATGTGGAGAATTATTGGCTAGATATGGTAATGAAGGGAAAGTTAGGATGTTGGTTGTGTGGCTGTGTAGGTGACGTTGTAAGTATGAGTAAATGTAATAGGATAAATACACTAAAATGATATTTTCATTTGATGTAGTCGTTGTGAAGCTATATAAAATAGAATTGATGATTATTCCGGTTAATATTCATATTGACAGTTTCGCCGGGAATAATTTTGTCGTGAATATAAATTGTGGAACATTAAGTGTGAAGAATTGAGTGGTAAGCCGTGGAACACAATCAAAAAATAAATACAATGTTCCCCGTGGAACAATTCGCATCTTTGAATATAAAAATTTAGTACCTGGTACTAAATCGAAAAGTATAACATTTGACACTTTTTGTAACTATTGTATCAGTGTACTAGCATACTCATACACTCAAAATAATTACCTATAATACCACATACCCGTATAGGGTATACATATCCAGCCATCTATAAACCCTTATAATATCTACACTATAAACTACAATAAATAACATACCCTAACAAATCTAAAAAATTCTAAGTTCCAACTCATACACATTGACGACGCATCAATACTAATCAAAATAAATATATAAACAAAACTATATATTATCTATGATATACATAAACAAATAATAAAGTTATCCATACAATAAATTATAATAAAACTATACTAAACCAGTATACAATTAATACATCTAACCAATACCATACCACCGTATATATTCCAAACAATAAATAAAACCATACACAACAGCTATTCCACAATATACCTCATACCCATACCCAGTATACAATTCTAACACTCTATAAACCCTTATCCTACCTACATTTCACAGCTTATATTTTACTATACCCTCACATAAAATAAATCATAAAAATATAAAAATAAATATAAATAAAAGAAGGAATTCTATATCTCAATGGCGAATATAAAAGGTAGTAACATAATAAAATATAGTAAGTAAGAAAAAGGAGGTTCCAACATGAAACAATTATTAAATATCCTCAAATGTCTTGTATACGTTATATTCGTTCTAACTTTTGTTGCTTGCATGAATAACCCTACAACATACGTTTACCTTGTTAGTTTTATGATTTTTGGTGGTATTACTTTAATTGCTTGGGTAGTTTATGAAGCAAATATAGTAAAATAAATACAATGCTAAAAGGAAAACACTAAAAATAACATATCCCTACATTGCCAAAATGTAACATGATGTAGGGATAAACAAAAAGGAGGCACTAACACAATGACATTAATTCAATTATCTAAACAAATACAGTCTGAACTTAAGGAAGGTGTTTTAAATTTTATAATATATAAGCAAAATAATACTTGGTTATGGGAATACTTTGACATTGGTTTAAGTTTGAAAGATTGTCCAGACCCGGACGCTGTAAGAGAATATAATAAATATAAAGCCATAGACCCAAAAATTATAATAATTAATGGTTATGAGCATTTTGCAGCTTATAACTTGAAATATATACAAGAACATATTAAGACATTATACAACCGTCAATAAGACGGTTTTCCTTTTTTCCACACCCAACACAACCAAAAAATAAATTGTTCCACGGGGAACACATAGAATTAAATACTACATAATAACAATAATAACCAAATACAAACCAATATACAAAAAATACCAAAAAACAACCACAACAAAAAATTAAACCTCACACAATCGCCATATACCAGCTTTAAATAAAAAATACATACTCTAACACCTAAACAACACAAACTACCCTGATATCTAATCCTAGCACGATATAAGCCTATTCAGCAAAAAAATATCTATAAACTAGAGCTGAAAAGCTCTTTTTTATTTTCTACTCATCCAAAATTATTTTTCATAAATAGTTAAACAACTATAAAAATAATTGTATAAACATATATATAATTTAATATAATACAAATTATTTTACTTAAAATTTTTAAGAAATATAAAAATAAATATCCTAAAAAAGAAGGAATTAAAAAACTTTTGGCGAATATTATGTAGTAGCAACAAAACAAAATAATAAAATTAAAACAGGGAGGCATAAAATGAAAACAAAAGTAATCTTTAACCAAGCCGACCAAAAGTATTATATTAAAATTTATTTTCTACATGGTAAACCTTGTAATCGTTTCGTCCCTATGCTGATGCACAATAAACCCAGAAGATGGATGACAGAAGAATCTGCCAACGAATTTATTAAAAACGAATTAAAAGAATACTGGAATAAACTTCCACAAGTATTTACAAATTAATTAACTTCCGGTTTATGGTAATCCGATAAAACCATATAATATTACAAATTATAGGAGATACATAACAATGACTAACACAAACTCCAACTTTTGGGTGTGGATCACCGCTCAAAACGAAAATAACGAATCATTTGAATTCTTAGATAGCATATCCGCAAAAAACCGCTATCAAGCTGAAGCAAAAGCCCTAGATCAATATAGATGGGCAGATTCAGCCAGAGCGGTATAAAATGTAAATATAAATAAATACAATTATATTTTTAACCCTTCACCGGGTTTATTTTTTTGCTCAATTTTCAAATCCCTATTCCTCTATAACAGCAACATACATAACACTGACCCAAAATTCACCCTCACACAACAGCCAACAAACCACTTAAAAACAAACTAAGGTATATTATATCCTACAATCCTTTAAAACTTATCCTATAGTAATAATTAGATATAAATGTATATAATATATAATTATAAAATTTAATAGAAATAATCAAAAAAATAAACCTGCCAGCTTATGCCAGCAAGTCTATAAATGTTTTTCTATTCTTCCAGTTCTTAGGGGCTTTTCTTAGATTCAAATTTCCTAATATTTCTATAACTTTTGTACAATCCTTCCTAGTATCACAGATTATATCTAATACTAGATCCGCCACATTTTCAGAATATTTACTATATATGTAATCAGATAGCATTTTATAAGTATCCTCGGCAATGTTGTTATACAGTACCGTTTTATAACCAGTAACACGACTTTTCAGTTCCCATTTTTTGTATTCAGTTATTAAACCCTTCTTAATCTCTGTCAATTTCATTCGTTCAACCTCCCTAAAAATATTGTACCTACATATTATCAAAAAATTGAATGAATAGCAATAGAAAAACAACACAAACAAAAAATAAATATTTCTTGACTGATACTAACCATTTTGATATAATTGACTCATGCAGTAAGCAATACATAAAACACCACACGAATCCGTAACAACTCTTTGAAAACTAAATATAAAAAATAGGAGGTCATTTAAAATGGCATTATCAACAAGATTCGGTAAAAACAGTAACGCTTTAAGGTCTAACATTCCTTTAGACAATTCACAACTTTTCCGCATAGCACCTTCAATTTTTGCTAATGAGGCACACGAATCAAGGTCAAGCCGTTACACCTACATACCTACTATTGATGTTCTTGACGGCCTCAGAAAAGAAGGATTTCAGCCGTTTTTTGTGGCACAATCAAGATCACGTATTGAAGGTAAGTCTGAATTTACTAAGCATATGTTACGCTTACGCCAAACCGAAGAGATTGAGAAATCTGAAGCAAATGAGATTATTCTTATCAATTCTCACGACGGAACATCTTCATACCAAATGATGGCAGGTTGTTTCCGCTTTGTTTGTCAGAATGGCATGGTCACAGGGGACATAGTTGAGGATATCAGAGTAAGACACAAGGGAAATATTGTCCATAACGTAATCGATGCAGCTTATACTATAGTAGATGATTTTGAACAAGTAACCGAAAGTATTGACGGAATGAAGTCAACATTGCTATTACCAGAAGAACAGGAAATATTTGCAAGTGCAGCTTTATCCCTGAAATACGATGAAAATGAAGCACCAATAACACCTAACCAATTATTGTCAACAAGAAGAATAGCAGACAGGAATCCCGATTTATGGAGCAATTTTAACCGGGTGCAGGAAAACATTATGCGAGGCGGTTTAAGAGGCAGAACAGCAAGCGGAAATAAAACGACAACTAGGGAAGTAAAAAGCATTGACAATAATGTAAAATTAAATAAAGCTCTATGGATTTTAGCCGATGGCATGAGACAATTAAAACAAGCATAAATTAAACTTAAAAACCCTATTCAATAGCTGATTGAATTCAGTAAAATTGAATAGGGTTTTATTATGTCCTTTTCTCCAGCCGGGAGCGACAAAATAATAAAACAATCTTAAAACAACCTTAAACTTATCACTCACAATAATTATTCACCTTCCTACAATCACCATACAACCACTTAAAACCCTTCACACATACATATACACCTACAATTCCTGAAATGGCTTGCTATGAAGATAATTATATAAACCTATACACAAATTTATTATAATTTATTGCTTGTTTACCATATAATACTTAAATAAAACTATATAAATATATAATATACTGTATATGAAATGTATGTAAGTATTAATATAAGTATTAAATATAAAACTAATGGCCAAACTAAACAACCTAAAAATAATATTCCCTATAAATTATCTAAAATCTATATACAGCTAGTCGCTAATATGTTATACTTATCTCATGGCAAATTAAAATAAATTTTAGGAGGTTTTTACATATGACTAATACAGAATTATACTTCATCCAGCAGGAAGAAGAAAAAGCAAGAATAAAAGGAATAGAATTAGGACTATCTAAAGATGAATTATTTGATTATATTTACTGCTCATGTTCTCATTTGTATCCGATGCAGAATACAGAAATAATAAAGGAAAATACAAAAAGCGATGTATATGGAAATCTCTAAATACCCTCGTTTGAGGGTTTTTATTTGTCAAATCAGATTAAAAATACTTAGATAAACTTATACATAACAACACAAACCTATACACAAATTAACCCATAATATCACCACAAAAGTATTGTTTGGTTAAGAGTGAATTTATGTTGACAAATTAGTTCAGATAGTATAATATAATAGACAGAATGTAAATATAAATTTTAAGGAGGTTTTTATAAATGGCTTTAATTGATTTTAGAAATGGCAGACAATCAACTTGGGCAGAAATACAGAAAAGGAAAATGGAAGTATTACCGCAGACAATAGCTGTACTAGAAAAAGAGATTGAAACAGGTTGCCAATGTGACTGGAACTATGACAAAGGAATAAGGGTAAGAAAAAAGAAACCTTTGTCAGAAGAGGATATTGCAGAAATTAAAGAATCATTGAAAGAATTCAAAGAAGAATTAGAGAAATTAAGAGCCTAAAAATGGCTCTTTTTTTTTGCTCAGACACACAAAACATAAATAACCTGCAACAAATTAGCTCCAAACTATAGACATTCGGCGACCAATTTGGTATAATGTATTTGTTAGATTATTTACATATATTTTATATAAATAAATTTTAGGAGGTTCTACCACATGAAAAATAAAAATAATAACCCCGAACTAACCGGAATATTTGTAAACGGTCTTAATCAAACTCAAATAATCGTAACAACGGATTATGAAACAAAAGAAGATTTTAGAAAGTGGTTACGGCGTACCAGGGCAGAAGATATAAGAATTTATACTGAGAATGATAATAAAGTTATGAATAGAATGTAAAATTAAGAGGTTAAACCTCTTATAAAGTCTCTTAATAGTTTATACGAGGGATTTTATAAAAGGTTTAAATAATCCACAAAGGAGTTGATTAAATGCCATTAACTATGCAAGAATACTTTAACAATACAGTCCAAAATATACTAACTTCTATAAACTGTATCATGAAACAATTAATTATAAAAATCCAAGACCATGACACATTAAAAGGAAAAGAAAAAAATGCTTTAGGTATATGTTATATCGACGAAAAATTAATAACAATAGATGAATTTTTCGTCGAAGAATGTTATAAATATTTTTACTTAGATATTTTTAGTACCTGGGAATTAGGATCTGGTTATACATTAGAATATGTTATTTGTCATGAATTGGCACATTTTAGCTATGAAAGACACGGCAAAAAGCATACAGAATTAACAAATAGACTTTTAGCAAAAGTAGGACAACCGGGAAAATACTATGATTATTTACATAAAAAGTTTAAAAAACAGTTTAAATAATAATACATATAACACCTTTCCTATACTACCCAATGTAACAAGGTATAGGAAAGATAAAATAAAAGGAGGTCTACCCATGATAAGAAAATACACCACTAATATTTACAATGATTTCCAATGTTACAAACATCCTGAGATTAATAAACAACTTGAAATTATGTCCCTAAACTCCATAAAAGATAACATCCGTCAATACGGTGATACAAATACAACTGTAAAATATAAATTATGTATCAAGTTATCTAATGAACTGGATCAAAGGGAATATAGTTATAACAATCTATCAGAAGTATTGACAGCAAGTTATTTTATATCACTTCTGACCAAAAAAGGAGTACACGGAACCATAACAGACTATAATATTTACACTGAGATTATTGACGGTAACAATGATACATTATTTGAAGATTATACCGACAATATCCACTATTGGAATAATCCAGTAGATCAACAAATACAAGAAGAAAACGAACAACTCAAAGAGCAATTGGCCGAACTGGAACTATACAAAAAATTCATATCAGACCACAATTCCCAAAAACTATTTGACCAGTATAAAAATAAAAATTCCTTATACTGGTATGAATTAAAATTCCGTTCACCTTCTCCCGGCTGTCAACCGAATGATTTTATAGAGATAGATAACCAGAAGGGTAAGTGGGGCATTGTTGGTTATGACCGGGAATTAAGCAAAAAAGAATTGAATGAATATGAAATGAAAAAATATATTGCTTGATTAATTTAACCTACTAAATGTAGGTTATTTTTTTGCTAATTTGTCTATAACAGCATAACAGCAACCGTACAATCAATAACAATCAACTCAATTTTAACTATTACCTCAAATTAAACATCATACAACCCCATTAACCCCTATAAAATCCTTTTCACCTGTCATTATACCTTTATATCCTAGAATCGGCTCATATATTGATTATTGGATAAAGTTATATATAAATAAGGCGGTTTTTCTTTATCTTCAAACCAATTGACACAATAACAATATAATGATATACTATTCTATAACTTAATAACAATACATATAAGGAGGCCGAACAAATGCAAACATGTCCTAAATGTGGTTATAAAGAAAATATTTTATCTTTCCATAAATCAGGTAATACATACTATGCAAACAGTAAAACAGCAGGAATTAAATATAAAATAGAAAAAGAAAATAATGTATATTGGTTTTATCATGTAGGAGCAAAACAAAGAAAAATAAAATTGCCAGTTGTTTATAATGTATTTGTTTTTGATTGTGACGAATGGAGATCTACAGGAGGGTATATAACATTAGAAGAAGCAAAAGAATACTGTAATAAATACGAGAATGAATAACCGTCTTAATTGACGGTTATTATTTTGTTGAATTGCTTATATCCTATTGTAATCATAAAATAAATATGTTACAATATCCTTAATATATTCAATCTCACCAAAAAGGAAGTGACCACATTGACACTAACCAATCACGCAAAACTCCGCATGTCCCAACGCATAATAACCCTCCAGGACATCTACACAACCGTTAAATGTGGCACTCCTGAACCTACCACAGAAGGTAAAACAAAGTATACATATAATAATATCTATGTTATACTAAGTAGCAATAAATCTGTAATAACAGCTTGCTTTACAAAATCCTATACTAAACAAGTAGAAAAATATGCTAAACAACAAAATATAGGATTCTATGCAGCAGTAAGAAAATTAAGGAGGGAAATAATTTGAATGTAAAATATAAGAATATTACTATTGTTGATATGAATTTTGAAGAAGAAGTATTGATTGTAGTGGTAGACGGTAAAACGATTAAAGCCAGCATTTTGACAGATAGCAAAGGTCAATATATAGAAGTTAACAATATTAAGTATTATTTAAGTAAATTAATATATAGTAAATAAATAGGAGGTATAACAATGAAAATTTTAACAGCTAAGAAAGATCATTTTTCTGCTGGTATTCAGGTTTTAACTAAAGGTAAAGAGTATCCAGTAATAGAAGAAAAATACAAAAGTCCATATTGTAAAATTGTGGATGATAGAAATTTAATAGTAGTATATCCGGCAGATATTAACAAAGAAAAACTAGAGGATTATTTTACAAAAAACTTTTAAGCAATCTTTCGAGAGTGTTTATTATTTATTTTGTTCTATAATAGTTATAACAATTTCAATATAATAGGAAAGGAGCGATCACCTTGTCCCCAAACTACATTAATTTCCCTATTCATTACCGGCAAGAGGAAAACAGAATAGTAGAATCTGTTTAAGTCCTTTAACTGGGGCTTTTTTATTTTCCTATTCTATAAAATTTCTCACCTCCAACCTTCTAATCTCTTCACAGAATCCCCTGTAAGGCCGATAAAAATTAAATCAAGTGTTATTATACCTGTATTTGCTGTATGGAGCTGTCAGAGTGTTTATAATTGATTTTAGGGAAAATGTAAGCTGATTTAAACTGATATAGATAAAAAATTTTTAAAGAATCAAAAAATAATATTTCAAAATGTTATTGACATACTAATTCCCATGTGGTAGAATAACTTATCACCAAGAAACGGACATAAGCAACAACACATCAAGCTACTAGGTGAGGCGTTCCCTAGAATATTTTAAATGTCACTCTTAACTAAACTATTAGTAAGACAGTATTTTTTAACTCTTAGAATTAAATTAACCGTAATACCTGTAATAACTAAGTAACACCAAGTAATAACAAATCCAGTTATCACACTAATACATAAAATTGTCCTTCGGCAATTTACTTCATTCATACTAACATTTATATTAACTGGTAGTCTCAAACCTTGAGAGTCTAAAACTGAGATAATACCAAAAGGTATAAACTCAAAAGGTAGGTATGCTTTACCTTAACAGCGACACTGTTAAAAATCCTTTGCGAATACATATATTTACTTTATGGCGAAGGTGCTATGGGGTGTTAAAATTCAATATATAGGAGATAATCTATAGAACCAAAAAATAATAAATAAACACGTTGAACGATAACCGTAAAAAATCGTTGATGCTAGGCAGCTAAATAGTCCTAAAAGGTTACAGGAGCCTTTAATTCTGGTATAATAAAAAAGGAGGTATGCTATTAAAGTAAAATTTATAACAAGTTAAGGACAATCAACGCCTTAACAAATGTTCAGGTAGGGACATTAAAATAAATACCAATACTTACCAAAGGTATAGCGGAACCTTTAACCCGTACTGCATAAGATACTTATTTATTACATTTGTACTAATATATTTACTATTATTTGTTGTCTATTTATAACAGTGGCATTGTAATACATGGTTAGCCTGATTCGTTAGTATTGCTTACATAGGGTGCTAAGACCGGAGGGAAGAAGGTTAACCAGACATAGCAAAGTAATAGTAGATATTAGCATATAGTATAATCTTATGCAGTAGCTTGACAGGTCTATAACAGTAACACCTGCTAATAATTTAACTTTTGTGGAATCATTAGTAAATTCTTATTGCCAAAACTTCCCAAACACTCGCGGGCGGGATTGCAGAGGGTTAATAACATAATTTGTTAAATATATCTACAATAACAAATTATTAGCAGGTTACAGCAAAATTATATAAAATATTATCTTAATTGTGCTTGTATATATTGCTTATAACAGCGATAACAGGTAGAATTAAGATAATAAAGGGAGGTAATAAATATGTTTAGTGGAATCATGGAAAGAATCAAAAAAGTTAAAAAGTTATCTATAATGGAAAAACAGGAATTGAAAGAGGACGTATTGAGACATCATAATACTATTCGTGAATATTTGACTGATAACCAAAATACAATTCCTAGAGCAGTATTAAATGCTTTGGAAGACCGTTTAATATTATTAAGTCAAACTAGAGATAAATTATAATATTATTCAGTTTACGGAGGTTAACCCGTCAAAAACCTCCTACCAGTAAAATTAAATTATGAGGAGGAATTTTAATGTTATTTTACCACCACGAGAACAAGGAAGGAGATTTTACCCTCAGATGGATAGCCGAAATAGTCGGTCACGTTGACGGCTTAAAAAGGTGTTTTGAGGGGCCATTTCATATCAGTATAACACCGACATTACTGGTATTTCGTGGCTACTCAGAATTCAACAAAAAGCATGTCGCTTATTGTGTAGAATTCAAAAAATGGAATAAACCAGAAAATTGGAAGGAAATTTCAAAAGATCATTTATTGTCGGGTGAAATGCAATTCGGTTGGATTCAAGAAGGAAATCCAGGTTCAAGTGACTATATGGGGCTGTGGCAGAAACCAGGACAGTTTCCTCTTATACACGTTTAGAGTATTTTGACCATATCCCTGCTTTGTCAGGGTGTTGGTGAGGATACTAAAATTAAAATATTATATAACAGGAGGTAATATGCTATGCAAGAAATTAAAAATGTAATGTTGTGGGAACCGCCAACTCCTTGCCCAAAAGAAATTGTTTACACTCACAAAAATTTACCCAGTTTTTATGCACCATTTAGGGATGTTAAAAACGCGTCTATCGAGCAGACAGATGCAAAACTACCTGTTTTAATGAAGGATGGTAGTATAGGTGAAGTAACTCTTTCCGATTGGAGAATCAAATGTCACTTTGAGGGCCTGGATTGGTACGGGAATTCATGCTTGACTGAGGGTGGTGCAGTTATTCCAGATTTTCATGTAGAGATCTGGTGTAATGAAGAATCTAATAGTGGGCAATATATCTACGCAAAATCTAGCTTTCCTGTAGAAGCAGTTTGCGTAGATAGAAACTACAATGCAGATGGATTATATTTATTTTTACGTCAAGTATAGAATTTAATTTTTAGTTTTATCCCTTTTAGATATTACATTAGTTGGGATATGCGAAAGATTATAAATCAAGAGGAGGTAATATTATGACTATTAACGAAATTGCTGGAATTATTGCTTCTGGTGAAAAACCAAATTTAATTGCTCATATCCGCAATCAATTTACCTGGAGTGGTGTGCAAAGTTGTAAAATATCGCAAATTAGAACTATTGCTCGTCAAAACCAAAATTATTATTCAAAATTGATTGCTCAGGGAGTATCAAAAACTCCTTCCGATGAGCAAAGGGTTATAAAACGATTGATTAACGGTGAACTGCCGGAATTCGCAAAGTGGCTATGTGCAGGTTCATGGCCAAGCAATCTTGATGACTGGAGATTAGAGGAATTGTTATACGTCCTACAAAACGGCATTTCCTGTCGTAAATGGATGCAACAGGTAGGTGAATTATGGGGGGATGCAACACTAACATATATAGCAGAACCCGATCATAAGGGTTGGTGTATGCACTCTCCGATAACAATAAATCTTTTAGCAGTAAATTATTATAGAATATTTCAATAATATTTTAGTTTTTCGTTATATTTAGATAGAAGGGTAAAAACCTTCTTTTTTCTTTTTGCTCTATAACAGATCGGCCTATATCAGATTCAAATATAACATTTATTATGAATAAGAATCAGCTTGACATATTTATTTTAATAGTTTATAATTATGCTTGTAGCAAACAAATACATACTTACTAAGGAGGTTACCCGAATGAATAGTAAATTTTACTTATTGTCTAAAATAGGAATTAATATTTTTATAACTGAAGTTAAAATAGACATTATCAGACAATCATATAAAGAATTAGAAATTAAATATTAAAGGAGGTCTTCAGACTATGCAATTGAATCATGAAGAATTATTACAAGAATTAGAGAGGATACAAGATAATATAGAAAATGTATCCCGACTAAAACTAATAGGCAAATATACAGCAAGTCAAGCAGCGGGAGAGATTAGAACATTAACCCTCAAAGCTGGTAGAATAGCACTGAACTATTACAACGATTCAAGGCCACAAAAAGAATTAACTGATTAATACCCTATTAAGGGTATTTTTTCTTTTTCATAAACACCCACCACAACGTATATAAGCCCCACTATTACCCTTTAAAATTCCACACCTATACAAAGTATCACCGAGACATTTTAACCGCTTAAATAGGCCACAAACAGGTAAAATAGTTATTGCAATTATATTTATACTATGTTAATATTGATTAAATAAATTATATGGAGGTGTAACAAAATGACTAAAAAAGAAAAGAATCAATAACAGTATATAGATTGCCTACAAAGTATCGGATTTAAACAAAATACAGCAGGGAATTGGATCGGTAAAGGACTATATCAAGGGAAGAATATTATAGTCTATCTTACCGGCAATAATTTAAAGGTAAAATACAAAGGTGAAATTATCTACAATGAATTAATCAGCAGGACACCAGCAAAAAAACTAGAGAGTATATTGAAACCTATCATATTAACAGATTAAAGACCATATTGGTCTTTTTATTTTTTGCGTAAAAATCACAAAACACTATAGACATTTATATTTATATTATGTTATAATGAATTATCAAGTAAATCAAAGGAGTTGGAGCAAATGAAATATATAGAAGATCAAAAGTATACATATCAAGACAAGAACGGAAACTTTGAAGTAACATTCACCGGGGAAGAAAAGGACTTTTGTTGGTTTAACTGTGATAAATGCGGAAAAGAAATAAACCATATATTCTTTTTCCAAGATAACGAGGGATCAAGTTATCAACTAGGAAGTAAATGTGTAAAGAAAATTATAAAAGAGATTAATTAGTCCCTACATAGGGACTAATTTTTTTGTTCAAGTGAAAAATTAATCACATAAAAAATGCTTGCATATATTTTTACATTGTGTTAAACTATCAACAGTAGTAAAACGGAACAACAAAATAATTAAAATCTAGGAGGTTATTAATACATATGAAAACAAATACAAACAACAATCAGGTCACTGCTCAAATGATTAACCAGTTAACTAGAGTTTATGTTCAACAGGCTAACAAAACCACAAAATAAATAATACATAGGAGGTTGTAACATATGATGCAACGGTTTAAAATTGTCAATCAGCATGGCAAAATATTGAGAGATTTTAAAACACCAGACAGACCGGAGGTTTGGGCGCGATTCTTAAGGCATAACGAATACCTTTTATTGGCTGATGGCAGAACATACGGAAGATTGTCAATTTTAGGTAAACAATATTACAGAGGTAAAAAGAAAGGTATTCCATTATATGCGACTAATTAACCCTCATATTAGAGGGTTTTATTTTTTTGCTTGAGTACAAATAAACAGTTGACAATTATATTAATAATATGTTAAACTATTAATAATTAAATAATACATATATTTTTAAGGAGGTTGTTAATAATGTCAGTAAATTATTGTTCCCGTAAATGTCCATTAAGTCTTACAGAAAAGGAAAAAACTAAAATATGGAATAATATAAGTGGTTTTTTCCAAAAAATTATATATATAAAAAATTGGGTGTCTTCTACCACCCATGAAGAAATACAAAAATGTTTGGATATTCTAGGAGTTATCCAAACAAAAATAGATAATGACATTTTTCTTGATAAGGAGTGGAGCGAATGTTAGCACAGGAAATTAAATATTTATTGAGTGAAAAAGTATTAGCACAAATTGAGGACAAATCAATTCAAAATATTATTAGAGGAATTATATTCAACTCTGATAATAAAATTGACTGGGACGATGCATTATATAAAGTTTATAAGAATATGCCAGAATTAATAATGGAGGAGGTAACACAAAATGAAAAATAAAATTGAAGAACAATTAAAATTTAATCATTCTTATTTGAGAAGTGCAGAGTTAGGGTTAAACGATAAATTAAATAAGGCAGTAAATGACTTAGAGCGAATGACCAAAGAAGCAAAGTATATTATTAATGACAATAATTATACTTTAGATGATAGAGTAAATAGAATTATACATCTGATTCACTGGGGAATTGCAAATATGCATATTGACGGATTAAGCGAGAATTCAGCTAGATATAAAACAATCAAAGGACAAATTGAAATTTTAAATGAATTGCTTAAGGAAAACAATTAAGGCCAACAATGGCCTTTTCTTTTTATTTAAAATTAATTAAACTATTTTACAAAAACCTATTGCATTTATTTTATTATTATGTTAAAATAACATTGTTAGTGAATCAGTAAGTCAAATAAAATAAAATTTTAGGAGGAATATATCAATGAAAACTAATCAAATCGTAGGTATTCTTAACACTTCTATTATCACCATGGACGGCAACTACACACTTACAACTATTACCACTGCTCAGGCTCAAGAATTAGCACAAAACAACCAAATTTTATCCGCTGTAGGTCACGAAGCAACAGCACAAGTATTAACAACTATTTTGGGTGTAGATGTCCCGGTTAATCGGATTATGTATGCTCAGGAAGTCGGGCAACAAGCAATTGTATTAAAAATCAATGGGAGAATACCAGAAGGAAAAATATTGTCTTTGCAGGATATTGAGGAAATCGGTTATACGTTAAAGTTAATGGTTAGAAATAGTTAGAATATTCACCAGTTTACAGCGGTTTCTGGTTAAAAAACCGCTTACCATAAAATAATAATGAGGAGGGATACTTATGGGGAATATATATAATGTAGCAATAATTCATGCAACTGATAATCATAAGAATACTTTGTCTGTATGTTTGCCAGATGATGTGGAATATCATATTTCAGTTAT
>Ga0209319_1001878_pt1 | contig 14880 bp, 11 predicted proteins | sample RifGroE2_FD_184000 | JGI IMG/M metagenome (GOLD analysis project Ga0209319, IMG submission 184000) | Groundwater microbial communities from Rifle, Colorado - Groundwater E2 (SPAdes) (version 2) | ecosystem: Environmental > Aquatic > Deep subsurface > Groundwater | place: Rifle, Colorado, United...
ACTCCTCAAGAGGATCTCTTACGGATTCCGTAACAAAGATAACTACATTACAAAGATGATGCTCGCTTTTATTCCCTTTGTTCAGCTTGTATCGTTCATGAAGCATCACCTTGTTTGACATAGAGCCTGGACAGATTGGGGATAGGTGATGTGAATAATATCTAGTTGAGGTTTTTACTTATAAATACATTATAAAAACCCCAGTTGAACTGAGGTTTTTATGTTGGTGCTGGGAGAGGGACTCGAACCCTCAAGCCAATAGGCACTAGTTCCTAAGACTAGCGCGTATACCAATTCCGCCATCCCAGCATATTTTTATCCGTATTTTGTGCGATGAGACTATCATTTTTTTGTAAAACGATCAAGGTCTTGTAGAAAAGAAAAAGCACTGAAGTCTATCAGTGCTAGAAGGTTGGTTCAAAAGATCATGTCACTTATCCTGTACAAGCGATAAGTCGTGGTTCCGTTATTTGGTAAAAGAGAACAGATTCTCTTAATTGCTTTGCATAGTCTTGTTCCATCTCTGAAAACGTACGGATCGGATGATTTAGGGAACGAAAGCGTGCCAGCATGATGATAGGAATCCACAATCGATTTGAAAAGGAAGATTGAAGAATCTTTGTTCCACCGTAGAAATATTTAGCTTCCTTTTTCATTTGTTCCGGAATAGGTTCTCCAGGGAGAAGAAAATCGAAATTTCTTTTCTGATGTATTTTTCCTGTTTTAATTTGAACCGCAAGAAATGGCCATTCAGGATTTTCCGACATAGCCATTACATCTGTCTTCATTTGCCAATCTTCATAGGGTTTGGGGAGATAACACTCCCAGCCAGCCAATTGGGTGAATGCGACACATCGACAAGCTGTCAAAGCACCAATGCAAGATTTTTTCCAGATTTCTGCAAGTGGTTTCACGTCTGAGGGGAAAAGGAAAAGAATTGTTTGTATGCTATTTGTTTCAGCAATCCAAAAGGCCTGAATCAGGAAAGCATGTGCCATACACGAAGATCGATATTCATTCATTCTTGCTTTTTTACTTTTGTCTCTTTGTCTGTTCAGTTGTAAAAGAATTCCGAACAGGAATCCAGCACAGAGTAGGTGTTGTTCAAGGGGATTTTCTGCTCTTTTTTTCAAGTTGTTAAGCCATCGTCCACGATATCCAGCTGAGCTAATTTCTTCTTTAGTGAAAAGAGGATTTTTTGCTACTGCAAGTCCATCAATCACAGCTTGTGCCACGCGTTCTCGGGCAGGGGGATCAAACAGATAGCGCTCTGTTTCCTTTGGCAAGTTTGCTCGTCCTTTTTGTATTTTTTGCAAAGAACACCTCTTGGTAAGAGACTCGTAAGAGTGTCATATTTTTACTCAGCTGTCAATCCTCTCTCGACATCCTCTCTCGACAAAAATTCTTTCGTTCGCTATCCTCGTTGGTATATGAGAGTTATTTTAGTTCATGGGTTCAATGCATCTCCACAGATGAATTTTCATCCTCGTCTTGCTGATCAACTTCGAGCAAAAGGGTTTGAAGTGATTGCTCCAACTCTTCCTTTGCAAGCCGGAGAAGAGTTTGATCTTCACAAAGCCATTGAGAAAATGAAAGAGCAAGTAGGTTATTTAAAAGGAGATGATATTCTCCTTGGTCATTCCCTAGGTTCTTTAATCATCTTGCAATATCTTGAAGCTATTGAAATGACAGAAACTCCACGAGCCGTTATTTTGGTTGCCCCTCCATGGAGTGTTTCCCGTCCAGAATTGCGACAACTTTTTATTGCCGATTTAGATGCAGATGTTTTGATGTGGAAAGCCAGGGAGTTTATCGTGATTCATTCTAAAGATGACAAATTGGTTCCGATTGCTCATGGTCGACGACTGGCAGAAGCTTTACGTGCAAGATTTATTGAAACCGCCACAGATGGGCATTATATGGAAGCAGACTATTCTGTTTTACTTGAAACGATTTTATCTATTGCACAAACACCTCATGCTTTTGAGCCAGGGAAGGATTTAGAAAATGATTTTGTTGGATTGCATTAAAAAAGTTTAGAAAAAATCAGGGGATTTTCTTCTGATTTTTTTGTAAAGAAAAAAGGCATCAGTCTGATACCTTAAGTCGCGTGTAGAATCTCTTGACTAGGAAGAGATGTGTTGTGGAATTTTACCAATAAGTAGCACTCTTTCATCTGTTTCTTCTTTAGCAATTCCATTGATCATTTTTTTCGAAACAACAGGTTGATGAGCAATAATGCAAGAATCAACAAGAAGTCGCTGATACAAATTTATAATAATAGACTGTTGAACAGAGGTTCTTACAACCGCTAAACGATAGCCACGATCATAACCAACCTTAAGACGTGCTTTCAAAAGCTTTTTTGCGATTCCAAACTGACGGAATTCTTTTCTAACAAAAAGTTCGGCCATATAGAGCACTTGCTGACGAAGCAGATGGTGTCTCACTTCAGAATCTCTACATGTTGGAATACATCGTTGGATATCAGATTTTCTGTGGAGGGAGAAACCTATTCCTACACCAACAATTTTTTTACCTTCCTTGGCTGTTAAAAAGATTATCTCTGGCCAAGAGAGCATTTCAATAAAGTATTGACGAAGTTCTGAATCAATAAATGTTTCAAACCACGGAGGTTCATGGAAGCAAGATTGATAAAGATCAATTACTTGTTCTATGTCTGTTTCTTGGAATGTCCGTATATCCATCTTTTCACCTTTTTTTGTTTGTTTTGGGAATCATTCAGAATCCCTTTAGGCATCCTTTTTCAAAAATGCCTAAGCGATTCTTAATGTTTCTTTTTGAGAAAGCGATCAACAGATATGGAGCGCATCTTATAGCAAGTAATTCCTGATTCTTGATAAGAACCAATAAGGAGAGGGAAAAAGGGTTCACTATCTATTGCTATTTTTTCAAATTCTTTTAATACTTGATCAGAATTTTTCAGAAGAGATCCGTAGACTTCAAAGATTTCACGTTTTTTTAGAATTGATTGATAGTTTTCTTTTTCTCTTTCATTTTTCTTACTAAGAAAATCAACAAGAATTTTTTTGAGCGTTTTTTTAATTTTTTTCGAGTCTTTTGGTCCACACTCAATCTCAAGTCCACATGGAACATATTCACTTAATGAACCTTCCAGTTCTGGACTAAACGTTGGCCAAACAACAATTCGTTTTATCTTAAGCAATGCTGCGAGTTGAAAATTTTTTGAAGTAGGATTTGTAATAATAATGAAGACACCTGTCTGCTTTGCTGTACCATGGAGATCAATGGTATAGCGATAATTTTGCGCTTTAGTTAGAATTTCTGACGCTCTTCGCGAAGCATAATTTTTTGCTTTTGCATTTCCAGGAGCTGATCTATTGAGGTTACCTTCGAATTCACGTGTCTTTTGATTAAGTGCAGGTTTATTTCCTATCATCCAATCAAAATCAGATCGCTCTTTTTCTAACTCTTGTAGAACATCAACACCAATAGGTTCATTTCCGTGCGTTCCTCCAATAAAAAGAATGTCATTTTTCATAGCGATTTATAGAAAGAATAAAAAACTCCTCTCAAATTCTGAGAGGAGATGGAATGTTTTTTAAATTAAACATCAAGACACATCGCTCTCAGAGGAGGGATGGTGATGATGAAGTTTGTAAATTTGTGTGGTGTATCCATTCATACCTTTGTGAAGCCAAGTAGAAATACGTGCGATCGTTGCAGAACTGAGTCCGGTTTCTTTTTCGATTTTTTTATAAGGAATATTGTCAAAAAGCATTTGTGCCGCTTTCCAACGATTTCCAAGTTCACTAAGTTCTTTTTCTGTCAGAAGATCTCGAAAAAAGTTTTTCGCTTCTTGAAGGGTTTCAAGTCGCAGAATTGTTTCAAGTAATTCCTCTGTTTTTTTAGTATTCCATTGGGGCATACAGAATTCTATTATAGCTTTATACTTTAGTCAAGTAAAGTATCAGTGATGTCAATAATGATACGTTTTTCCTTTTAAAATAGTCATTGCACGGTAGAGTTGTTCAAGAAAAAGGACATGTGCAAGATCATGAGGAAATGTGAGTTGTGAGAGAGAAAAAACATTCTCTTTTTTAAAAGTATCATGAAGACCCAGCGGTCCTCCCAAAAGAAAGGTGAGATGATGGACACCTTGTTTTGACCACTCTTCAATTTTTTTCGCAAAAGCAGGAGAATCAAATTCCTTTCCTTTTGCATCAAGTGTGATTACAAGTGATTGATGTGGAATTACTTTTATGATTTTTTCAGCTTCTTGAGCAAGAACACGATTTCGATCTCGCTCTGAAGAAAAAGGCGTTTCAGCAATTTCAATTGTTTGTAATTTTACAAAAAGTTTCAGCCGTTTTTGATATTCCATGACCAAATTTTTGCATGAGCCATTTTTTTGTTTTCCAACAGTGATAAACGTGATGTAATACATATTAAATAAAGAATAACAAATCGAAGTAAAAACGTACATTTTTTAATTTTTTTTGTTGTTTTTGCACTGTGGATCAATACAGGATAGTTCTCTTGACAGCTTTTTCCTCACGGTATATGATTCCCGCGACCTTTCCTTAGAAAACTTGTGAAGAATCTCACATAAATGCGTTATTCGGAGCGGGATGCTGAATGACATGAATTAGAAAACCACCCGCGCCTTAGCGCGGTTTTTACTTCCTTCGAATTTGAAAGCAGTGGATCCTGTCCATTACTTTCTGGTCCGAATGATGATCAGATCGATCATTACAATTGAAGAGAATTGAGTCAGAGAATCAAAATATATAAATTCAATACCACGGAAGATTAAATCTTTCAGTGGTTGTAGAGCATCTAAAGGGCATACGGTGGATGCCTTGGCAAAACGTGCCGATGAAGGACGTAGCAGCCTGCGATAAGCTTCGGGGAGGTGGCAAGCAACCTTTGATCCGGAGATTTCCGAATGGGGAAACCCAATGCGGGGAAGCCGCATTACCTTGTGCTGAATACATAGGTACAAGGAGGGCACCTGGGGAAGTGAAACATCTCAGTACCCAGAGGAAAAGAAAAAGAATGTTCGTTTTACGTTTACATGCACACGCACGTTGCCTGTAAACGGATAACGAGCCCATTCCCTAAGTAGTGGCGAGCGAAAAGGGAAGAGCCCAAACCTTAATGAGTGAAGTTGTTGTGATCATGTGGACTTCGGTTCGTATGTGACCAGCAATGAAAGATGGAAGTCGTTGCTCCTAAGGCGTTGTAAGATAGTTATGTCGTCTTCTTCCAAAGACGGGTAATGCAAGTTGTACGATGTATAGTGGAAGTCGTTGGAAAACGACACCAAAGAAGGTGATAGTCCTGTACATAAAATACTCCCGTACCATTACTATGATTATTCTTGAGTACCACGGGACTCGTGAAATCCTGTGGGAACCTGCCGCGACTATGTGGCAAGGCTAAATACACGTTTTGACCGATAGTGAACAAGTACCGTGAGGGAAAGGTGAAAAGCACCCCGAGAGGGGAATGAAATAGTATCTGAAACCGTATGCTTACAAGGAGTCAGAGTCCCGCTTTGCGGGATGATGGCGTTCCTATTGAAGAATGAGCCAACGAGTGTGTTGTATGTTGCTTGGTTAAGTCCTCCGGGACGGAGCCATAGTGAAAGCGAGCGTTAACCCGCGTGATGTGACTAAATTCGAATTGTTCGATTTTTATCGAACTTTTCGAATTTTTTCACAGAGTAGCATGCACACGACCCGAAACCAGGCGACCTAGCCATGGCCAGGTTGAAGCGAGTGTAACAGCTCGTGGAGGACCGAACCCACGCGTCGTGCAACACGCGGGGATGAGCTGTGGTTAGCGGAGAAATTCCAATCGAGCCTGGTAATAGCTGGTTCTCCCCGAGATAGCTTTAGGGCTAGCGTCGGTTAATAGTGTATTGGGGGTAGAGCACTGAATGGGGTCACCGCCTTCGGGTAGGTATCCTAAACAAACTCCGAATACCAATACATGTTCCCGGCAGTCAGACTATGGGGGCTAAGCTCCATTAGTCGAAAGGGAAACAGCCCAGATCTCCAACTAAGGTCCCTAAATCATCATTAAGTGTAAAAGGTGGTTGAAAGGCTTATACAACCAGGAGGTTGGCTTAGAAGCAGCCATCCTTTAAAGATAGCGTAATAGCTCACTGGTCAAGCTTTTCTGCGCCGAAAATGTACCGGGGCTAAATGATGTACCGAAGTTGAGGGTGTCTTCACCTAGAGTGAAGGCGCGGTAGGGGAGCATTCGTATTGCACTGAAGCTGTGTCGTAAGGCATGGTGGAGCGATGCGAAGGGAGAATGTTGGCATAAGTAGCAAAAAGACAGGTGAGAATCCTGTCCACCGTAAACCCAAGGTTTCCTGGGCAACGAGAATCGACCCAGGGTTAGTCGGGAGCTAAGGCGAGGCCGAAAGGCGTAGTCGATGCACAGCAGGTTAATATTCCTGCACTCTGTCACACACTGATGCGGGGACGCTTCGTGAAATTTCCTGCGTCCTATGGCTATGACGTCGGGTGCATCTTGGCGACTGGTAGGTAAATCCGCTAGTCATTAAGCTCGGATGTAATCGCAAGTCTGCCGCAAGGCAAGCAAGAGGAAAGGACATGGAGCCAAGAAAAGCCGCTAGGGTTAATGTGTGATGGACCCGTACCCCAAACCAACACAGGTGGGTGGGCGCGTAATGTGCCAAGGTGTACGAGAGAACCTTCGTTAAGGAACTCGGCAAATCAGTGGCCGTAACTTCGGGATAAGGCCTGGTTGCCCTCGGGAGAGGGTGACCCGCAGCGACTGACCACAACCGACTGTTTATCAAAAACACAGGTCCCTGCTAAACTGCAAAGTGATGTATAGGGGCTGATGCCTGGCCAGTGTCCGAACGTTAAGGAAGGGGGTCATCCCATTAGGGAGAAGCTTCCGACTGAAGCGCGGATGAACGCCGGCGATAACTATAATCGTCCTAAGGTAGCGAAATTCCTTGTCGGGTAAGTTCCGACCTGCACGAATGGCATAACGAGTTGTGGACTCTCTCAACGAAGGACTCGGTGAAATTGCAAGATGAGTGAAGATGCTCATTACTCGTGGTTAGACGAAAAGACCCCGTGAAGCTTTACTATAGCTTGTTCTTGGGTTCATGTTTCATATGTTCAGTATAGGTGGGAGCCTTCGGGCGCCAGTGAGATACCACCCTTATGTTGTGTGAATCCTAACCAGACGCCGTGAATCCGGTGTCAGGGACAGGAACTGGTGGGTAGTTTACCTGGGGCGGGTGCCTCCCAAAAAGTAACGGAGGCGTCTACAAAGGTTGGCTTAGCGCGGATGGAAATCGCGCTGGACGTGCATACGCAGAAGCCAGCTTTACTGCAAGACCTACAAGTCGCGCAGTTGCGAAAGCAGAGGTAAGTGATCCGACCGTTCGAGATAGGACGGCGGAAGCTCATCGGATAAAAGCTACTCCGGGGATAACAGGCTAGTCTCCCCCAAGCGTCCACAGCGACGGGGAGGTTCGGCACCTCGATGTCGGCTCATCGCATCCTGGGGGTGGAGAAGCTCCCAAGGGTTGGGCTGTTCGCCCATTAAAGCGGTACGTGAGCTGGGTTCAGAACGTCGTGAGACAGTTCGGTCTCCTATCTACCATGAGCGTCGATGACTGAGGGAACCCATCCTTAGTACGAGAGGACCGGGATGGACAAACCTCTAGTGTACCAGTTGTTCTGCCAAGGGCATTGCTGGGTAGCTACGTTTGGTTCGGATAAGTGCTGAAAGCATCTAAGTACGAAGTCGATCCCAAGATTAGTCATCATTTGAGACCCCTACGAGACGAGTAGGTTGATAGGCTGCAGGTGTAAGCGCGGTAACGCGTTCAGCCGAGCAGTACTAATAGGTCGATTGCTCTACAACCTCTAAAGGATTAAATCCTGTGGTTATATCTATGAGATTCTGATTACGGCTGATCAATTCTTTTCATTCCGATCGAATATTCGAAAGGGTTTCAATGTCTCGGTGCTCCTTCCAGGAGGGTCACACCTGTTCCCATCCCGACCACAGCAGTTAAGCCTCCTTGGGCCGATGGTAGTGCGATTGCGCGAGAGTAGGTAGGCGCCGGGACAGTGAAACTCTTAAATAACACCTCGAAAGAGGTGTTTTTCTTTTATCTTGATTCTTATTCACTTCTAGGACAAAATTGCAAAAAAAAGAACAAATTGTTAAACTTTATTATATTGTTTATAAGTTTATTTAATATGCGAACACGAAGAGACGCAGATTTGCGGAATTTCAATGAGGGATCAAAGGGATCAAACGGAGAAAGAGGGGGAACGTCTATTATATCGGTGGATGAAACAAAAAATAGGGAAAAAGATCGAGACATAGTCAAACAGAGAGGAGAGGTTAGTAAGGCGGTCGATGGACTTTTTTTACTTTTGCGTGAAGAATTACGTTTTTCACAACAAAATCCAACAGAGATCAGACGTATTTTTGATGAATGGAGTGCTAAAAAAGATACTTGGAAACAGGAACTATTTTTTGCCCTAGAAGAGAGCAAGGGCTCCGTATCAATGGAAAAAGATGAATTAGTGGTACCTATTTTAGAGCTTGCCAGAAGGAGTTTCCGACGACAACTACCAGGAGAAGAACGTTGGGTAGACGAAGGAGAATATGGTAAGGAAGTAAAAAAAGGAGATGAGTCTGCTCGCAGAACAGTAGAGAAGTTATTTGATCGTTACCCGAGTCGGCTTAATGTTTCTGATCTAATGAATGGTAGATTTGATGTTCTTATACGTGCTGTTAGTCATCGACTTCTTGATGACAAGTTATTTTCTTCAGGTTTAGCAAATATTTTATTGGTTTTACCTGACAGTGGAGCCTCTTCATTAAAACAGCTGATTAATATCGATTTTACATTGGTAGCTTATACAGATCAAATGTCTGACATGTTAAGGGAAGAGATTGGACAAAATTATGGGGATAAAGCTCAGAAAGAATTACGTGAGAAAATAGCGCGTACATTGCCAGTTTTGAAATCTTTGAAAGATTTACGTGATGCCATGTCCAAAGCACAATTTGGTCATGTCAAATCTCCAGATGAAATATTGGCAATAGATAGGACATATGAAACGGCAGCAACAGTTGCTACCCCAACAAACGATAGAGAACCTCATGGTTCTGGTGGTGCAGAAAGAGCAAAAGAAGTAGTTGAAAAAGCACCACCAAAAGTTGAAAAGATAGCAAAGATGTCTTTTAAAGAAGCTGCTGATTTACTCAATAACGCTGACATTTCCGATCCTATAGAAGACGCTAAAAGATTGGTCACCCCAGAGGTCAAAGCCGCATTATTTAAAGAATTATCGGCACAACTTGATAGTAGGCTTGATGCCGTAAAGGGTTGGAATCCAGGAGAGAAATTAGATCTAAAGATTATGGGGGTTCTGATTGGAATAACAGCAGATCAAAAAATATATCGTTTACCATTAATTGCCGCTGAGGGAAAGATTGCAGGCGTTCGACAGACAAAAATCGAGGATTACTTTAAAAAAGTTTTTGGCCATGACCTTCAAAGGGATCGACGTGAGCTAGCACTAAGAAGATCAACAAATATTTTTGAATAAAATTGATCCTCTGAAGGCGAATTATTATGTGAAAATCTTTAAAGAATCACCCGAAATGGGTGGTTTTTGTCTCTCTTGATGATCCTTCTTTTCTGCTGTAAAGTATTGCTGCGTTTCTTCAAAGGAGAACAAGATGGAACAGCTGACAAGAAAAGGCGATGGAAAATTTTTGTGGCTCGTGATAGATTTTGCATCAAAACGTGCTCAAAAACTTGCCAATATCCTTCCTTTCGATTTGTTGCTTTATGACGAAGTTGTTGAACAACAAATTCGTGATCTCCTTGGTCAGCTTACATCACGTGAGATTCCCAAATCATTTTGCATCGCGGAAATTGTGAATGAATCCTATGTCCTTGTTGCATTGAATCCTGAGCGAACCATGGTAACTGGAATAGGAATTTTGACTCCATGTGGCCCATCTTTTCTGGGTCACAAAGGAATTATTGAGGAAATCATTGTTCATCGTGCCCATCGTCGTAATGGGATTGGTCGTCGAATTCTAACCCTTCTTGTCGGTAGAGCGTGGAATATGCATCTGACTGAGCTCCAATTGACGAGCAACCCAAAGAATCCGGATCGCAGGGAAGCCATTTTACTCTATTTGAGCGAAGGGTTTTCACAACCAGATACGCAGTTTTTGACTCGCGAATTCTAGCCCCCAAGAGGGCTTTTTTGTTTGTAAAAGAAAACCCGTCTTTCAGACGGGTTGTTGTTCTTCACAGAAAAAAGAAATTATTCCTTGCAAGAACACAAGACTCCCTGATCATCTGCCAAACGGCGGAAGGTCGGGGATTTTTCATAAGCTTCTTCAAAGGAGTGGGCAACAATCTCGACTTGTGAGTCATTATTTTTTAATTCATCAATCGGACGCAAAACTACAATCTTGTCACAGAAACGCAATGTATCCAGTCGATGAGCAATGATAAGAGCTCCACATCTTCGTTGCTTGATAATTTTTTCAAGAGCCCATTGCACTTTTCGTTCTGTGGTTGAATCAAGACTGCATGTAGCTTCATCAATAATGAGAAAATTAAGCTGTCGAATCATCTGTGCTCCAATCATCAAGCGTTGTTTCTCTCCACCTGAAAGTTCAATTCCTTCTTTTCCAACTTTTGTATCAAGACCATCTTTAAGGCGCTGTCCAAAATCAATCTGAAAATCATTCATCAGTTCCCAGAGTTGATCATCCGTAACTTTTTTCCGATCTTCTAACTTCAAACCATAGAGAAGATTATCTCGAAGAGATCCAGCAAAGACTTCAGGTTTTTGCGCAATGCAACCAAGCTGTTGCAACCAAGAGTTCAATTTAATTTGACATAGATCAATTCCATTGATCGTAATTACACCCTCTTGTGGATCCATCGCCCGTAATAGGAGTTGGGTGATGGTTGTCTTACCAGCTCCACTTGGACCAACAAGAGCAACTGTTTCTCCGGGTTCTACACAAAAACTCACGTTTTTAAGAACAGGTTTATGGCATGGATAGGCATGTGTTACAGATCGGAAACAAATTTGAATTGGATCAGTGTTATCAACAATCGTTGGATTTTCTGCTTCTGTAATGTCAGAAGGAAGCGTGAGTGCTCGCATCATAGAGCGAACCGCAGGAAGACTCCAATTGAGTCGGTGTTCAATATCACCAATACGCCAAAGTTCACCTGAAATGAATTGTGTCCAGGAAATAACAGGAATCAATATGCCGACTTCCCAGTTTCCTTGCCAGATACTCCATGCCGCATAACCCCAAATAAGAAGAAGGCCAATATATCTTCCACCTGAACGGAAGTTGTTGATATTGATGAACCAAAGCCAGAATTTGCGATCCTCTGTGAGTGTTTTGAAGAACCAGTCACTCATGGTTTGAACTTCCTCTTGCTCTTTTCCATGGGTCTTTACACGAGTGATTCCATCCCAACGATCAACACGGTATCGATTAATTGCACGAAAATTTTCATCAAGAGGTTCACAGACTTGAACGACTTTTGGATTCAGATAAAGCGTCCATGCAAGATAATGTGTGATCACAACACTCATAATAATTCCTGCCACAGGACTGATGATCCAAAGCAGAACATAAGAGAAGAATAAGTTCATTAATGTGGGGATTCCATCGAAGAGCAACATCATTTCCATTTCGAAAATACGTGCACGTCCTTTTTCAACATTTGCTGAAGACAAAATTTCTGTCTGTGTATGATATTGTCCTAGTGATTTGTTGAAGAAAAGTTCGTTACTTTTTGATTCAAGTTGCCACATCATTTGACCAATGGAATATTCACGAAAACGATCTTGTATCCAACGACAAATGAATTCACCAAGGAAACAGAAAGCAGTTCCGAGAAAACCAAGAACAATATAATTAGTTGTTTTTCCAACAACACCACTCACAACTTTTCCCACACACCAGGGTTGAACCACGTGAAAAATCATGGAAATACTCATAAGGAGAATCATGATTTTTGCCCATCGTTTTCCTTGAGGATCAAACATTTCATCCCAAACCCATTTGAATGTCTTGAGACTTTCTTTGAAATCACACAAATATTCTTTCCAAGAAGAGTAGGAGCGATGTGTTTTTTGTGTCATGTTAGTTGACCTCCTTGAAGAGATGAAAAGAACAAAAACACCTTGCGCTAGGCAAGGTGTGCAAACTCCCGACGAGAAGTGATTATGTATTCACTTGCAGACATGGCCTAACAAAAAAACGATTGGTTGGAATAAGATCAATTTGTGCAAGACAAAGTCGCACAGAACCAACCGCCACCTCAGTGGCGTTGAAGATACCTCCAAAATTGATCGTGTAGATAGTAAACATATAATTATTATGCTTGAGGCTATCAAAGACCTCAGATTCTGTCAAATCTGTTATACTAAATTAGATATCTTTTTATATATTTTTCTTGTTATGCAGAATAATAAAACTTGTTTTGCTTGTATTGCGGTGAAATATAGTCTTGTTTTTGTTTTTGGATTTGTTGTAGGAGTAATATGGATTGGGCTTTCCTAGAACAGCAACATTTATTCTGTCAATATTGAAAAAAAATGATTGACTGCTATCATAGGAGTCGTCTTTTATTACTTCTTTTCCTTTTTTTATGAATTTTCGCTTTGTTATTTTAGCAGCTGGTCTTGGTTCGCGTATGGGAGGAGATATTCCAAAAGCTCTTGTTTTAGTTGGTGGAAAACCCATTCTTCAACATCTTTTGGATTCTGTAAAAGCATCTGGTGTTGATGGAATTCCGCTCGTTGTTGTTGGACACGAAGCACATTATCTTTGTGAAGCATTTGGTGGGTCTTGTGAATATGTTGTTCAAGAGAAACAATTAGGAACAGGACATGCCGTTATGGTCACGGAAGATGCGTGCAAAGGAGCAGATGCGATCATTGTTTTATATGGGGATCATCCTTTTATTTCTCCGGAGACATTAAAAAAATTATCAGATCATCATACAGAGCAAGGAAATATTATTACCATGATGACTGTTAAGCTTCCACATTTTTATGATTGGTTTCAGATGTTTCGACAGTGGGGAAGAGTGATGAGAGATGATCAGGGCAAGGTAATTGGTATTCGAGAATACAAAGATGCAAGTGAAGAAGAACGGTGTATTCAAGAAGTCAATCCTGCTCTTTTTTGTTTAGATGCAACTTGGTTATGGGAGAATATTAAAACGTTAAAAAATGAAAATGTCCAAAAGGAATACTATCTCACAGATCTTATTGCCATGGCAGTTGATCAAGGAAAGAAATTATCCACGTTAAACATCGCACCTGAGGAAGCAATTGGAATTAATACTCCTCAAGAAAAAGAAATGGCAGAAGAAGTTTTGCGAAAGAAAAATTCTCAATCAGGTTTATGAGAACGATTGTTGATTGGCATATTCATTCCCGTTATTCGCGCGCTTGTTCGAAGGATCTTGAAATTCCAATGATCGCTTCTTGGTGTCAGCGAAAAGGAATCAACATTGTTTCAACCGGAGATTGGACACATCCAAAATGGATGGAACACATTAAAGAGACACTTACGGAAGAAAACGCTGGAATTTATCAATTAAAAGATCGTTCTTCATCTACGCGATTTATGTTGACCACTGAGGTGAGTCAGATATACAAGAAAGGAGATAAAACACGAAGAATTCATAATATTCTTTTTTCTCCTTCTATTGAAATCTGTGAGAAAGTAAATAAAACACTTGTTGATCGCAGATTTAATTTAAAATCTGATGGACGTCCAATTTTAGGGATTGATTCTGAGGCTCTCTACAAAATGTTAAAAGAGATTGATGATCGTATTATTGTTGTTCCTGCTCATGCGTGGACGCCTTGGTATTCTGTTTTTGGGAGTAAATCTGGATTTGATTCACTAGAGGAATGTTTTGGAGAAATGACGAAGTATATTTATGCTATTGAAACGGGTCTTTCTTCAGACCCTTTCATGAATTGGCAACTTTCTGGACTTGATGATGTTTTACTTGTTTCAAATTCTGATGCCCACTCCTGTCGTAAACTTGGTCGCGAGGCAAATGTTTTTGATCTTTTTCCGGAAGAAGTGACTTATGATGAGTTTGTTCGTATCCTCAAAGAAAAGGATGCAAGTAAGTTTAAATATACAATTGAGTTTCATCCCGAAGAAGGGAAGTATCATTATGATGGATGTGCAGATTGTAAATTTTCTTGTCATCCAAAAGAATCCAAAAAATACGATTATCGATGTCCTACATGCAAGAAGTTAATGACTCTCGGAGTACATCATCGTGTAGATGTTCTTTCAGATCGCCAAGCAGAAGAGGTTCGTGATCGAAAAATTCCTTTTAAATATATTGTTCCGCTTGAGGAAGTCATTGCAGAAGCTTATCAGGTAAAATCTTCGACAGGGAAAAAAGTAGAGGAGGAATATTTTGCGCTAACAGATCAACTTGGAGATGAATTTTCTCTGCTTCTCGATATTCCAATTGAAGAGATTATTAAGCATGTGAAAAATCCAAATATCCCTGAGGCAATACGACGCTTACGAGAAAATCAACTGCATGTGGAGCCAGGATACGATGGGATCTTCGGGGTGGTGAAGATTTTTGGAGAAGACGATCGTTTGGCAATGCCAAAACAACAAAAATTAGTATAAACAAAAAACACAAGTCTAGGGGGGCTGTCCCAAAACTCTCACGTAAGTGAGAGTTTTGTGTATCTGAAACAAAAAGAGTCTCCAGTGGAGATCTTATTTAGATAATTTTCTTTAAGTTGTGTGCCAGTGAGATGAGATTCCACTCAA
>Ga0209319_1001891_pt1 | contig 14824 bp, 13 predicted proteins | sample RifGroE2_FD_184000 | JGI IMG/M metagenome (GOLD analysis project Ga0209319, IMG submission 184000) | Groundwater microbial communities from Rifle, Colorado - Groundwater E2 (SPAdes) (version 2) | ecosystem: Environmental > Aquatic > Deep subsurface > Groundwater | place: Rifle, Colorado, United...
CAATGAACGTGCCCAAAAACCTTTAATGGCGGGCTATTCAGAAGTTTAATAAAGTCCTAAACCGGACACTAGTGTACCATTCTGAAAGTTAAGCCCGATAAACCCCTAAAATTATATCGGGGCCAAGGGGTGTGAATTTAAAAATGTAATGATAGGTCAAATAAACCCAGATTTAAAGTTTTGATTTAATGCAATAAATTTTTTAACATTGCACTATATGTGTCTATTATGTGATTAAAATCACATAATAGACACTAAAAATGTGAAATAAATGAAGATAGCGCGACAAATTCAACAAAGTCTTATTGATTGGAAAAACTCGTCAAACCGCAAACCATTAATATTGCAGGGTGCGAGACAGGTAGGTAAAACCTGGCTTTTGAAGACTTTTGGTAAGGAAGAATTCGAAAACCTGGCCTATTTCAACTTTGATGAACAACCCGAGCTTAAGCAATTTTTTTCTGCTTCAAAAGACGTTTCACGAATTATCCAAAATCTGGGTCTGGTTTATGGAAAAGCTATTTTGCCTGGTAAAACCCTTATTATCTTTGATGAAATACAAGAATGTAATGATGCGCTGAATTCATTAAAGTACTTTTGTGAAAATGCCCCCGAATATACTGTTGTTTCTGCAGGATCCTTATTGGGGGTCGCCTTATCCAGAGGTGCATCCTTCCCCGTCGGGAAAGTTGACTTTTTAACAGTGTATCCCCTTTCTTTCAGTGAATTTTTATTAGCCGACGACCCTTCATTGGCATCCTATCTTAAACAGATTGATGAGTTTGTTCCTATTCCTGATATCTTCTTTAATCGTTTGATCGAAAAATTTAAGATGTTCTTTATTTCAGGAGGTATGCCCGAAGCAGTTGTTGCTTTACTTGAAGGAAAAGATGTTAGTTTAACCCAACAAGTATTGAGCAATATTTTGAATGCCTATACGCTCGATTTCTCAAAACATATTGAAAACAGAGATATTCCAAAGCTCGGATTTATTTGGTCATCAATTCCGTCTCAATTAGCCCGCGAGAACAAAAAATTCCTCTACCAAACTGTAAAAACCGGAGCCCGCGCACGCGAATATGAGGATTCACTCCTTTGGATTTGCCAAGCCGGATTGGTTTACAGGGTATTTCGGAATACAAAGCCAGCCTTGCCCCTGGCTGCTTACGATGACCTTTCTGCCTTTAAAATTTATTTGTTAGATGTCGGATTACTCCGACGTCTTTCTCTCCTCGATCCTGTTGCTATTAAAGAAGGAAACCGTTTATTCGTAGAGTTTAAAGGAGCTCTCAGCGAAAATTACGTTTTGCAAAGTCTGGTTCACCAGTTTGAAACACCACCACGTTACTGGACATCAGGAAACAAAGCAGAAATCGATTTCCTTATCCAATACGAGAATTCGATCATCCCCATAGAAGTAAAATCAGACAATTCAGTAAAAGGTAAAAGCCTTTCATTGTACAACAAAGAATTTCAACCTGAAATTCGTATCCGTTATTCATTGAAAAATCTAAAACAAGATGAAGGATTACTCAACATCCCGCTATTTATGGCCGACTACACTAAAAAGTTGATTGATTTAATACATAAGACATAACCAAACCGCTTACACCCATTAGTATGAAAAAAAATCTCTCTCTAATTTCTGCTTTTCTATTCTTTTCAACTGTCATATTTGCTCAAAACTCTCCAAACCTCAAACTCTGGTATACCAAACCTGCACAAAAATGGTCTGACGAAGCTCTTCCGATAGGAAATGGCCGGATGGGAGCGATGTTTTTTGGCGGAGTCAATCAGGAGCGAATCCAGTTTAACGAACAAAGTCTTTGGTCGGGCGATAACAACTGGGATGGCGAATACGAAACCGGCGATCATGGATTTGGTTCATACCGCAATTTCGGCGAGTTGGTCCTGGATTTTAATTTCTATGGAGAACCGGCCGAATACAACCGTACTTTGGATATAACGAAAGGCATCCATGCCACAACTTTCAAGATTAATGGGGTTCAATACACCCGTGAAGCATTTGCCAGTTATCCCGATCAGGTGATGGTTTTTAACTATACTTCCGGGAAAGGAAAAGCTTTATCCGGAAAAATATCAATGACTTCTGCCCAGGGCGCCATCAGTACAGCAACTGAAAACGGGCTGACTTTTTCAGGAGAAATGCCCAACCAGTTAAGATACGCAGCATCAGTTCATATTCTTCATAAAGGTGGCAAGATTAGTGTGGACGGAAACAAACTGATTTTCGAAGATTGTACCTCATTAACGCTACTACTCGATGCCCGGACCAATTACAGACCCGATTTCAAAGCTGGATGGCGTGGCGTCAATCCATTACCTGAAATTAACAAGGAGTTGATGTTTGCCGAAAAATTCGGCTACAAAACGCTTTTGGAAAGACATATTACTGACATTACCCGTTTAACCGAAGCAGCACACATTGAGATCGGAAACAGCGATACCCCTACCCTTTCTCTTCCTACAGATAAACGATTGGAAAAATATGCAGCTGGTGGAAATGATCCTGATCTGGAGGAAATGATGTTCCAGTATGGACGCTATTTACTGGTGAGCAGTTCCCGGGCAGGCGGATTACCCGCCAATTTGCAGGGATTGTGGAATGACAGCAATACTCCGGCATGGGCGAGCGATTACCACAATAACATCAATATCCAGATGAATTACTGGGCAGCCGAATCGACTAACCTTTCAGAATGTCAGCTACCCCTAATTAATTACATTGTCGCCCAACAGGAACCCTGCCGTATTGCGACTCGTAAAGCTTTCGGCGAAAACACCCGTGGTTGGACAGCCCGCACCAGCCAGAATATTTTTGGTGGAAACGGTTGGGAATGGAATATTCCGGCCAGCGCCTGGTATGCCCAACACGTTTACGAACACTGGGCTTTTACCAAAGACAACAGTTATTTACGGAAGACGGCCTATCCAATAATCAAAGAAATTTGTGAATACTGGGAAGACCGGTTAAAAACCATGCCTGACGGATCGCTGATGGTCCCCAATGGCTGGTCGCCAGAACATGGTCCCCGCGAAGACGGAATTATGCACGATCAACAACTGGTTTGGGATTTGTTCCAAAATTATCTGGAAGCAGCCAAAGCTTTGAATACCGATTCCGTTTACCAGAAAAAAGTAGCTGATATGCTTGTCCGTTTGGCTCCCAATAAAATTGGCAAATGGAGCCAGTTGCAGGAATGGCAGGAAGACCGCGATGATCCGAACGACCAGCACCGACATACATCACACTTGTTTGCTGTTTATCCCGGACGGCAAATCAGCATGACAAACACGCCGGATCTGGCAAAAGCTGCCATTCTATCGCTTAGGAGCCGCTCCGGAAATTATGGCAAGAATGAAAACACTCCTTTTACAGCAGAATCAACAGTTGGCGATAGCCGCCGCTCATGGACGTGGCCATGGAGATGCGCACTTTGGGCCAGGCTTGGTGAAGGTGAACGTTCCGGAATTATGATCCGGGGGCTGCTCACCTACAACACCTTGCCTAATTTATTCTGCAATCACCCACCTTTTCAATTGGACGGAAACTTCGGAATTCCTGCAGCAATGGCCGAAATGCTGATGCAAAGTCATGCCGGAGAAATTCAATTGCTGCCTGCTATTCCGAAGGCTTGGGCAGTCAGCGGATCATTTTCAGGACTTCGCGCCCGTGGCGGTTTTTCGGTTGACTGTGAATGGAAGGATGGAAAAGTAATTTCCTACCGGGTTAGTTCGGCTAAACCTGAAATTATAAAAGTCAGGGTTAACGGAATATTAGAAGAAATAACTTCGGAAGTAATCTAAATCTCGCCTAAACCTAAAATAAAATGAACCGACGCAATTTTATTCAAACAACAGGTCTTTCGGCAGCTGGATTAAGTCTGGCCGGAACAGGACTGGCAAATTCAATATTAGCTCCCCGAGTTGCAAAACGCCCCATCTGTGCATTTACCAAATGCCTTCAGTTTCTGAGTTTTGAGGAAATCGGAGAAGTACTATCCATATTGGGTTTCGATGGCGCTGACATTACACTGCGTCCTGGCGGTCAGGTGGAACCTGTTGAAGCAAAAACTGCGCTGCCACTTGCGATCAGAGCGCTTGAAAAGAATAACATTTCGATTCCGATGGTAGTCACCTCAATAACCAATCCAACTGATCCGTTAAGCATTTCCACCCTTCAGGTATTGGCCGATTCAGGAGTAAAATATTACAGGATGGGTTGGATGAAATACGAAGAAACGAAAACCATTCAGCAAAACCTCGATGAGCATAAGAAGACCTTCGAAAAACTTGCTGCACTCAACGAAAAACTGGAAATTCACGGTGATTACCAGAACCATTCAGGAAATTCTGTGGGCTCTCCTGTCTGGGATATTTATGAACTGGTAAAAAATGTCAATCCTGATTATCTGGGTGTTCAGTATGACATCTGCCATGCTGTAACCGAAGGCGCCTACTCCTGGAAACTGGGAATGAAACGTGTTGCTCCCTGGATTCGGACTATCGACATTAAAGATTTCGTCTGGGGTAAAAATGAAAAAGGCGAATGGCAACATCAGAATGTTCCATTGGGCGAAGGCATGGTCAATTTTGATGAATTTTTGAAAGAATATGCTAAACTGAAGGTTGAAGCTTCAATCAGCATTCATTACGAATATGATTTAGGAGGTGCAGAATTGGGGAAAAAAGAAATTTCTATGGATCGCATGAAAATTTATGGATTGATGAAAAAGGACCTTGTTTGGTTTAAATCTAATTTACAGAAGTATCAAATTGAAATTTGATCAGGCTTCCTTCATATTTGCTGCTGATTGTTTTATATGGAAACGATAAAAATCAGGAATCAGGAAAATGCAGTAAATCGACTACATTAAATCAACCTATCATGAAATATCTCATTCTGTTCTTCTTAATCCCGTTTGCTACTTTGGCTCAATCGCCCATCCAGTTTGTCGATCCGTTAATAGGCACAGCTCCGGCAACAACCGAAAGTGCCAGAAAGCACAGTGAAGCCGGTTCGGAACTGAAAGGCCAGACTTTTCCGGGAGTTGGGCAACCCTTTGGAATGACGCAATGGACTCCGGAAACCCGAACTACCGAAGACAAATGCATTTCACCATACTATTACAACGACAAATACATTACCGGTTTCCGCGGAAGTCACTGGATGAGCGGAAGCTGTACACAGGATTACGGCAGTGTAACTGTAATGCCCTTTTCAACCAACAGGATTGATACCCTGAAAGGCATTCCTTCATCCCGGTTCAGTCACCAAAACGAAACCACTACTCCCGCTTATTACCGCGTGATACTCGAAAACTTCGACATTCAGGCCGAACTGACCGGAACTGTTCGTTCGGGAATGCTGCGGTTTGCCTTTTCAGGAGAAGGGAAAAATTACCTGCAAATACGCGCTAACAGTGATGAAAAAGCAGGCAAAGTCTGGATCGACAAGCAGCGGAATGAGGTCGTTGGGTATAATCCGGCGCACCGCATTTACCAGGGGAAAGGACAACCGGCAGGCTTCAGCGGCTATTTTGTCATCCGGTTTGACCAAACTTTCGAAGTCTTGCCTCAAACCAGCAATCCACAGCAAATGATTGTCAGTTTCGGGAGTGAAAAAACGGTTCAGGTAAAAATCGGGACTTCGTTCACCAGTATGGAAGCTGCCCGCAACAACCTGAATCAGGAAATCTCCGGATGGAATTTTGATCTGGTAAGGAAAACTTCGGAAGCCGAATGGAATCGTACTCTGGGTCGTGTGGAAGTGGAAGGCGACTCGAAAGAAGATAAGATCAAGTTCTACACGGCGCTTTACCATTGCTTCCAGTTGCCGCGCACAGCAAGCGATGTGGATGGGAGCTATCAGGGTTTCGCCCAGGACACCACAATACACAAGGCGGTTGGATTCACGTATTACGACGATTTTTCGATGTGGGACACTTACCGCTGCCTACATCCGCTATTGACCTTTCTGGAACCCAAACGTAGCCTCGACATGGTCAAATCGCTGGTACTGAAAGCTGAACAAGGTGGTTGGATGCCCATTTTTCCGGCATGGAGCAATTTCACTGCAGCCATGATTGGCGACCATGTGAGCACCATGATTTCGGATGCGTACGCCAAGGGAATTACGGATTTCGATACTAAAACGGCTTACAAATACATGCGGCAAAATGCGTTCGATAGTCCAACACCGGAAGAATACCTCGACGGAAAAGGCCGCCGGGCTTTGAAAAGTTACCTCGAATACGGTTACATTCCGCTGGAAGACAGTGTTTGGCAGGCTTTTCACAAACGCGAGCAAGTTTCCAGAACGCTCGAATACGCATTCGATGATTTTGCACTGGCTCAATTTGCCAAAAGCCTTGGCAAAACCGCCGACTACGATGTCCTGATGAAACGCTCGCAAAACTACCGCAATGTGTTCGATACCAAGACCAACTACGTTCGTGGGAAACATGCCGATGGTCGCTGGATAGAGCCGTTTGATCCGTTCTCGAAAGCCAGTTTTATTTGCGAAGGAACACCTTTTCAATACACCTGGTATGTTCCGCAAGACATTCCCGGACTGATTAACCTGATGGGTGGAAAAGATGTTTTTTTAAAACACCTCAATACTTTTTTTGATGGCGGTTATTACTGGCATGGCAACGAAACCGATCAGCAAGCGCCTTATTTATTCGCCATGGCCGGCGCACCAAGAACAACCCAGAAATGGGTTCGGCAAATTTCGTCCGAAGAATACGGAACTGGTCCGGGTGGTTTGAGTGGCAATGAAGATGCCGGACAAATGTCGGCCTGGCTTGTTAGCAGCATGATGGGATTTTACCCCGTTTGCCCGGCAACCGAGCAGTATGTAATGGGTGTTCCGCTTTTCCGGAGAATCACCGTCAATCTGGAAAACGGCAAAAAACTGATTCTGAATGCTCCGGAAAACGATTTGGCAAATCCATACGTTCAATCGGTCACATTCAACGGAAAACCGTATCCTGAAAGTTGGTTAAGCCACCGCGAATTAATGAAAGGCGCGGTCATCGATTTTAAGATGGGAAAAGATTAATTATGCTTAAGCAATCTTTTGTGGTTACCATGATGTGTGTATACCTAAGAAAGTTAATTCATAGATTCCATCAGCTTAAATCAAGCGTTAATTCTTTTTAATTACCTGCGAACAAACCTGATCGGCTCCTGAAATTCTCAAAATATAAACACCTGGCTTGTATAATGAGAGATCAAGTTTAAGATTTTGGGCGCCTTGATTTAGATTACTGGAATCCCACTTTTTTACTTCAGTTCCCAATATATTATAAAGGCTAACTTGAACTGATCTGGAAATTTTAGATTGAATTTCAATGGTTACAAAGTCTTTAACCGGGTTAGGATAAACCCTTTCGATTGAAAATGATGTTTGTTCTGATTTTTAGACGAGATGTTGGTGTTTTGGGCAAAAACACCCAGTGAGACAATCATTAGAATTACAAAAGTAATTATTGATTTCATGTTAAATCTTGTTGTATTTACTAATTAGGGACAAAAATCAGACCACATAGTTGCAACAGGCTCATAAAAAAAAGAAGCTGACCCTTTTCGATCAGCTTCTTTATAGCTTTATACAGGTCGGAAATTATTCCGCAACTGAAATGGCATCAACCGGACAAACTTCGGCACATGAACCACAATCGGTACATAGATCAGCATCAATTTTATAGATATCGCCCTCAGAAATCGCTTCAACAGGACATTCATCAAGGCATGTACCACAAGCAATGCATTCTTCTGAAATTTTATAAGCCATAATTTCTATTTTTTTATTTGGTTTTATATGCCGCAAATGTACAAAGTTTGACAAAAAATCAAAAAATTAACAAAACTAATTTCCGGCAAGTTGTTAACATTTAATATTGAAACTATTTTATATCTGAAAATAATTATTTCTCCACCATTCATGTGAGACTATTTTTTGCACGGTAAAAACCGCAAACTGGAGTCAAACCACACGTTTCACATTTAGGGGAACGTGCCAGACAAGTGTATCGCCCGTGCAGGATAAGCCAGTGATGAGCCATTGGAATCAAATCTTCAGGGAAATATTCCATCAACTGTTTTTCAGTTTCCAGCGGAGTTTTTGAATTGACACTTAATCCAACGCGCGCTGCAACCCTAAAAACATGGGTATCTACCGCCATGGCTGGTTTATTGAATACAACGGAGGCAATCACGTTGGCCGTTTTTCTCCCCACTCCTGGTAATTTCTGTAATTCATCGATGTCATCAGGCACCTGACCACCAAATTCCTTCACTAACATCCGGGCCATCCCTACCAGATGTTTCGCTTTATTATTCGGGTAAGAACACGAACGGATATAATCAAATACCTTATCTGGCTCAGCCTCAGCAAGCTTTTCAGGAGTTGAAAACCGCTTTAACAGATCAGGAGTAATCTGATTTACCCGTTTGTCAGTACATTGTGCTGACAAAATGGTAGCCACCAGCAAACCGTATGGATCTTTATATTCCAACTCGGTTTCAGCAATTGGCATTTCTTTTTGAAAATAGTTGATTACATAGTCAAACAATTCTTTCTTTTCCATTTTCAATCGTATTTTCCTGAGCCCAAACTTAAACAAAACAATCATTCCACAATTTAATGATTCAATATTTGGTAGGCTTAAAATGTTATTTTTGCAGAAAAAAATATGACTCCGTTTTTACAGGCTGAAAATTTATCGAAGCGTTTTGGCGATCAGCTCCTATTCGAAAATATTTCATTCACCATATTTGAGCATCAAAAGATTGCGCTCATTGCACGAAACGGTGCAGGGAAAACCACCCTCATGGAAATTCTGGCCGGCAACGATACTCCTGAATCCGGGCTAATTACCAAAACCGGCGATATCCGAATCGGATACCTCAAGCAAATTCCTGATTTAGACGAAAATATGACGGTTTTCGAGGCAGTCTTTCAGTCGGGTGACGAATTGGTTGAAACGATCAGGAACTTTGAAGATGCCGTTCTCCACAACCGCAAAGAAGACATCACCAGATACACCGAACTGATGGAACACCATCATGCCTGGGATTATGAAGTGAAAGTGAAACAGATTCTGAGTCAGCTGAAAATCTACAACTACGATCAACCCATTTCTGAGCTTTCAGGAGGACAAAAAAAACGGGTAGCTATGGCCAATGTTCTGATTAATGAGCCAGATTTACTGATGCTCGACGAACCTACCAACCACCTTGATCTGGAAATGATTGAATGGTTGGAGAATTACCTCGAAAAAACAAAGATTACCCTGTTCATGGTCACCCACGACCGTTATTTCCTGGATCGGGTTTGCAACGAAATCCTGGAAATGGAGGGCAATACAATTTACCGCTACCGGGGCAATTATTCCTATTTTCTTGAAAAACGGCAGGAACGAATGGAATCGGCTGCTGCTGGTGTTGAAAAAGCAAAAAACCTGCTTCGTACCGAGTTGGAATGGTCGCGCAGGATGCCTCAGGCCCGTGGTCACAAATCGAAATACCGGATGGAACGTGTTGACGACCTCCTGGTAAAAGCATCGCAAAACCTGGACGAAACCAACATTGAACTGAGCATGAATTCTTCCCGAATCGGGAATAAAATTCTCGATTTGGAAAATATCAGTAAATCGTATGACCAACTTTGCCTGATTAAGAACTTCTCCTATAAATTTCAGCGTTTCGAAAAAGTGGGGATTGTAGGCAAAAATGGAACCGGAAAATCTACATTTCTGAATATCGTAACCGGAAACCTTCCCGCAGATTCGGGTAAAGTCGAAATTGGCCAAACCATCCGTTTTGGATATTACCAGCAAACCGGGATTGATTTTAATCCGGGCGATAAAGTGATTGATGCTGTAAATAAGATCGCCGAAGTCATTAATTTCGAGGATGGCCGAAAACTGACCGCATCGCAAATGCTTACCACGTTTTTGTTTCCGCCCGAGACTCAGTATTCGTTCATCGAAAAGCTCTCAGGAGGTGAAAAAAGGCGATTGTATTTGTGTACGATCCTGATGACAAACCCGAATTTCCTGATCCTTGATGAGCCAACCAACGACTTGGACATTATGACTCTGGCAATTTTGGAAGAATATTTGAGGGTATTTCAGGGTTGTGTCATCATCGTGTCGCACGACCGGTATTTCATGGACAAAATCGTTGATCACCTGTTTGTTTTTGATGGAGAAGGAAACATCAAAGACTTCCCGGGAAGCTATACATTGTGGCGGAACAAGCAGCTTGAGGAAGAAGAAAAGGGGAAAAAGGAAAAGAAGACCGAGATAAAGGTATCCCTGAAAACTTCAAAAGAAAAGGAGCGGAAATTAACTTTCAATGAGAAAAAAGAGTTGGATCAGCTTGAAAAAGATATAGCGTCGCTCGAAACGGAAAAAGCAACTATTAATGATGAATTAAATTCCGGGGTGCTTGATAGTAACCAGCTGCAAGAGAAATCGCACCGATACGGAGCAATTACCGATTTGCTTGAAGAAAAAGAAATGCGATGGCTGGAACTCAGTGAACTGAGTTAGCAGTCTCAGTCGCAGTATAAAGTGATCAATAGTAGTCATTTATTTTATGTCATTTATGGTCATTCGCTTTGCGTTTGTATGAATGACAACTAATGACCATTAAATGACAACTGAATGACTATTAATAACGAACTGACTTGGAACTTGGAATTTGAAATTTGAAACTCTACAAATATGAAAACATACGGACTTATCGGACATCGGCTGGGATATTCATTTTCCCGGAATTTCTTTACGGAAAAATTTGCAAAGGAAAACCTACCTGACTGCGAATATGTGAATTTTGAGCTGGACAGCATCGAAGAATTTCCCGGCGTTTTTGAACAAGGAAAGGATATCTGCGGATTAAACTGCACCATCCCTTACAAACAGCAAATCATGCAGTTTCTGGATGAAATTGATCCGGAAGCTGCTCAAGTGGGAGCTGTAAACACAGTGAAAATTGTTTGGAATGAAGACAAACGCACTTTGAAAGGATTCAATACCGATGTTTTTGGGTTCGAAAATTCGCTGCATCCGATGCTGCAAGAGAAGCACAAAAAAGCATTGATCCTGGGTACTGGTGGCGCGTCTAAGGCGATCAAATATGTATTGAACAAACTTGGGATTGAATACATTTCGGCATCCATCGAAGAAACTTTGTTCGAAAATGAAATCAGGTACAATCAAATTACCGGAGAACTGCTGAATGAATACCTGATCATTATTCAGGCAACACCACTTGGCACTTTTCCGAATGTTGACAATTGTCCGGATATTCCTTATCAAGGAATTTCTTCTGACCATGTATTGTTCGATCTGGTCTATAATCCTGAAGAAACTTTGTTCCTTAAAAAAGGGAAAGCGCAAGGGGCCAGAACGAAAAATGGGTTGGAAATGCTGCACCTGCAAGCTATTCGGGCATGGGAGATTTGGAATTCCTAAAAAAAAGGAAATTTCTGTTACTTACCACTGATCACTTTCCTTTTTTCTCTTTCCTTTTGACTTTTTCCTAATGACTACTGACTAATGACTTTTTTCGAACCACTGTAGAGTTCATATTTCCTGAAACTGCATTCAAGCGACCCATTCAGGATGGAGATTTTGCGGGAAGGTCGTAAACCGATCGATTTCAGGCATTGGGCAGTACTGATTATCCATACGGTAGCATCGGTATAATGATGTTTCAACCGCTCTCCGATCATGGAATAAAAATTGGTATCATCAGGGGTTAATCGTTCACCGTATGGTGGGTTAAAAAGCAGGAATGGTGTTTCAGCAGTAGGCTCAAGGAATTTAAAATCAGATACCTTGAAGTCAATCAACGACAATACTCCGGCAGCTTCAGCATTTTTACAGGCAATGTCGATATTTCGACGGGAAATGTCAGAAGCCGAAATCTTAACAGAAGAAATCGCTTCCTGCTGAACTTCTTCTTCCATTTGCCTGAACCAATCCGGATTAAAGTTCCTCCAGTTCCGGAAAGCAAAATCTTTCCTTATGGTTCCGGGGTAGATTCGATTGGCTAACATGGCCGCTTCGATGGCGATGGTTCCCGAACCACACATTGGATCAATCAACTCGGTTTTACGATCCCATTCCGACAAACGGATTAAACCGGCGGCCAGCACTTCGCTCATGGGCGCTTCGTTCTGATCGAGCCGATAGCCACGCTTGTGAAGCGATTCACCACTACTATCGAGCGAAATGGCACAAAATTCGTTGCTGATATGCAGATTAATCAGGATATCCGGGTTCTTGGAATTGACCGATGGCCGCTCTCCGAATTTGTACCTGAAACGATCTACAATGGCATCTTTCAGTTTCAGTGAGGCATACATGGAATTATTGAACAAATCAGAAAAAACAATGCTTTGAACAGCAAATGTTTGTTCGCAGCCAAACAGTTCTTCCCATTTAAAATTTTTACCTCTCTGGTAAAGATCATCGGCCGAGAAAATTTTATACGAATCAATGGGCATTAAAATCCGCAAAGCCGTGCGTAAGCAATAATTGGCCTTATACAATAATTTTAAATCACCGCTGAAATACACCGAACGGCGACCAATCTGAACTTCATCGGCGCCAATTTCAATTAATTCCTGTGCTAAAATTTCTTCGAGGCCAGCCAAAGTGGTGGCTGTATACTGTTGATTTTTCATCTAAAATAAATTAGGAAAAAGGAATGAGAAATAAGGAAAATCAATGAGTCCAAAGTCTTTTCATTTAGACAATTTACTTTTTTCTTATTTCTCTTTCCTTTTACAGATTATATTCCTGCCCCTTCAGTGAAATCCAATTCTTTGGCTTTAAACTGAACCAGTTTCGAATTGGGGGGCAAACTATTGGTCACCCAAACGTTACCGCCAATGACCGAGTTTTCACCAATCCTTATCCTTCCCAGAATGGTTGCCTGGGCGTAAATAATCACATTGTCTTCTACAATCGGGTGGCGTGGAATTCCTTTAATTGGATTTCCCTGTTCGTCGAGCGGAAAACTTTTTGCTCCGAGGGTGACTCCCTGATAAAGTTTTACATTTTTACCTATGATGCAGGTTGAGCCGATAACAACTCCCGTTCCATGATCGATGGTAAATGACTCACCTATCTGGGCTCCCGGGTGAATATCGATTCCTGTTTCAGAATGACCCATCTCGGAAATGATGCGGGGAATAAGCGGAACTCCCAATTGGAGCAACTGGTGACCAACCCGGTGATTAATAATGGCACGGATGGTCGGATAGCAATAAATCACCTCGCTACGGCTATTGGCAGCCGGATCGCCCAGATAAGCAGCCTCCACATCGGTGATGAGCAAACGTCTTATTTCCGGAAGGTTCGAGATAAAATCGGAAGCCAGTCCCTGAGCAAATTTGGAACGTTCCTGCATATCCACCATTTCCGGATTTTCACATGTAAAACACAAACCTGCCAGAATTTGCTCCGATAACAATTCGAAGAGCTCATCGATATAAACTCCAATGTAATGTTTGGTTGTATTGGTACGCAAACTGGTGTTTCCATAATATCCCGGAAACAAAATTTCGCGAATGATACCCACTATTTTTTCCAGCTTTTCAATAGATGGTAAAGGTTCTCCAATCCGATGTTCGTGACAAACCAGGTTTAATGATTTTTGATCGGCCAACAACTCGACAGCGTTGCGCATTTTGTGTTCAATATTCTTTTCTGATTGCATTTTTCTGATATTATTAACAGGTTATACTTTTCAAATCGATCACGTCGAATCTTGAAACCCCGGAAAGCCGGTAAAAATTTATTCATTTGCAAAAATCATACTTTTAGGTATGAAATCAAATTTAAACCGGTAAAAGTTTAAGGAATCGTGTAAGAATTAAGAATAACATCTGCGGCATTAGTCAAACGCTGATCACCAGTACCACGAATTTCAACAAAATTAAATCCATAACCGATTAGTTCCTGGCGATATTCTTCAAATAGTTTCATTCGGTTTTCTCCTCCATTTTCACGAACAGCATCAGCTTCCCAGGGTAAATCGGGGCAGCACAGAAGAAACAAGTCGATAGGACAATTCTTAATCTGATCTTCAAGCCATTTCGGAGTAATTCCATAAACCCATTTAAACCAGACTTTGGTAATGATCAGCCAGGTGTCGAAAATGAACATTTTTTCAGAACTAACTTTTGTACTCAAATACTGCTCAACCTGAGTTCTGGCAACGATTTCAACATCCTGAAAAGTATAATGATGGGGCAATTTCTTAACATACTCACGGGCGAACTCGGGAATATACTCACCATGAAACAATTCTGCCAACTGTCTGGCCAAAGTAGTTTTCCCAGTCGATTCGGGACCAGTTACAGCAATTCGTATTTGTTTTATTCGCTGAAAGTTCATAAGGACAAAAGTACATGTCAAATGAGGAAAAACAATTACATAGCTACTTTTTATACATATCTCTTTAAATAACAGGAAATGATTGAATTTGGGGGTTTAGTCCTGAAAGGACTGTATATACTAGCCCAGGGCAAACGACCTAGGAGTATCGCCCTGGGTTTGGAGAATGGGTATTAAAATCGTCCGCGCGATAACTTTCATCAAAGCGAAAATCTTAGTTCGGACAATAGGGACGACCTTGTATTTCCCTGAAATGATGTCTTGCAATTCCCTGCCTGCGGCAGCTACCGTGTACCCACAAATCTATTACTTTTAAAGCATGACACATAAAGCAAATCCAAAGTATTTTATTCCCGATTATAGCGGGAAACTTCCTGATC
>Ga0209319_1001899_pt1 | contig 14781 bp, 37 predicted proteins | sample RifGroE2_FD_184000 | JGI IMG/M metagenome (GOLD analysis project Ga0209319, IMG submission 184000) | Groundwater microbial communities from Rifle, Colorado - Groundwater E2 (SPAdes) (version 2) | ecosystem: Environmental > Aquatic > Deep subsurface > Groundwater | place: Rifle, Colorado, United...
ATTATTTTCACATGGTTCACAATCTATGTCAAGTTGGAAGGGTGAAACATTCATTGTTTGTAGCATAAAATCATGGGAAATTGAACTTGATGAATCAGATGAAATTACACACGATGAAAAACTTTACCCTGAATTTCTATCTCAAAAAGATGATGAAGATGGTTATTATTCGGCAAGTGATTTCATGAGAACAAAATATCCTGACACATTAGAGAAATGGAGAAAAGATATAGGAGATTTTGAGTTAAGTGAATTTGATCCAAGTGAATTGCTTGACATTGCTATTGAAAATGAAGAAAATTTCCATAGATATGATTAATTAATTCTATCTGAAGATAGGCAATAACTACATCATCATAATAGAACGACATAACAGGTTGTTGCCTAACTTTCTAAGAAAAGTTAATTAAATATGAAGGAGTGGAGAAATTATGAAATGTCCTATTTGCGGAAATGAAATAAAACTTATTAGTTTTAGTAATGGAGAGTTTTATTTTTGTTGGTTGGATGATGCTAAATACGTCAAAGAAGATTTGGAAAGGAATCCTATAAACCAATAAATTGAAAGGAGTGATTAGAATGAACAAGACCAACAAAAACTATTTTTGGTTTGGATGGTTACTTTGTGGAATAATTTGCACTACAGTAGTAACTATTATTACAGTTATTTAATATTAGGGCATTTAAAGCCCTTCTGAGCGTCTATAATGCTATAATAACTATATCTTATAACAGCAGAGCAAAGGACGTTCAGAAGAGTTCTGAAGACTCTAAATAAAATTATTGGAGGAATGAAAGATGCAAGCAATTAAAGGGATTAACCTAGTATTCAGAGGTATTACTTTTGATAATTGGAATGAAGAGAAAGAATTTCCCGAAAATGAAATGGAAAATGGTAATATTCATCACTGGTCAGGTATTTGTCAAGACTGTTTAGACAAACATCCAATTGAAGAAAATTTACTAGATAATGGAGGAAGTGGAACATGTGATATAAAAGGCTGTATTGGTAGAGCAGATTACTATGTTGATTTTGCAGATAGTGAATTGGAGTTTATTAAAGTGCCGTTATAAAGAGCTTATGCTCTTTATCTTAAATCTATCATAACAGATACCCTATATAGGTTGGTGGATTTAAGATAAAGGATATAAACCTTAGTCATTATATCCTAAAATAAATTAAGGGAGGTATGGTCATATGAGCAAATTAAAATTACTCCAAGAATTCAAAAACATTTGCGATACTCACTCAATTCCATTCACTTTTGAAAACTTCGAAAAACTTATCGCTCATATTTCTAAATAATCTTACATATTCTATATCATACCTAAACCATAAACCAAAATTATGAAAGAAGGTTAATCAAATGCAAAAACCTAAAAACATCAAAAACTTAATCCATTCTGCTTCTAAACTCAATATCCTATACTTAGGCAAAGAAATTGTTTACACTGGTGAAGGACACTCTCTAAGACCTTACAGGGGAGAAATTATTAACATTGCTTACTACTCAGATTTAGATCCTGTTCCATATGCTGAAATTAAACTAAAAATCTGGAACAGCCGGACAGTAACTAAAATTCTTCCATTATCAGACATTGTTTTGGTATCTTCTTTGAAAAAGCAAAAGAAATCCAAAGTAGCAGCTTAATTCAATATCTTTTCTATAGACACTGTAAAACGTAAAATAATTATAACAATTGATACCCCATACGTTGTACAGTGTAATTCTTAAAGGATATTGCATAAATATAAAATATCAAGTCAATATCTAATTTTAACAATAACAGGAGGCCAGGAACAATGTCAAAAGTTCAGAAAACAAATCACGAAATAATTTCTATCATTGCAAATGCAAAAGGATTCGATTATAATGGAGAAAATATATTCACTTATGCAGATTGGTTGGTAAAAGGATTTAGAGTAATCAAAGGTGAGAGAGCTTTCTCTACAACCTACTTATGGACTAAGGGAATTAATCGAAGAAAAACTTTGCAAAGTTTATTCACTATTAACCAAGTGATTAAAATTCATACTAAGGAATTAATTATGGTATAATTGTCATAACAATTTCACTTTAGAATCACAAGGAAGTTAATATGACATATAGATTTAAGCAAGCAATTGTAAATGGTGATCAATATATTTATGGTTTTAGATTTTATTTGAGTATTGTGAAATGGTATAAGTAGTTTATCAATTCACAAATAACAGAGAAGGATGTGTACTTGATGGAATTAGGAAACATTGTAGAAACTAAAGATCAAAGACACGGTAAAATTGTTCAAATTCAATTATCTTTGAGTGGTAGAAAAATTTATGTAGTAGAATTTACTCAAAATGTTAGCGATGGATTCTTTGAGGAAGAACTTGAATTAATTGAAAATCCTGTTATATTATTTGATATATTTGAAGTAATACAGGAATTATACAAAGAGGCACTATATAACCACCAAAATAAAAAAGGAGAAATTAAATGGTTGGAAAGAACGCTAGACAATATCCCAAAGGATAAGGTTAAAGACCTTGTATATATCAATGTAAATGGATTCGAGCATAATATACTTAGAGATATTGTATTAGAATCATTAAATTGTAAGATATGGTCTATTGTAGAGTAAAGGATTTTATATTACGCCATTTTAGCAATAACAAAACGCTCAGAATGATTAAAGGTATTTATGCTAAAGTCCTTGTAATGGGCTTAAATTAAAGGAGGAACACATAGTGGAAAACACAAAATTAGTTAAAGAATGTACTCAGGAAAATGTGGTTAGGTATTTTATAAAAAGAGAAGATGGGACTTTCGACCATCTAAAATCAAATCTATACAAGGATGGAACATTGAAAAAGCAAAAATACATTTCAAAAGGATTGATTCATTGGGCAGCAGAAGAAGAAAGAAATAGACTTATTATCTATCGTGGATATATTGAACAACCAATTTAAAGAGCATAAAACTATTATTTCATTTGGCGAAGCATTGAAGATTAAAATTATTTAGAAAGGATGGTACATAAAATGGAAAGAATACCTTATTCGTTTAGTAAACGAGGAGAGCTTATCCCTTATCCACAAATTAACAGAGTGGTGTGGCGTTGTTATTCTGATCAAATTGATATGAGGCTTGTAATTATTACAAAGGTGACAGATGAAAGATGTTATTATAATTGGACTTGGCAAGAGGTTTTTGAAGATGGTACTCTAGGTCGTGAAGAAACTGGTGGAAGTCATTTCTATGAATATTATGGAAATTATACTGTTGAAAGAAGAGTTAGATTCTAGAAAATTATTGAAATTTATCGTATTTAAGAAAGGTAGGTAAGTTAATGAAAACATTAAAAGAAAAGTTCTTGTTAAGATTAAATCAAGTCTGTACCAACAAAGAGCTGTCGATGAAAATTATTGAAAACTTAAATAAATCTAATTAATCTAGGCTAGTGATTTAAACCCATATTAACTCTTATAACACAAGGGTTTCAGGGGTTGACGATTTAAAAAATTTAAGTAATTAGAAGGAGAGTGTATTAAAATGAGTGTAAGAAAAAACAATCCAATTTATATTATAGAAAAGGTTATTGCTAATAATTTTCCTAGTACAACCCCAGGTTGGGCGAACTATGTAACTGGGGAAATAATCAATGCTCTGAATGTTAAAGGCTTTGATATTTCAAAAATTGAGCAACAATTAAATAATGAAGTGGAAACAAAGACGAATATCTATTATGTCTCCGAGCAATTTTGTTATCATGAAGATGAAAACATTCCAGATGATTTATTTTGGAGTGCAACAGGGACTAAACAGATTCATGCTTGTAATAAAAAAGAAGCGAGAGAAATATATAACCAAAGTATTTGAACGAATTTTAAAATTAGAAAGGAATTGAAAAATTATGATTATTAACTTAACAAATGAACAAATTGAGCAAGTAAAATGGCAAACTTTAAAAGAAATTTCTACAAAGGAATTAGTCGGAGAACTCATAACAAGAATGAGTATTGTAGGCGAATTGGAACTTCTAAGAATATTAGCCGAATATCAAAAGAGCTTATAACAATGGTCTGAGTCATACCGAAAGGTAAAGCCCCTTAAGCTCAGAGCGCGACAGGCAAACTGAACTGTCTGTCAGTGGGGAAAACCAATATAACAATGAGGGAGGATTATATCATGAGTAAAGGCAATTTATTAGCAAGTGCAGGAAGTAAAGAGAATTTACAAGAAATTATAAATAAATTCTATTTCTCAACTAATTACATTATCACAGAAGACAACAAAGTTTATAACACCAAATTTGATAAAACACTAGAGAGTTTAAGCTCAAAGCGTTAGCAGGGTTGATAATGACTCTGCTAGGTGGTATAACAATAACAGGAGGATGATTAAAGTGGAAAATTTATTAGAAAACTATCTCAAATATCTAGATGGAAAGTATTTTAGAGATGACATTAAGGCTGAAATCATTGAGTTTAAAAACAATGGTGGAGATCATGAAGAATTTGAGCGAATGGTTATAACAGCGACTAAAGGACTTTACAAGAAGAATACTGCCCTTGAAGACTTCAGAAAGTATTATTCCGAATATGTTCCAAGTTCTCAAGGAAGAATTGCTTATGGTACAGGACATATGAAAGATTTTAGGAAGAAGTTTTAATGTATTATGAAAGGAGTAGTTATATCATGATTAAAAAATACCCTGTTTATATTAAAATGCTACGAGAAATGAATGGAATGAGTCACAAAGTTGGAGATATAATTGGAATATCAAATGTTGAACTTGCTAATAAATGGATCTTAAAAGGATATGCTGAATTAGCATGAAAAGCAAGATTTATGCTATAACAGGAAGGGATGGTGTATATGAAATCAGATGAAGAAATGGAAAAATGGACAGATGAAATTTTGGCTGAAATTTTAGCAGAAGAGAAAGAGCTTGAACTAAGAAATCAAGAGATAATTAAAAACGGTTGCCCTTGCACTAAAAAAACTGAGCATGTATATACATTTTCAAGAATCCCTTATTTAATGTGTGTCGTTTGCCGTAAACAGTTTGATTTAGATGGAAATGAAATTAAGTAGCATAAAAAGTAAATTTTAAATTATGGAAAAGAAAGGAAGTTTTTAAATGTCAAATCATGATAAATTTTATAATTGGTTAAAAGAGAATCAAAACAAACCAGTAGAAATTGCAGTACATGCTTATGAATTTGGATATTATGCAACATGGGAAAATGGATTTTCTGTTCAAGTTGGTGACGCTATTCGAGATAATATATCAGGGAATGTAATTAACTTATTAATTGATTCAGAAGATTATGATTTAACTTTCGATCCTGATAAAATGAATGTTGTTCCTGAAGGGGATTGTGAAGCAGGTACAGAACATTTTTCAATAGGTTTTAAATTTATATAAATAATCTGTGCTAGTGATTTAAGCCCATGCTGTATAACAATTTCAATATAACAGCAGACATAATTGTACAGGTGGGTTTATGCGATTAGCAAAGATTATTTATATAAATTATTGGAGGATGATTTTTAAAATGAAAAACAAAAATATCACCAAAAGATTGAGAAGAGCGTTTATTAATATGAAATCAATTTGTTATAACACAAATTTACCAAATTATAAATATTACGGAGGAAAGGGAATTAGGATTTGCGAAGAATGGTTAAATGATAGGGATAAATTTTTCGAGTGGGCGTTAAATAATGGATATACTGACGATAAAAACATTAAGAGAAAAGACCCAAATGGTAATTATGATATAAATAATTGTAGGTGTGTTAGTAAAAAGACTAAAATAGAAACTAAAAATTCTAAACCTCCTGTACGAATTGTAATCAATGGAGTTGTTAAAAAATTAAAAGAGTTGTCAGAGGAGAGTGGGATACCATATGATGCCATAATACAAAGGTATCATGCAGGATGGGATTTTAATCAACTAACAAGTGAACTTCTTACTAATGAAACCAAATTAATTACAATTAGAGGCATGACTCATACTGTTACAGAATGGGCAGAAATTTCTGGATTAACTAGAAATATTATCTTGAATAGAATGTCATGGGGTTGGAGCAATGAAGAATTAATAGAACCGAAAAGATTTGAACATAAAAAGAAGTACATTGAAATAGATGGGGAAATACATACTATTATAGAATGGTGTGAAATTTTAAACATTTGCCACATGACTTTTTACAGAAGATTAAAAAACGGTAAATTTAAAGATGCAGTAGTATATTATTGATTAATTACAAAACGCAAACCCTCAAACCCTTACTACACTAGGTTTTTACAATTCAATATTTACCATAAAATGTTATTTTTATTTGGTGTAATTTCTGATATAACAGAACTCGTATTTTCGATCAAGGACTTTTCAAACGTCCGAATAACGGACATTAGAGAGTTTAAAAAATATGGACTAATCACTTCCCAAAAGTGAGAAACAGTATTAATCTAAGGATGTGAATAACAATGACACAACTGCAAATAAAACATTCTTGTTGGTTCTGTCTTAATCTTGACTGTGATCATATTGAATATAAATCATGTCTCAAGAACCACAAACTTAAATTTATTTTTAATATTAATGAATGTTCAGACTGGAATGGTTAATACTGACATCCAAATTATGGTATAACAGATTCAATATTGTATTCCAACTTTATTTTTATATTTACTCAAAACTCTATTGCAATTTATCCAGAACTCGAATATAATTAACTCAAGAAATAAATATTAGAAAGAGGAGAGTGCATTTAAATGTTTGAAAATGTTGTAAAAAACTATAAGAAATTTGTTATCAAGTCTGAAGAAGGAATTGAAAAAGGATTATTCTTTAGAAATCCTATTCAGAAAGTAGGCTTTGGAACATGGGATGAAGATCAATTTAATGCTTATACATATCTTTCAAAAATTAAAAATCCTCTATTCAGGTTTAAAGAAATATTAAAAGGCAATCGTAATATTATTATCAATATTGAGAGATGGGCAGAAAACGACGATGATGGAAGTTGGGCAGGATTTAGAGCAAATGTATTATGTTTACCAGTTTATTTTAGTAGAGTATTCAGAAGTTTAGAAGCAATTTCTCAATCATCAGATACAAATATACAAGAGATAAGATCATACGGATATGAAAGTCAATTTAATAAATGTGGTGGATATTGCGTGATTGAAAAGACTTTGTTTAAATTAAAGAATGGTAAAAATATTAAAGTTAGTAAACCGGAATCATTTAAGTACACATATGGACATACGATTGAAGATATTATCAATTCTGATGAGGTAGCATAAAAGGCAGATTTTAAGCTGTTTAAAGAAAGAAGGAATATAAATGTTTAAGTTAAAAGCTAGGATTGATGTAAAAAATGGACTGACCTTAATGTTTGAACAAGGAAGTATTTATTATGCCGAATCTATAGGAGATTGTGATTATTTAATTAAAGATAAATCAGGAATAGACAGGATTGTATCAGGAGATATAATAAACCAAAAGTTTAAGAGATTGCTTAAATAATCCTTGGAAATATAACATTTATTTGAGAGAAGGAAGGATTGATTTGTGTGATTAAATTTGTTTATATTAAGTCTATATATGGTTTTATATCTGGAGAAATTTATCATGGTCATTTTGATAAAGATTTTAATTTTCACGCTTTTAATAATGAAAGAGAAGAGTATATTTGTACAACTAACGAATGGTCAGAAATATTTCAGAAAAAGTAATCTAAATAAAATCACTCTTTCGTTGTATCAATTCTAAATTAGAAAGGAAAGATAAAACATATGGTAAAGCAACATTATTTAGAAAATGCTCTTTTTAAATATATCCAAAATCATCAACACGAAAATATTGATAGTGTAGACATAGTTGTTTACTTTAAATTATCTGCGGAAATAACTCTAGAAGCACTTAGCAACCTTGAACAGAAAAATAAAGTGAAGAGAGAACATGTTTTTGGATTTAACTATCGGTATGTGTGTGTTTAGATATATTCTTCTACACACATCCTAAGAGGATTTAAGCCACTTCTGATAAGTTTAAATCCTTCTATGGAGCCAGCGTAAGCAAAACAAAATTGAGGAGGTTATGCTTATTATGAGTAAAAGTAGTAACAATCAATTATGCTAAAGGTTATGATATCAATAACAATTTAGTGACTGGATTGCTCGTTAGTATTGATAATGAAGAATATTCTTTTCATTTATCAGATGATCTTAAATTTGCTATGAAACAATTTGCCAAATTACAAAGTAAAGGATACGAATTAAGATTTAGTGATAAGCAAAAATCAGTTAATCTAGATGATTTTATTCAAATGAAAAAATAATATCGTGATTTAGTGATGAATAAAACTAGTGATTTAAACGCTTAAGATGAAAGGAAATGATAATAATGTCAGTAAACAACTATTATCTATTAGATGATATGGAAAGATATAATCTAGATTTTAACAGAAGTAAATATGAGGACAAAAACGTTGAAGAAATAGTTGAAGAATTTAAAGAATTCTATTCCAAAAAATTGCCAGTAGATGTAACTACTTGGGTAAGGGTAAACAGTCCTAAAGAAGAAATGATGTATAAACAAGCGTTTTCAGATCAAATATGTTTTGTGCGAGATACTATTAACCAACTATTCTATGAAAATTCTAAAGCCGGATATGAAGAACTTAGTGCCAATCCAGTTCTAGTCATTAATACTCATACTTCTAAATCAATTAAATTACCAGTGTATAAGATTAATTTAAAAAGATATTGCTTATCAATGGTGATCAGAAATAACTTTCATAATTGGAAAATATCAATTGATTCAGAGAATGAAATTAACGTTGACTTTATGGGATTGTTTGAAAAAGATGAAACTATAAATCCTATTTACTGTGAGGGGTTTAGTAAAGAACAAGTTTTTAAAAGTTACAATGATAATAAGAAGCAGTTTACAATTGAAATTCATGATAAAAATAGAGTATTTACTTTTATGTATTTATTAAATAATTATTTGAAGGATTTGTAATCAAATCAAACATGCAACTTATCATATAATAGAAAGGACTGAAAATTAAATGACTAAACAAGAAGCATATATTGCGATGGGCGAAGGGCATAAAGTAACTCATAGATACTTTTCAAATGATGAATATATTTACATGGATAATCGAGGATATATTATGACTGAGGATAATTATAATTTTACTGAAGAATTTGAAGAACGGAGAACTGAAGATACTTGGTTAAATGATTGGGAATTGAAGGGAGTATAATATACAATGAATACTATTGAACGATTAAAAGCAATTAAAGAGCATTTTGAGAACATTAGCATTGAGGAATTTGAGAATAATTTAATAAAAGCAGGGATGAATGAAGATAAGAAACCATTATACAAACATGATTGTGATGACTGTATTTTCATTAAAAGTGCATTGCGACTTGATAGAATGGTAGAATGGTAGATTTTTATATTTGTGGTACAGACTTAAAAACTATTGTGTATAGGTACAGTAGTGATCCTTCTGACAATGGAGCGAGAGATTTTACAATGTTTGGTGATGATTTTGATAATCTAGATGAAGCATACAAGATTGGCTATCAAGAAGAGTATCAAATTATTACAGATTATCATAAATCAAATACTAGGAAATAATACTTTTAATTAGTTTAAAATATTTGTAATTTTTTGACGCATTTTAGAGATTGAATATTATTGACTGTATTTTACATGCATGGTAGTATAAGTTTAGTCAAATAGAAGGAGGTGATTGAGATGAGCAATGAGAACAAATTCGACTCAGGTAGTCAAATGACCCAAACCGAAGTCAATATAGTGAAAGAACAAATTGCGGTAGCTAAAGATTTAGGGCAAGAAAAGAGAGCACAAGACTTAGAAAAAAGACTAAATATGGATAATAGTAATATCCATGATCCTAAGTAGTTTTGTGATAATTAATTTAAATTATTAGGAAAGAAGGTGCTTTATGTCAGATCCAAATAATAAAACAGCAGATTGGTGGAACACTCCAGGAGGGAGCAGAAATTAAGACTCAAATTGAAGATTTATATAGCGGTAAAACTCCTGAACCTCCACCAAAAACACCTGAACAAGAAATATGGGATAATTCTTAATTAAAAAGAAAGTATTTAAAAGAGCGAATAATGCTCTTTTATTTTTTCAACTGTTTATTAAGATAAAATTACCATTGAATATTATCCTTCGAAAACGCAATTTGAATTGATTATAAATTAAAGAGTCTTTTTTATTTAATCTCTTTGGTCAAAATTTACACCTAAATTCAGTATAAAGTGTTGACGCAAATTTCAACATATGTTATAATGAATTAACAAATAAAAGGAGGTAAGACAAATGAAAATTCAAAATCTCGACGGTCTAATGGTTAGTGCTTCAGAGGTAAAAAAGGAATTGCCTGAAATAATGGCAAAACAAATGACAAAGGTGATTGTAAAAAATAATGCTCCTGTATCAGTGATTATGCCATATGACGAATATATTGCAATGAATGAGAATCAAGAAGAAACTAAAAGTCGCATGGTTAGAATGGGTAAGAATTTCACAATGAACAATGGGGTTGAAGTTATGGTTATTGCAGGAGTAGGTATTGGTAATTTTGAAGACGATTTATGTCTGAAAATGTTTTACAAAATGAAGAACTCAGATGAACTTAAATTGTTCCATACTTTTAATATTGGTACTCCTAGTATTGAGGGAACTTATACAAATAAAGAGATGTGGGAAATGTATGAAGCAAAGAATAAGGAAAAAGAATTGAAAGGAGGCATTTAATATGGAAGAGAAAGTTTATAACTTAGTTAAGGAACAATTCGAGAGAATGAAATTTTCTAAAAAGTTCAGCAATCAAGCAACATTAACAAATCAATGTACAGATATCATATATAAGGAATGGGGCGTTTCAAATGATTATTTGTGGAAATTGGTTGATAAATTTGTGATTGAATTTATTCCAGACGAAATGGATTAATTAAGTTAAAAATCTAATCTAGTAGGAGTTGAAATTGTGCCTACTCCATTTAGCAGGAATAAAACTGAAATACTTAAAGCATATGAATTATATAAGTCTGGATTATCCTGTGAAGAAATAGGTAAATCATATGGAATAAGTCGTGGCACTATAGCGAGGAGTTTTAAAATCTTAGGTCTAGAATTAATAGATCGCAAAAAAGGAAGAACTACATCTTTAAAAGGTCATAAATGGTCAGATGGGAAATGGAGTACAGAAGCTATTGAAGCCATTTTGTATGGGCTACGTAACAATAGATACACTCCTGAATATGGTGAAAAATTATCTAAAAGTCAAACAGGAGAAAAGAATTCTATGGTTAGACTAACTGAAGATAAGGTTATTAGGATAAGGCAATTATATTCTACAGGAAATTATTCTTGTGCTGTATTGGGTGAAATGTTTAATATTTCAAGACAGGCGGTTACTGATATTATTAAAGAGAGAACTTGGAAGTATTTGCTTTAAAAGTGCAATTTCCTTTGATTTAAAACATAAAAATAATATTTTTTATTTAACCTAAATTGGGGTTGACATACCAATTGGCAGATGATAGAATATACACAAGAAGTAAAATAAATCAGTCAGAAAGCAGGTGAATACATAGAAAAATGAATCACATTCAGCAAAAGGATTTAGAATCACTAATAGTAAAATATAACGCAACTGATTCTACTGTCATAAAAAGTAATTTAGTAAAACTCATTGATAACTCAGAATATCACAGGAATGGGCAAGGATTAGCAGACAAAACTGGATTAAGTATTGAGACGATTTACCAATATCGGAAAGTTAGTAAAAAGACCAATATCAGTTTTGAAAATGCTTTAAAGTTAGTTAATGTGTTAGGGGTTAAGATTGAAAATTTGATGGAATAGGGAGGAGAAATTTAAAATGGATCAAGAACAAAAATGGGATTATTATTATTCTAGAAAAATGGAAGAAGTTATGCAAGAATTAGCAATGGCGAGAAATAAAGAACACGCGAATATTAATGTTCGTATTAATAATACTTGGTGTGTAGTTACTACGTCAGTTCATCATGGAGAAAAACCTTTAGCCAACTATGATGATTTAGTATTTATTGGAACAACAATTGGATTTTCTAATAATTTTGTTGGAAATATGAAAGAAGCAATAAGAAAGAGTCGTTAAAAGTCTAAATTTAATCTAATGTTAAGGAGGTATTTAGAATGTTTATGTTGATTTTCGCGGACCACGAAGACAGAATATTTTATCAAAAATTCTCAAACGAACAGGATATGAATAAATTCATAGATCAAAGGGACGATGTTGTAGTTCTTGGGAGTAAGGTGTTTAATTAGAAGTTGACTTGACAAAGGGCAAGCAATTTAAAGGAGTAAAATTAAAATGAATAAATTAAGAGTATGGCACATTCCCCAAGTTGGTCATAATGCAACGTTATATGTACCAGTCGAGTCAGCAGAAGAAGGTAAGAAAGTTATGGATATTCTTGCTTGTTATGATTTATTTCAGTTAGAGAATAGAATTAAACCCGATTATTGTAATGCATCTGGACTTCAAGTGTTCAATGAAGAAGAAAAAGAATGGGAAGATTGGATTCTTGAGACAGAAGATAACTATTTTGATAATGTTGATGAATATTTCGAAGAGGATGAAAAGATTCAAGCATTTGATAAAGAATTATTTGGTCAACTTAAAAGGAAATGAAAGGACGGTTTTATACTATGAAAAATTACTCTGTAGAGATTAAATTTGAAAAAGAAAAACATTGTTTAAGATGCCCATTGAGAGACAATAACTCAGATTGTTGCAGTATTCAAGTAGAACAAGAGCAATATGTCTCTTTTGAAAATTGGGAAGAACAAATGAAGAATTGTCCATTGACTGAAATAGTTTAAAAATACTATTTTAAATCCTAATTAAAAGAAAGAGAGAGTGAATAAAAATGGAGAATAAATCATGGGGTCACACTAAGAAAGCAATTTGTATCAACCCTAGAAATTACACAGAGATGGGTAAAGAGTATGATATCCAATATACTTATACAGACAAAGTTGACGGAATGGAATATTGTAATGTATTTGAAAATGGTAGATACTTAGAGCATGTTTCAATGAGCAGATTTAGTATTGTCAATTAGCTTGAAAGCACGATTTTAAGTTATAAGAAAGGTTGTTGACTGTAAATGAAAGGAATATATACCGACAAAGATTTATGCCCAGTCTGTAAGAAAAGACATATTACTTATCAAAATATGGAGATAACTAATGATGGCATCAAAGTTTGCGGAAATGAATGTAAGGAGAAACACAATAAACTGATTAAGCTTGTTTGGTGTGATAATTGTGGGTTAGGTTTTGAAGCATTTAACAGTAATGGAGAAAAAATTAACCCAAAAAGATGTGTGGAATGCGGAGCAGGAGAAGATTGTTTGCATAGAAAAGTGATAAGATAACTTCCCAGGAAAGATAGATTTGATTGTATAATTAAAAAGAAAAGGAGATTATTTAAAATTGAGTAACGATTATATGTTCCTGTGTAAAGACTGTATTAAAATGAAGGAACACTGTATACCAGATACACAAGGAAACTGCAATAGATATAGAAGAATACCAAATGTCTGTAAAGAATGTACTAGAGGGCCAATATGCTTTAATTGTATACCAAATGAAGACGAAAGTTGTGAATTTCAAAGCGTAAGGATTGTTAATAAAAATATAGATCATAGATATTCATCAATTAATAACAATTATCATGAAAATCAAAAACATTATGATAGATATTCAGAAGTATGCGAAACTGGAGTATGGTGTCCTTCTGAAAGTTGGGGAAAGACTAGGTAAAATATTAAAACAGGAATTTCAATTGAAAGGAGAGAATAAATTTGAGCGTTGATTATTGGTTTTATCCAAGAAAATTTATAGGTAAAGTTATAGAAAGGTATTCAACATCAACAATAATACCGTGTATAACTTTTGAGGGATACAAATTTAGAATGTTAAACTATTTAGTTGAAGTTTTTAATCTACCAGAAATACCTTATTATTATTGTATGGATGATCGACTATATAATCCATTAAATATTGATTTCGAATTTGCATCATTTGATTTGCCGAATCGAGATAAATATTTTATGTTGCTTGAAGCATCATGCATATGGACGAATAGAGAAAAAGAAAGGTATCAAGCTTATTTGGATTGGTTAGAATGGGGTTTAAATAAATTTAATAAAATTACTGCTCAAGATATATTATTGTGTGATAAAATACCTGAAGACTATAAAAATTCTTGTATTGAAGAATTAGAAACAATGAAATCAAATATTCAAAAATTCCTTAAGTTGTATAAAGAACATTGGTATAAATTCTCTTCAGTTTAGTAGAAATATTGAATTAGAGGAAATACCAGCAAAGACTCATTTCAAAGTTATTAGAGAGGAAGATAAAAATGTTTAAAGAATTAAAAGATACTGAAAAAGAATTATTACAAAACGTTGAAAATATTCTTAATGATTTTGTAATTTCTAAAAAGTACAAAGGAGAACATATTAGAAAAATATTTGATAATTTTTATAATTTAATTTCAGCAGATAAATGTCCAGAAAAAGAACAAGTTTTCAATATGGGAGTTACATCCGAGTACAGGGATCAATTAAAATCTTGTCCATTTTGCGGAGGTGTAGCCTATCTAACTCATGTAGAATTTAATGATGGAGATATTTGGTATAATCCCAATTGTGAAGAATATAATT
>Ga0209319_1001904_pt1 | contig 14763 bp, 22 predicted proteins | sample RifGroE2_FD_184000 | JGI IMG/M metagenome (GOLD analysis project Ga0209319, IMG submission 184000) | Groundwater microbial communities from Rifle, Colorado - Groundwater E2 (SPAdes) (version 2) | ecosystem: Environmental > Aquatic > Deep subsurface > Groundwater | place: Rifle, Colorado, United...
AAATTAGCTTTAATTTGTCTACAATTATTTTTCACTTGTGTCTGGTATGGTGGTACTGTTATAACTGTTATTGGGTAATCGACAGAAAAAGAGAAGGGAAAAGACAAATAAAAAACTAACTTAATTAAGCTAGTTTTTACATATTTTTATTATTAAGCATTTACCTTCTTTTATTTTTTGTCTAGCTTCTTTTGCTGAGAAGGCCAATACTTCGACTATCTTTTTAATACCATCTTCAACACAACCAAAAGTATAGAGCATATCATATTTACCTTTAAGATTCATACAAGCACCATTTTTCCTTTTATTTAATATTGTTATAGGATTTAACATTTTAAATACCTCCTAATTTATGTTATTTTTACTTAAACCAATTGAGATAATACTTACAATTATTAACTATTATATGCTGACCGAATGTATCTGTTAATATCTGAGTAGTAAACTTTTCACCGTCTACTACTCCTGACACAATATCATTTTTAATGTCATAATTTGTTATGACCACATTTTTATATTTAAATTGCATTGTAACAACTCCTTAATTTTTTAATTGCTGCATAAAATCCTATACAATTATTTTTTGCGTATTTCTTAATTTTACTAGTATAAGAATTTGTAAAACAAGTAGTAATAATTTCATTATTTTTAGTGTCGATTATAACGTATAAATCATTATATGTATATCTGGTTAATCCGTTTTTTGCTGGCTCAGAAGTTCCCAACTTGACACAATTATAAATGTCCTGTAGGGTAATAATACGTTGTTGCATTCTCTGTTTTGCATGGTTCGTTAATGTCAAGCTGGTTCACCTCCTGAGACAATAAAATTATATTGATAATAGTATATCAAATCGGCCTTGAAATGTCTATAGTTTTGAGATAAATTGTTTGAGTTTTTTATATTTGTCTTTTGTTCCACGTGGAACACTGAGAAATAAAAAATAAAAGGCTCAGTGGCCTTTTAAAATAATTCCTTTAATTTACTATTAATTTTCTTATTAGCCTTTTCTAATTCCTTTGCTGCCATTTTAAAACCTTCTGCAATACCATCGCTCAAAGCCTTGTCTGTATCTTTTTTATGTTTTAAACTCTGTGTTATGTACATTTCTGCCCTTTTATTATAATAGGCTATTAAATTGTCTAATTCTTTCATTTTTAACCTCCTTATAATAATTCAATTTTCATATTAAAACTTGAGCAATACCTTTTTAAATAGAATACCCCTTTAAAATCAGTACCTTTTAATTTCTCTATGGCTGTTTCTAAATTCTGAAAATTCCCACCTGTAATAATTGTTCCGTTCTCAGCCTCTAAAGTATACTGCTTCAACTCATAGGCTGATTTACTATTATTTTCCTTGTTAAATACTTCTTGATCAAAAATGGCTCTTTGTTTAGTTTGTGTATGTTCTGGCTGTTGCTTGGTTGTTTCCTGTTTTGTTTCTTCTTCCTTTTCTTCTTCCTTTTCTTCTGCTGATTTTAAAATATAACCGTTAGCAACTAATATATTATAACCCTCTACGGTCAATTGGTCTTCATTGCTTAATCCCATGCAATCAGCTATATAATAATAAATCTGTTCCCTTATTTCCTCTTCTTCCTGCCATAATAATTTATATGAATCCATTTGCTCATGTATATTAACTACTTCGCCTATGCGGTTACATTTATTATATAGACGGTTTAATAATTCAGGTTTATTTTTCATTCTCTGTACCTCCTAAGAAAAGTTCATAAGTAAGTATATCAAAATTATATTTATAATGCAAGGGATTATTATAAATTTGAACAAAAAAATAAACCGTCTATAATTGACGGCGTAATACTTCACATTGATTATTTAATTCTTCTATTTGCTCTTTAATTGTTTCAACCTTATTCACATTTAGTACATATAGAATTTTAATTTCTTCTATTTGTATGGCTGTCAATGTATTTCCATATTCTGATAATAACCATTTACCAGTATTAGGTATACTTAATTCCTTTTCCAGATCCTTTTCTAATTCTTTTATTTTTTTGTTCATGCTTAATATTTTATTTCTAATTTTTTCACGTTGTTTTAAGTCTTTAATAATAGTATGTATATCTTCTCTTGGCTTATCTTCTTTAACTTGAATAAATCCTACTCCTTTACATAAAAAGCATACACCATCAGCAACATGAGAATAAAATTTGATATATTTCTGACCGTTACATCTAGGACAAACAATATTATTAAGATACATAATTTAACCACCTTTCTTTTTTATTCTTTTTACTATGAATTGTTTTCTATCAAAAACAGGTGTTAAATTATTGCTACTATCAGATATTGATCCGCCTGAGATATGATAATAATCACCGTCAAAATTAATAATTATTCCCCAGTGATTATAATAAATAGATTCTTTATCAGTGATATAAACTTTTCGGCCTACCAGTTTATTTCTCATTATTCACCTCAGTTATAATTATAATTTATTATATTCCTTATCTCTTAAAAAGTCAACAAAAAATCACATTGAACAAAACAATACTTTTATCATGTTTTTGGAGGTAATTTTGTGTATAATTAAGTATAGTTATGTATAAGTTTATCCAATTATTTTTATAGTAAAATGACAAATAAAAACTGGCTTTATTGGCCAGTATGGAAATGTTGCTCTAATTCTTTAAATGCTGTTTGATATTTTGCTGGTATTTTATCAAAATCATAGTATTCTTTTGTATAATATATATTAAAAGGATGTTCTTTCCTTTTCATCATTAATTCATATTTTAAGCAATTTGGATATTTAACTACATGATAATCAAGATAACATTTATCTATTTCTTTGACTATCCCAACACTAGGAATAGAATCGTATTTTCTCAATATATTTACACTATTTAAAAATTCTTCTGTTTCTTGTTGCTCCCTTATTCTGGCCTTTTCTATACGTTCTAATCTTTTTTGCTCAAATGTTGTCATTAATAAACCCTCCTTAAATTATAATTTTGCCGTTGAATAAGTATAACATAATCGTGTTTAACTGTACAGATATTTTTAATAAATTTTTAGGGTATATTATTTTTGTTATCTTTAGACAAAAGAAAAAGCAAGGTGTTATTACCCTGCCAACTGATTCAAATTATTTTTTAATTCTTTAATCTTTTTCCTAATTTTCTCCTGCCTTTTGTTGTACTCATACCTGCTAATATTTCTTTTACCAATTATAGTCAATTTATTATAATCATAAAGATTATTTTCTAATTTCTCTAATTCCTCAGTTAATTCCTGTATAGCTTTTTGCTTAACTTTTAGATCCCTTTTTCCTGCTCCTTACGTTCTGTTTCTTTCTCTACTAGATAATTGCTAAATTTTTCTTCTGTTAGTTTTTTACTTTCTTCTAATTCCTGCTCATATTCACTGTTAATAATTTTATCATTGTTGGAATTATAATGTTTATTGAAATGATACTGCTGGCCTTCGGATAAGTCTTTATATACTTCATTAGTAATATTATTACCTTGTTTTATATATTCAGTTAATAAGCTATAATATTCATTATCAAAGTTAAAACCGTTTATTTCCTGAGATGTTAAGCCATCAGCTAACATTTCGGCCTTTTCATTATCAATATATGCGGATCTGGTTTGTATCATTGATTAATACCTCCTAAGAAATTTATAATAGATAAATTATAAACGATACATTGAATAAATGCAAGCATTATTATATTCTTAATATGTTCTACGTGGAACATTGCCACTTTAAACAAAAACAACAATTTAACATACAATTTAATATATATTTATCTAGTTTCATCAAAGTATTTTATGATTAATAATCAATAAACAATCGGCAAATTATAATAATTAATATATCTAATTTTATCTAATTATCGTCATAACAAACCATTTCATGAATTGAAGGTGTAAATGTATGTGAGATGGATTTAATGAGGTTTAAAATGGATTGTGAGAAGGTTAGGTGTGAGGTACCGACCGTATAAAAGGAAAAAATAAAAACCTCCTAAGAGGTTCTATAAACTTTCTAAATAATTTAGTTCCTGTTTTGTTTCTAATAGCCTTCTATTTGCCATTTTTAAATATATTTCATATTGTGGCTGATTATCTTTTTTGTATTCGGCAAGAACATTTATTAATTCTTCCTGTTCTTGTTTTAATGTTTCAATTTTAGTATTTATTTCTTTAATTCTTTCCTGATTGGCTTTTTCATGGTCAGTATGGATTTTAAGACATCCACAACCATTTTTATTACTTAGTTTAAAAGTATACGTAAATTTATCATTTCCGAACATATAACAAAAATTCTTCTGTCTATGTCCTTCACTCCTCAGTATATCCTCAAATTTTTTGGTGTCTGCCAATGTCAACCAAGCTGATTCCCTGCCATTCAATAATTTTTGAGCAGTACCAGCAGATCCAGAGTCTGAGCACTCAAGGCAGATCGCCTTTTGACCTTTACTCCAAACAACTTTATCACCTACATAAATTGGCCTATTGCACTTCGGACAAACTGATTTAAATTTTGCATTTATAACCATTTAATCAACTCCTAAAAAATATGTAATAGTGGTGCTAGGAATATTATATCAGATAGTAGATCATTTGTACATAATTATTTTTACTTTGTTTAACCTTTCTCATATCTAACTTTATCTAATTATTTCTCTCACGTCGATTTTAATATTTTGCACCTGTCATAGTACCTATATTAATATTAACAAGACTGTATGGGGATTGTGGGAAGGATATTGACCGGATAAAAGGACAAAAAAATAAGCAGGTTTATTTCCTGCTTAAATTCTTCCCAGACTCCAATATAAAACCCATAAGCCATATACTACTGTTGGCGGCAATACTGAGACAAAAAATATATCTTTCATTTGTTGCACCTCCGTATATTTTATTTTACTAATATTACTGCTGCTGTTGACAGGTTGCATAATAATTAAATACGTCAATTTTATCCAGTCTTTCAGATTCCACTTTTAACTGCTCATACTCTGACATTAAATCAAAGTAGTATGCAAAAGTTCTAACAGTGTCAAGTATAGCCTCTTTTTTAATTTCGTCCTTTTCGGCTGTGGCTATATAAATTTTAGATTTAAGAATATCAAGCATAGTTTGTTTTTCCTTTTTGGTCATATACGGTCAACTCCTTTTTTAGTTTAAAACCTCTTTTAAAATCCCTACTTTTATAATACTACTATAGAGACCTTAAAAGGGATTTTAACCCCTTCCTAACTGTTTAAATCCCTTTTTGAGCAAATACCATAATGATAATTAGGTACGATTCTAATATATTTAACAAAAAGTTTAATAGCTTCTGGCATATAGATTTTTTGCGGTTCTCCGTTGATTATTACGTCAAGCTCCCAGGATTGAAGAGAATTTTCAAAATGATATTCCACTTCAATGGTTTCTGGATATACTTGGAAAGTAAAATCTAATTTGTCTAATTCTTGGATAAGATTAACTTTGTTAACTTCTGCCATTGTCAAGAAATATTTTTTCATTATTGACGGCCCCTTTAAAATTTTATAGATTTTTGGCGTTGACTAATTATAACATAAGCTACCCGCATACACAACTATTATTTTTATTTTCTCTAATCTATTCCCGGCCAATATGAGCAAAAAATAAACCCTTTCGGGTTATTTAAAAGTTGAATTTACATTTTTCTGGAAACTGGTTTTTCATGTTTTCTAATGTTAGCGGGTGGTACAAGATAAAACCTTTGTTTCCACTGCTATATTCTACATATACAAAAGTTAAATCGTTGTATGTTAACATTTTATTTCACCTCCTTTATTATGAATTTGTGACCGTCAAACCTGCATTTATACTTTTCTTCTACCTCTTGCAAGGTGTAACTTCTGTTACTGCCTATTCCAGTTCTGAGGAAATAATCTAACAAACTTTCACCATTCGGATTAATTCGCCATACTCTGTAAGCATTTTCTAAACTGGCATTAATCAAAGGTACTAAGTATTCAGGTGTCTGTTGTCTAGCTTCTTCTGCCTCAAATTCGGCTATAACTAAAGGTATTTCCTTCTTCCCGTTGGCGTAACCTATATGTCTTCCTGGTAAATTCCTTTCGTCCGTCTTACTCAGGATACTATTACCATATTCACCGTTACCCATTGTCCACACTGTAGGAGGCTTTTTGGGACGTTGGTAGAAATAGAGGTAATAAGGGAAGGGAATTAGGTTTTTTGTTGGGATGTGGGCGTTGTGTGGAGTTATGGAGGGAATGAGGAAGGAAATAAAAAGGAATAGAAATAAAAATAAACCTCCTAAGAGGCTAATACTTATAAATCAGCGTTCTATAATGTAGTTTCTGAATATTATAACCACCAGCTATTATTGTATTTATGTTTATATTTCCCTTTTCACCTTTTATAGTACCGTCAAATCCTCGGTTACTATTATATTCTAATTTGCTAATACTTTCCACATTTCCTATATTGCCCTTAATCATGAAAATTAATTCCTTGAGCATAAATTCATGAGTATAAATTATATCTTTCTCAGGTATTAAATTCCCTTCTTTATCTTTCCATGTAGTTAAGGCTGCCAGTTCCATTTCCTTAACTTTTTGAATCAATGGTAGGATATTATCCTTATTATCTGCCATATATTTTTCATATTCTGCCTGATCCAGTCCCTCAGCCTCTTTTTTATCTAATATAGGCTTTAACTGGTTAAGTATTTTAATATCTTCCTCAACTGACTTTGTATATCTTTTTATGGTGTCGGCAGAATCTTTCAATCGTGATATATAGTTTTTGCCATTTACATCTAGGCTAACTATTTTTTCAGCTTCTAGCTTAATTAGATATTTACCGTTTTCGCATACTCTTAGCCTTTCAAGGTACACTCCTTTTACTTCTCCCAGGGTTTTCTTTTCCCAAAATTCTTTAAATTCCTTCTTGGTCAATTGAATCAACTCCCTTAAAAAGTATGTAGTTACTATATATAATACTAAATTAATGACTGAATAGCAATAGTATTTTTATAGATTATTATATTTATTTTCTTGGTATTTTGGGATTGAACAAAAGAAAAACACCTTTTACAGGTGTTTAACTGATAACTTTATTTTACTATTCTGAATTCACAATTCATAAATTTATTTGTAAAATATGCCATACTGTGATCATCTCCTCTAATTGCTTTTAACCTGTCTTTGCAGGTAATCGGTTGTGCCGGAAATCTTTCATTTCTACAAAATACGTATTCCCAGATATTGTTAATTTTTACTTGTAGTCTTTTCATGGTTGAAGACCTCCCTTAAGATTAGATATAAGTTAACTACTATTATATACTAGCAGAATATAAATGTACATTATTATTTTTACTTTTCGTAAATTATTTATTGCTAAATAATGGTAAACAGATATTGCAGATCTGAATTGTTCGGACACCTCCAAAACAACAAAGTAACAAAGTAAAATTAAAAGTTAACAATCGTTTACTATATATCTTATTATCTAGATGTTACAATATTACAATATACATTTACTTCCTATTTATTACCAATCAATTCCCTACATAATTTCATAACTAAATTCTATGAATATTTCCGGTAATTGCCATATAGACATGATGTTAAAATCAAAAGTATATTAGTATCATGATACTAAAAAGACACTGAGACAGACTATAAATATAATAATTTTAGGGTCAATGTAGGGTTAAAATGAGGTGATTTATACATTTATACATGAATAATTGATTGAATATGCATAATTATACTGAATATTGGTAGGAATTGGATTGAGTGTGGCTTGTACCATTGATTATATAAGGGTTTTTTATGTGTCGTCAGGATGCCCAGGAATGGCTGTATAAAATATTCAGTGTATGTTTGTACCTTAGGATATTAGAGGAAGGAAGAAGGGAATAAGGGAATTGTGAAGGGTAAAATTGAGGAATGAATGGATTGGTGATATTTGGATGATACTAAAATATTGGTAACATGATTTAGTAACAAGGTGTTTATATAGCTGATAGCATGAATAATAATATATTAGTGTTTTAATGTATTGTTTTGGTATTTTATTCTGGTATAATGATGTTATTTTTATTTGTATAATTGTAAAATTATTGGTAGTATGATTAATAGAGTTTTGGTAACAGTAAATTGTGTATATTGGTAATATGTTGATTGTTTATTTGATTGTGATATGGTAATATGATGGTAATATATTAGTGTTTTGTCTGGTAGTATTATATGCTATTTATATGTGCATAGTGGTAGCATGTAAGGTAATATAATTAGTAGCATTATTGATTATTGTTGGTAGCAGATGTTGGGGTTGATGATAAAATATTATAAAAAAATAACCTGCTTATGGTAGCAGGTTTATTATTAATTAATATGTAGCGTAGTTAATTGTATTGCACTGAATAACATAAATTCATCATTTTTAACATTACTTTTTAAATTAACTTTATTGCTATTTAATAGTTTTTCTATTTCCCAGTGAAGTCGTCCAAATCCGGCTATCTCAATATTTCCCCCTGTTTTATAATAATATTTGTTTTTACCAATTGAATAATCAATAGAATAGTATTTCATATTTAGATTTAATAAATTAAAAATATTAATTATTATATACGGTAATGGTTTTTCTATACTTGCTTTAATATGTAGCCAATATTCTTTATTATCTTTTGTATCTATTAATTTTAGATAATTATCACCATTTAATAATGGAAACTTATTATCTTTTGTAAATACTTTATCTTTTATTTTCTTATATTGATTTATTAATTCATTGTAAAAAATATTTGATTCTTTGAGTATTTTTAAATCATCCATTAAATATTTATTATAATTTTTATAATCAATAATTATAGATTGTTTATTATATATATCATTTAATAGTCTATTTTTAAAACTATCATAATCAAATATATTTATTTTACGTAAATCAATTTCCCATGTTTCAATATTAATCCTTTTTAACTTTTCAATTTTTTCATTATCAATAAAATGACTATAGGCAACTTCAATAAATATTGGTCTATTGTCTATATTTATTATAATATCTGGGACAATATCCTCATATTTCGATTCTATATTATTCAAAGTGTATGATTGTTTGATATATTGCCAGCGTAAACTTATTGGATTATAAATGGGTAAAATTATTTCGTTGTGTTCTGCTATTACTTTCTTTGCTAATATATGTATTATTGTCTCGGAATTGATCTCACATTGTAAATTTTTATGAGCAAAATGATGAGCATTTATATTACCTATTTTAACTATTAAAGCAGTTTTACAGTGTGGACAAACAAAATTAAAAGATTCTTTATTATCTTTATTGATGTTAGTAATATGTATTAATTGATTAGTGTTTAAGTCTAATGCTATGGGTAATTTAATCATATTATATTTAATCTCCTTTTATTTTATATTTGAATTATTGCCAGTGTATTTTATACATATTAGGTTGATTTAATTGATTTAGATTAGTTATATGTAACCAGAATATACTTATAACCTCATCCTCCTTCCTGTTTAATTTAATAAATCATAAATATAATTGTAGTGTTGATTGTCTATAGTATACCACTATTTTATGATAATGTAAAGAATTATTTTATGGGAATTTATAGTAGGTTGAATTATAGGCTGCTGTTATGGGATTATATGGAAGGTGGTTTTTGGTGGTCTGTTATAGGATTTTTGGCAATATGTAAGTTAAAAGTATCTATGTAAAAGTAAGGATTATTTATATTTATAGTCTACAGAAAATTAACTGCACGACTATAAAAATATTCGTAATCCTTCCCTTCTTCTGTTATTTTTCCCCAGTTCGTTTGTGTTATTTCTTGAACTGAGAATTTTGATACTATGTCTAATAGTAAACTACAAAATTCTAAACTTGCCATAAATTGGTCATACTCTAACGTACCTGAGAAAATTCTGATTTCTATTGTATCCTCATTCTGGATATTGACTGCATAGTAACGATCAGCTTTTTTGGCTTTTTCTAATAGTGTTATGTTAGTTTCGTCTTCAGAAATACCATAAAATTTACAATATTTCTTGATTTTTTCCTGGTTGGTTCTGCCTGAGAATCGAATAATTTTGAATATATTTACTTCAAACAGGATTAATAATTTTGCAATATTTAACTCTTGTTCTTGTAAAGTTTTCCCAAAAGAATCACGGCTAATGTGAACATGCAATCCTGTAGTTTCTGGAAATATTTCATAATCTTGATCTACTAGTAAATCCATAGTTTCTTGCCATAATATGGAATTTTGATGAATCTCTAAACTGCAAGGATGACTAACAATTTCATAGCCGTTCGTGAGTGATGAATCAGCTTTGAAAAAAGTAAAGTCGCCATTTTCGTTGATACATTGGTTGGCTGAAATGACTTGACTGTTATCCAGTTTATCCTCAGAAAATTTTCTGTCAACTTCCAATTCAACGCCAAATTTACGGTCAGTAGAATTGCCAAAAAATTTCCATTCTGGTTGATGTGAAGCATCATGAATAATTTCAATATTTGAGTTTTCAAAACAATGATCACAGACATGTTCACCGTCAACCTTGTTCATGTCCGAAATAGAGAACAATGATCCACAGTCAAAACATGGTTCAATTTGTTCTAACTCTATGCATTCATTGCAAAATGCTTTTGAAGGTGAAGAAAAAGTTGGGGTCAAAAGTTAAATCAGTAGCAAAAAACCATTTATTACATTCGTTACACATATCAATTTTTTTATCCCATTGACAATTGTCGCATATGTAATAATCTTGGTCATTAATGGTAAATAGCATAAAGTTATGATTGTTTCCGCAAATATGGCACTTTTTAGTCATTAAAATCACTCCTTATTATTTTAAAAATCCTTTGTAAAATCCCTATTATTAATTATTGGTTTAATTTTGCTAATTGTTTCAATCCCCAAACTGTTTTATACTTCATTTGCATATTATCCAAATGTCTTTCTCTTTTCTCATACTCTACATCGTCAAGTATATTCCAAGTAAATTCTCCAATTTCTGTATCAATATTTATATGGCCATTTGACAGGTGCATATATACGATATTTGCAAAGTTGATATTCTGTGCATCGTCCGCACCTGTCAAAATGTCTTCTGAGTTAAAATTCATTTCCGTACCGTCCGCATAAATGATATGAAAAGTATCATCAACACCCCAGCGATCTAGTAGATCAAAACGTTGACGGTTAAAAATATTTCTATAAGTATCTGACATATACTGTAACCAATTTCCTTCTGAATCTTGGTAAAAACTGTAATCCTTTTTTGCTACTTTTAATTGTTCGGCAACAAGTTTTTTATACTCTCTGTTATAGTATTTGCGGTTAGACTGGAATTCCTTAATTGATGTAATAATATCCTTCTTAACGTTTTTTAGGATACAAGCAGGTTTAACAGGTTTGTTGATTCTGTTATACTTCTTCAACCATTTAGCGCAAAATTCCTGCTTCTGCAAAGGTGAATTCATGTATAATGGCTCAATTTCATTGGCGTATTGCTCGTATGGTATGGTTAGAGCTGTTATAGTGCAAAATTCATGGTGCATCATTTGCGTTACCTCCTTTTAATTTAATTACTTTATAAAAAATAGGGTATCTGTTATAAATTAACACTGTACCCTATTCTATGTAAAAAATTAAATTGTTATTTCCATTTTTTATAATACTTTTTAATTTCCTCTACTTCTTCCTTATCATCAACTATTATAATATCGCCATATTGCCAATTATTGTTTTTTGATTTACATTCCCAAGGACAACCAGAAAATTGATAATTGCTGTTCAATTTTAAATAAATAGCAAAATTTGATAAAGTCTTTTCTGCATCTTCTAAGGTGCTAGCTGTTATAGTTATTTGTACATACCTGCTAGTTATTTTATTATCGTCCCTGTCAATCAGATATTCAAATTTAGATTTCACAATATTACCTCCTTTTATTATAAACCCTTTGTAAAACCTTCAAATTCAAAGTAAAATAGAGATAATAAAAGATAATTGAAGGCTTTAAAAAGGGTTTAATTGCAGTTCTGGCACCGTTTTCACTACTCACTATCACACCCACAGACTTTCCCCATGCGGTTAACCCGCCCATATCCCAGATCATCGATAGACTGCTGTCTATCTCACCTTCACACTGGATACCCTTCTGCAGTGGCAATAGTATCATTGTAGAGTCGTTCGCCGTACTCCCTGCCTATATTCAGTTTTCAAAGAAGTCTTACACCTTTATATAATGCAAGAATCATACCATAATTATATTTATAATTTGTAGTATACCCTTAGAGGGTATAGATTATTCAGTAGGCTGAAAGTGTTGATTTTAATAGGTTTTTTGTGTTGTTTGGTTTGATATATTGGAGGGTATATTGGGTAGTTTTTAGGTTGATGTGGTAGATAGTAAAAGTGTATCGGAATAGAACATTTATGTGTTCTGAAATGGAACAATGTGTTCATTTATGGAACAATTGAGGTATAGTAGGATGATCAGAATGTTACAATAGTGTAGCAAAATGATACTAAATTGTAGCAATTTGATGTGGTTGATTGGTTGGAGTGGTAGTTGATTGAGGTTATTTTAGATGGATTTTAGGTTATTTATATATGAAATTTTGGAATAGTATATATGATTGATTGTTTGGTTTTGTGTAGGTTAAAATTATATTTATAGTGCTTAGGTGTTAGTATACGTTATTTTAATTTAGGCTTAAATTTGACGTATTCTACAATATGGTTTAAAGGTGATATGAGAAGTTTTAAGTTGGGTATAATTATTTTGGCGTGTAGGTGTATATGGATTTAAGGATATAGGAATTTGGATTTGGTAGTATTTAGGTGATACTTTGTGATACCGTTGTTGATGTTAGAGTTGATGTTAGGATTGGGTTGGAGTGATACTTTTGTTGATACCGTTTTATGTGGTAGTATGATGTTTATTTGTATTGGTAATAGTGATATAGTTAAGCTATGTAAGCTATAGTATATAGTAACAAGGTTAATATATAGGTGTTAACTTATGTATTATACTGTTGTGTATATGTGTGTATTACATTAGTAACGTGATATATATTATAGTGGTAATATGTTGGTATTGCGTATTGGTAGTATAAGTATATAGGTATTATATAGATATGATATACTTGGTAGCATGATATATTACCAGTGGTAACAAGATGGTAATAAGGTATATAACATGGTTGGTAGCAATGTTAATAGCAATGTGGCAATATGATACTAATATAAATGGTAACAATGTATATAAGATATGGTATCATGATATAGTATATATTAGATTGTACAATGGTAATAGTATATAGATAGTATAGCTTTGTTTGGAGTGTTGTATAGTTGTAGCTGTATTGCTATTTGTGTTAGTGGTACTTAGTGTTTATGTTGTGGCTTGTGTGATCTATGTGTTAGTTGTATTTGTATTAGTATGTATAGAGGTTATAGAGGTTATATTATAGGTTATATAGAGGTGTATTAGGTAGATAGTACACTATAGATATTATAGGTATTATAGATAGATTGCTAGTATGTTTATATATTTTATAGATAAATTATTAATTTGTTTATGATATTGATATTATTTTATATGGTGGTTTGCAATCCCAATTTTGATGTTGTTTTTGTATGTAAAGTGGGGAGTTGATGGTTAAATTGTGAGGATTTTAGGGTTAAAGTGGAGGGGAAATCTATATCGTAATATCGTAATATCTCGATATATTGATTATATGGATAAGAAATAATATTTGTTAGGAAAATTTACTAGATAGGAATGATTCTTATTTAGGATTTATTCTTATTTAATAGTTCACCAAAATTTTACTTGTTATACCTCTCGATGGCTGACAAGGCAAAATACTTGACAGTTATATGTTCCACGTGGAACATAAGAATTATAATTATACTTTGTTCCACACGTTCCACACTTGCCGATACATATTTTATATTTTCTATAAATACGATAAATTTTATAAATCCGGTGATTAATTGGTTCATTTGTGGCAATATAGTTATACAACACTCACTTATATATTATCAAAATAACTACATATTCCACCTCTATTTCATTTCACAGGTCATATCATACCTATTTCATATTTACTCTTCAAATAGAGGCAAAATTTCAATCAAAATTTAACATTATTTTTAGTATATATTTTATGTACCAGCTAACCAACAGGTCAACAGCTTACACCTACAATCCCTACCCAACACCCAACCAGCCAACCCACAAACATCCTAACAATTCCCATCTATACCAAAATATACCATAATAACTTCGTATAAGGTTTATTATGTGGAGAGATTCAAAGTAGATGAGCAGACCGGGGCATACTTTACAAATTGAGAGTGATAATCATTATCATATGCCACCACATCAGTTAGAATTCCACATCCATTCCACATACGATTGCGACTCTCGTATATTAATCGTCTAACATCATAAATAACAACTATTTTCATAATATATAATTTTCATCCTAATCATATCTCAAATTGTTATCACTGTTAAATTTTATTAAATATATTATCTATTTTTACCATCCTATTTCCATTTTACCATCCATTCAAACACTCTATAAAGCACACTAATATCAGCACATTATAACACATTCTAATCCTATCACAACTAACCAATATTATCAACCAATACATCAATTAAATCATATCCAAATCATAATTAAATAACAATCAAATCATAAATATCGAATAATAATTTAACATCAAATTTT
>Ga0209319_1001906_pt1 | contig 14745 bp, 20 predicted proteins | sample RifGroE2_FD_184000 | JGI IMG/M metagenome (GOLD analysis project Ga0209319, IMG submission 184000) | Groundwater microbial communities from Rifle, Colorado - Groundwater E2 (SPAdes) (version 2) | ecosystem: Environmental > Aquatic > Deep subsurface > Groundwater | place: Rifle, Colorado, United...
CGGATATATTCCAATTTAGTAGTAATAATATAGCGAATGCAAAACAAATGAAACATGTTGTTGATATGTTAATGTTAGGCAAAAGAATACCAAAAGAAGATTATAATAAATATCAATATATAGATAATAGTTCATGGGGAACACCGATTGCACAAAATCTTAATTTATCTAAAACTTATATGGGGGTTAAAGTGGATAAAAATAGGGGTGGAAGTAAAGATATTATACCTTTAATGGAAATTGATCTTGATTTAAATACTTGGACAGAAATAGGATATTTAATAAGAAAAACATAACTTATATGGAAGTGCATTTATGGACATTAAACAATTAAAAGAATACATATTTGAAAATAATAAAATAGAAGGTATTTTACAAGAAATAGGATGCCATTCAATAAAATATCATTCTAGTGGATATTATACTTGTGCGAATTATGATGGAAACAATAAACAAGCAGTAACTATATATAATGATGAAAATATTAATTGTATTAATTATACTAGAGATATAGGTACACCTTCAGATTTATTATCTCTAGTATGTTTTAATAAAAAACTTTCTTTTTTTGATGGGTTAAAGTTTATTTGCCATTTTATTGGAATAGATTATTATCATAATTTTGATGAAAATATACCTGAAAGTATTCGTATTACAAAACTTATTTATGAAATGAAACAAGGAGATATTAATATTGAAGAAAAACCATTAAAACCTATTTCTAATCAAATACTTACATATTATAAATCATATGTAAATGATATGTTTGCGAATGATAATATATCATATGAAACACAACAAGAATTTCAAATAGGTTATGATGAACAATCAAATAGAATTACTATTCCAATATATTCAGAGATTGGTGATTTAATAGGAATTAAAGGTAGATTATTTAAAAAAGAATTAGAAGAATGGGAACAAAAATATATCTATTTAGAACCTTGTGCAAGATCAAAAATACTTTACGGTTTAAATAAAACATATTCATATATAATAAAAGAAGGAAAAGTATTTCTAGGAGAATCAGAGAAGTTTGTTTTACAATTATGGTCTATGGGATATTATAATTCTGTTGGGATAGGTGGCACAAAAGTAACTAATTATCAAATAGAAAAATTAACTAGACTTGGAATAAATATAATATTTGCTTTTGATAAAGGTATTGAAAAAAAAGAAATTGAGGATATTGCAGATAGATTTGTTGATGGAATAAATATTTATTACCTTTATGATGATAAAAATATTTTAAATGATAAAGAATCTCCGTCTGACAATCAAGGAAAGTTTGAATATTTATATAAAAATTGTTTATATAAAATAAAATAATAATATAAAAGGAGTAATTAATGTTATTAACTAAAAAAGTACATATAAAATTACAAGCAAAAAATATAAAACATTTTGAAAGTTTAGAATATAATATTGATTCTATAAGAACTTTAGATAAAAATAAAAAATTAAGAATAAAAAGAGGAATTAAATTATTAGTTGATGTAAAAGATTTAATGTCTAGTAGTAATGAATGTGTTGATGTATTATGTGATTATTGCAATGAAAACATATCAACAAAAACTTTTAATAGTTATAATTATCAAAGAAGATATATACAAAAAGATTGTTGTGATGATTTTGATTGTAGGGTTAAAAAATATAAAGAAGTAATGGAATTAAAATATAATGTTATAAATAGTTTTCAAATGGAAGAAGTAAAAGATAAAATAAAAAAATATAATCAAGATAATTTTGGAGTAGATAATTATACTCAAACAAATGAATTTAAAGAAAAAACAAAACAAATTTGTTTAGATAAATATGGTAAAAATAATTTATTTCAAGTAGAAGAAATTAAAGAAAAAATTAAACAGACAAATTTAGATAAGTATGGAGTAGAAAATTATACACAAACTGAAGAATATAAAGAAAAAACAAAACAAACTTGTTTAAATAAATATGGTGTTGAAAATCCAATGCAAAATACAAATATAAAAAATTATGCTATTAAAAGACAGTTAAAGAGCAAATATGAAAATGGAACAGGAATAAAATCGGCACAACAAACTTATTTGTGTGAATTATATAGTGGTGAATTAAATTACCCATTTGGCAGGTGTTTATTAGATATAGCATTTCCTGAAGATAAAATTTATATAGAATATGATGGTGGAGGACATAATTTAATTGTTAAATTAGGGGAAATGTCCGAAAAAGATTTTAAAACTAAAGAAATAAAAAGACAATATTATTGTAAAAGTAATGGTTGGAAGTTAATAAGAATTATTTCTAGTAAAGATTTATTACCTAGTGATGATGTATTAATTGATTTATTAAATATTTGGTTTAAATATTTAAAAGAAACAGAGCATACTTGGGTATGCCTTGATATTGATAATGGCATAATAAAATCAGCAGAAAAAACAGAAAAATATGATTATGGGGAATTGAGAAAAATAGAAAATAATAAGGAGAAAGCAATATAATGAAATATAGATTAATAGAAAACAGTTCAAATGATATTTATAATCCTAAAGAAACAGTTCTTAAAAATAGAGGTATTAAAGATACATATACATATTTAAATTTAAATGATAGTATTTTATATCATTATAATCAGTTAGATAATATTAAAGAAGCTGTAGAATGTTTGTTTAACCATATTAAAAATAAAAATGAAATACATATTGTTGTTGATCCAGATTGTGATGGAAATTGTTCTGCTGCAATGATTTATCAATATTTAAAATTAATTGATTCAAATATTAATCTTTCATATTCTATTCATACTAAAAAACAACATGGTCTTTCAGATGATATTATAATTCCAAAAAATGCAAAACTAATTATATTGCCAGATTCAGGAACAAATGATGTTGAGCAATGCAAAAAATTAAAAAAAGATGGAATTGAAATTATTATATTAGATCATCACATATCTGATAAAAAAAATAAATATGCTATTATTGTAAATAATCAAATGTGTAATTATCCTAATAAAAATTTGTGCGGTGGCGGTATTTGTTATCGTTTTCTTCAAGCATTAGATGAAGAAACTTGGAATGATTATGCCGATAAATTTCTTGATTTAGTTGCACTATCAAATATTGGAGATAGTATGGATATTAAAGAACCAGAAACAAAAAGACTTATTGATAAAGGATTATCTAAAATAAGAAGTAAATTATTCAAAGCATTAATAGAAAAACAATCATACTCAATTAATGGTAATATATCAATCACTAATATTCAATTTTACATAGTACCATTGATAAATGCTCTTATTCGTGCAGGAGATTATGATGAAAAAGATATGTTATTTAGAGCATTTATTGAAACAGATGAGACATTTGAATATAAGCCAAGAAGAAAATCAAAAAATGATCCTGAACCAGAATTAATTATAGAAGATATATATGCTAGAGTAGCAAGGTCTTGTGCAAATGCAAAACAAAGGCAAAATAATTCTAAAAATAAAGATGTTGAAAAAATACTTGAGTATATAGAAGAAAAAGGTTATCAAAATAATAAAATAATTTTTGCAAATATTACAGATAGATTAAATGAAAGTCTTACAGGTTTAGTTACAATGAATATTGCAAGTAAATATCATAAACCTTGTTTGTTATTAAGAAAAGTTAAAGATAAACCTGATTATTATGCAGGTTCAGGAAGGAATATTGATAGAAGTCCAATTAAAGATTTAAAACAATTCTTACAAGATACAAATATGTTTACATATGTGACTGGACATGCAGAGGCGTTTGGTGCTGAAATTCATAAAAACAATATTCAAAATGCAATTAAATTAATTAACGAACAATTAAAAGATGTTGATTTTTCTCATTATTATGAAGTTGATTTTATTGTTGATATTGATGAATTAGACATTGGATTTATAAAAGCAATGGAAGAATTAAAATATATATATGGTCAAGGTATTAAAGAATCACTATTAACCATTAAAAATATAATAGTACATAAAAGTGATATATCTTTAATGGGTAAAGATAGTAAAACATTAAAATTTATTTATAATGATGAAATATCGTTTTTAAAATTTAGGTTAGATGAAGATGATGTAGTATTAAAATGGTTAAATGATTGGGAAGATATGAGTGATAATATTATATTAAATGTAATAGGTAAATGTGGTATAAATAGTTTTAAGGGAATTTTAAGTCCTCAAATAATTGTAGAAACATGGGAGAGGATATTAGATGATCAACCTTCATGTTCATGATGCAAAAGCATCATTATTAGATTCTATTGCAACAGTTGAAAAGATAGTAGAATATGCTAAAAATAATAATCAATCAGCAATAGCAACAACAAATCATGGACTTATGACTTCATTTGTTGATTTTGTCAAGGCATGTAATAAAAATAATATTAAACCTATAATTGGTTGTGAGATTTATGAAACAGATAATATGTATGAAAAAAATGATACAAAAGAATATCAACAACCTAGATATCATTTAATATTATTATCAAAAAATAAAATTGGATTACAAAATCTATTTAAAATTGTTTCAATTGCACAAACAGAAGGATTTTATAAGAAACCAAGAGTATCATTAGATTGGATAAAAGATAATAATAGTGGAAATGGGATAATATGTTTAACTGCTTGTCAAGCAGGAAGATTAAGTAAATATTTAACAAAAGATAGAGAAGAAGAATCATTAGAATTTATTAAAAAACTACAATCTATATTTGATTATGTATCATGTGAGATTCAATCACATGATACAGAAGGGCAAATATTTGCAAATGAAAAAATTTATAATTTTTCTCAAAAATATAATTTACCATATGTAATTACTACAGATGCACATATGGTAAATAAAGAACAAATTGATACACATGCCATTTTTGTTGAAATAGGAGAAGGTAGAGAAGTAGGAGAAAGTTATGTTGGTTGTTATTTACAAAATGATTCAGATGTATATGAAATACTAGGCAAATATTATTCTAAAGAAGAAATAGAAAAAGGAATAAATGAGACTAATTTAATTGCAGAGATGATTGAGAATATAGATATTGGACTAAATAATGGCGTTGTAATGCCAAAAATACAAATACAAGAGGGATTTGAAACAAATGAAGAATATTTAAGATATTTAATATTTAAAAATTTTGATAAAAAATTTTCTCATTTATCTTATAAAGATAGAGAAGTAAGAAAAGATAGAATTGAAATGGAATTGCCTATTTTATATGCTTTAAATTATACTGATTATTTTATTATGTTATATATGTTAGCAGAGGAAGCAAATAAACGTAATATTCCAAGAGGATATAGTAGAGGCTCAGGAGCAAATTGCTTATGTCTTTATATGTTGGGAGTTACACAAATTGATAGTATTCGTTGGGATTTAGATTTTTCTAGATTTGCTAATTTAGGAAGAAAATCTGTCGGAGATTTTGATTGGGACATATCAAAAAAGAGGAGAAAAGAATTTATTGATATTTCAGAAGAGTTGTTTGGGAAAGGTAATGTTGCACCTATTGCAACATTTAATACATTAAGCACAAAAGTTGCAATAAGAGATATTGGTAAAGTGTTAGATGAAAAATATGAAGAATATAAAGGTAAAATTCCTTATAAAATGCGTGATGAAGTGGCAAAAATGATACCCACAATTAAAACAATAAATGATTTAGGTGAAGAGGAAGAAAAAGAAGTATTATTAAGGGATATATTATTTAAAAATGATAAATTGAAAGAAATATATGAACAATATCCTTTATGGTTTAAATATGTTATGGAACTTGAAGGATTGCCTAAAAGCATGGGAAGACATGCAGCAGGAACAATTATTACTCCAAATCCAGTAATAGAATATTGTCCATTGTGTTATGATTCTGATAATAATATAATGATACAATTAGAAATGCATTCAGCAATGGATGATTTAGGTTTAACTAAAATGGATTATTTAGGACTTGAAACTGTAGATGTTATTGATGATACACTTAAAATGTCAGGTTTAACTTGGGAAGATGTTAATATTGATCACTTAAATCTTAATGATCAAATTGTATATGATAAAGTATATAAAACTGGAAATACTGTTGGCATATTTCAAATGGAATCAGCAGAAGCAAGAAAAATGTGTATAGAAGCAGAAGTAGACAATGTAGAAGATATTATAGTAATTAATGCAGCTAATAGGCCAGGGACAAAAGATAATTTTCCTGATTATTGTAAAAATAAAAAATTTCCAAATGAAGTTGAAGTATTACATGAAGATTTAAAACAAATATTTAATAAAACTCAATATGTATTACTTTACCAAGAACAAGCATTACAATTATTTAGATATGCTGGTTTCCCTGAAAATGAAGTAGATAATGCAAGAAGAGCAATAGGACATAAAGAAAAAGAAACAATGAAAAAATTATCAATAAAATTTAAAGAAGGTCTAATAAGTAAAGGATGGAATCAAGAACAAGTTGATATAATATGGGAATTAATGTTAAAGCAGGCAAATTATTCTTTTAATCGAGGTCATGCCGTAGCCTATAGTTTATTAAGTTATTTAACTGCATATCTAAAGACACATTATCCATTATATTTTATGACTGCATGTTTAACTGCAAAAAGTGATAATATACCTAGATTAAGTGTATTTATTAATGAATGTCATAATTTAGGAATTGAAGTATCACCTCCAAATATTAATTTATCAGGTAAAGAATTTACAGCAATAAAAGAAAAAAATAAAATATTATTTGGATTATATGCTATTAAAGGTATAGGTGATGCAGTTGTAGATACAATTATTGAAAATAGAAAGTATGATAATTTTGATAATTTTCTAGATAAAATAAAACAATCAGGTAAAATTGGTAAAGGAGTAATAATAAAATTAGCAAAAAGTGGAGTTTTCCCAACAAAAAATAAAAGGGAATTCTTAATAAAGTATGCTAATATTTTATTTGAAAACGAATATAAAGATGAAATATTTACAGAAAGAAAATCATTTGGTTCAGTAAAAGAATTAAAAGAAGTATGGGGTATTGATACTGATACTATTAAGAATAAAGAAGAAAGAATTGCATTATTTAATCAATCAAGAAAAGTTAAATTTGATTATGAAGAAGTAGATAGAGTATTTAAAAAAGAAAATGACAGACAAAAATACATTGATGAATTTACTTTAAAATATCTACAAGAAGAATTTATGTGGGAATTTGAAACTTTATCTATGTTTATTACATATAATCCATTAAAAGAAGCATATAAATATGTAACTCCTTGGGATAATGTTGATAGTGGTGATAAGGCAGTAGTTATTTGTGTAATTGTGGATATTAAAAGAAAAAAAGATAAAAATAATAATCCATTTGCATATTTAGATTTATATACTCCTTATGGAATTATTGAAGCAACTTGTTGGGCAAGACAATATAAAGAATATAATGATTTAATTAAAAAAGGCAATAGTTTAGCAATACTAGGAAGAAAAAGAGATGGACAATTTTTTGTAGAATCAATTAAAACATACGAAAAATGGTTAAATGATAAGAAAATAAATAAAATAGGAGTATAAAAATATGGAAGAGTATATTGAATTTAATTTAACACCTATTTACGAAGTAAGATATTTTGAAGAATCAAATTGGGGTTGTTATGAATTTTCGACTTTAGATGATATACCTGAATATGAAAAAAATGATAATCCATTCATAGGAGAAGAATTAAAAATAAGTAAATTAGTTGGTAAAATGCAGAAACTTTATATTGGTGCAGATTATAAAGTTTCTGCAAAACTTGAGTATAATAAAAAGTATAAAAATTATACATATAATCCTACTATGGGTATGATTTCATCAGTTAAACCTAAAAATATTGAAGATCAAAGAAAATTTTTACAATCAATAACTACTCCCAATCAAGCAAATACTTTAATTGAAGCATATCCTAATGTAGTAGTTGATGTTATTAATGGTAATTGTGATATTGATCTAAGTAAAACTAGAGGAATTAAAGAATATACTTGGAATTTAATTAAAAATAAAATACTTGATAATTATATAATATCTGATATATTAATTATGCTTCAACCAATAGGTGTTACATACACAATGATTAAGAAATTATTAGACAATGAACCTAACCCTGAATTATTAAAACAAAAATTAACTGACAATCCATATGTATTAACAAAAATACATGGTTTAGGATTTAAAAAAGTTGATGGTTTTGCAATAAAATTAAAACCAGAAATGAGAATATCAAATAAAAGAGTTTATGCATATTTACGATATTATCTTGAAGAAATTGGTGAAAAAGTAGGTCATACATGGGTTTATCAACAAGTTTTAGAATCAGCAGTAAGAGATAATATACCTGAATGTGAAGAATTATTTGAAAAAATTATAGAAATAGAAAAAGAAACTAAGGCAATGTTGTACATAGAAGATGATAGAATAGGATTGAAATATTATAGAATTATTGAAGAGATGATATTTAAAAAATTAAAGTTAATAAACTCTTATCAAGACACTAAAGTAATTAGTGAAGATATTATATTAAAAAGTATAAAAGAAGCAGAAAATGAACAAGGATTTGAATTTTTAGATCACCAAATTGATGTTATTAGAAAATCTTTAAAAGATAAAATTGCTGTAATTTATGGTAAAGCAGGTGTAAGTAAGACCACTTTAACAAGGGCATTGCTTAAAATATATAAAAATTTTGGATATTCCATTGGTGCTGTTGCTTTAAGTGCTAAAGCAGCACAACGTATTACTGAAGCAACTGGTTTTTTTGCATCAACCATTCATCGTATGTTAGGTGCTAAAAGTTTAAATGAATTTAAATATAATAAAGATAATCTATTACCACTTGATGTTATTTTAATTGATGAATGTAGTATGATCAATGCTAAATTATTTTATGATTTATTACAAGCAATTAAACCAGAAACAAAAATTATTATGTGTGGAGATAACCAACAATTGCCTCCCATAGGTTTTGGCAATATATTTAGTGATTTATTAGATAGAAAAGAAATATTTAATATAAATGAATTAACTAAAGTTTTACGTCAAGCAGAAAAATCAGGAATTCTTATGGATGCAAATAAAATAAGAGAAGGTATAAATCCAATCAAGCAAGCGGAACTTAAAATAATTCATGGTGAATTACAAGATATGTATTATATGTTTAGAAATGAACGTGATACATTAAATAGTATAGCAATAAAAACATATTTAAAAACTATTGAAGAAGATGGTTTAGATGACACTATTATAATTGTACCAAGAAAAAAAGATTGTATTAATAGTACAAGGGAAATAAATATTAGAATACAAGATATTTTAATTGATAATACTAAATCATATTTAAAATATGGAAATATTAAATATAAACTTGGTGCAAAAATAATTCAACGTACAAATGATTATGACAAAAATGTATTTAACGGAGAAATAGGATATATTGTAGATATATTTAAAGAGAGAGAAAGAGATAATGATTATAATATGTTTTCAGTAGAATATCCAGGTAGTAAAATTATACATTATACTAAAAATGAATTAGATCAAATTGATTTTGCGTATGCTCTTACTGTCCATCTGGTGCAAGGCTCAGGATATAAAACTATTATTGGGATAGTTGACAATACTCATACTATATTATTAGATGCTTGTTTATTATATACTCTACTTACTAGAGCAAAGAAAAAAGCATTATTACTAGCAGAACCATCAGCATTTATTAAATGTATTAAAAATAATAAAAGTATTACAAGGCAAACTTGGTTAAAAGAATTAAATTAACTTAACAAAATATAAAAATAAATGTTGACAATCAAACCATAAACAATTATAATAATAACCAAGGGAAGAGATAATAACCATATTAAATTATAAACACAACAATCTCTTCCCAAAATAAAATTCACCTACTACATATAGTATCCTACAAATCATAAACATACTACATATAGTTTGAAATCATCATCAAATCGAGGTTTGATCACAAAATTAAAGGAGGTTAATCATATGAAAAAGATAATTAAATTCACAGGAATCAATTCTGGTGATTATGAATGTTTTTGTTGGGATATTGACATAGAAACATTTAAAAGAATAAAAGGTGAAGAACCAGATGTATTTAATTACGTTGAAATAGATAGATCAGATATTGATAATTATAAACCAATAAGTGATAAAGTTAGACTATATCCTAATGATATTTTTGAACGAGATAGAAAAATTAAAATTAAAATAGAAATTGAAACATTAGAAATATTTTGTAAAAAATGTGGTAAAATATTAAAACCTTCAGAATTAAAACCACATAATAAAGATAAAATGTATGATGAATATTTTTGTGATAGTTGTCTAAGTAAATGTTCTGTATGTGGAGAATTGTTTGCTGATTATAATGATATAGGTAAATGTGAAAATTGTGCAGATTAATATTATAAAGGAGAATTAAATGAATAAAATAATAATAAAATCATCTAAACAAGCAGAATTAGAACAAGAAAAATATAAGTTAGAATCTACTTGTCCTGAATGTAATCACTATCCTAATCTCTCTATTTATCATTTTGAAGGTGGATTTTTCAATAAAGATAAAGAAGTAAAAGTAAATACTTATACTTGTAGTAATTGTGAATGTAAATGGGAAATTAGACAGTATAGAAAGTAAATATAATCAATAAAGGAGAATAAAAAACATGATAACTAAGAAACAATTTTCTGAAATTCAAATTAAAAAATTTTGTTACAAAAATAATACTACTAGAGATGTATTAGGTGATGGATGGATATATAATTCGTCAACATTGGCAGTATGTATGGAATATTTAAATATGTTAAAATCTGAAGAAGCAAAAGAATATGTTCAATCCAGAGATGGAATTATGTACACATATTGGGACGAAGATAAATCTGAAGTATGTGTTTTATCAGTTAGAGAATTTCTTGATTTATTGCCTGAATAAGATTACAATATAATCATACAATATATTCAAGAAAGAAGGTATAATTTATGCAAAAGTTAGAAGTCGGTAAACCATACACTATATTCCAAGGTAAAAATATGAAAAATAAAACTACATGTATATTTGAATGTACAGAAAATGGTACACTACTCCTTAATATTTATATTAATAATATGACAATATCAGAAAAACAGTCTCTTAGATTTGATAAAATAGAAGTACGTATCATAGAAGAAAATAATTTCCTTTACACATTACTTAAATTTGGTGAAACTCTTATATTTGAGTTAGATTTTGATCCTACTCTATATAAAGATGATAGAATTATTAACATTATTAAAAGTAATCTTGTACATGTAATTAGTATAGAAAGCAATAATAATTTAATTCAAACTTTAAGATTAGTAAATGCTCCATTAAAACTATTCACAAAATGGCACAGTATTTGGATTAATGCAAAAGATATAGATAATTATAGTATTAAATATAAAAATTGGGTATTTGATTTACAGAATAGGTATTCACCTACTGAGTTATGGGAATATGGAAAATATATTGGAAAGATAGGAGATTAAATTATGAATTACCCTATCAGTCTAAGTGAAGTAATTAACGTAATTAAAGAAGGACAAATATTCAAAGCAAATTATGCAATAGATGAATATTGGTATATAACTAAAATGTCTGGATTTATATGGTATTGCAATGAAGATGGAATAGTTAATGGAATCTTACCTTTAACATTTAGTAATTTAAATGCAAAATATGAATTAGTGAAATAATAAATAAAAGGAGAAATTAATGATATACATAAACAATCTAACCGATTTACCTACAAATTGTAAAACATGTAAATTCAGAGGTGAAACAAATTGGGTATGTAATTTTGTAGAATGGAATTGCAATATTCCAATTTATTTACAAAATATTAAAGTATCTGAAAAGGAGTGGTATGATGGAAATTGGAAACATCCTGATTGTCCATTGAAAGAAATTTAAATATAGAAAGGAAGTATAAATTATACATAATAATGAAGAATATAACATAGATATTGAAAATGATAATGCTACAGAAAATCCTACATCAACTAATCAAAACAATTGTCCGAATTTAATCACTGAAATTATTAAAATGAATTGGACAGCAAAAGAAGGTTATGATATGTATATGGAGTTTCCAAGGAGTACATGTAAAGATAAAACTGTAAAAGGATATGTGGGTTGTTGCGGAGTATTAAAACAGTGTGATAAAAAGTTAAAGAAAGATAAAAAAGATGGAAATGAAGATGAAGGTGATAGTAAAATTGCATTAGAAATTAAAAAAGTTAAGAAAAAACAGAAATCAAATAATAAAGGAGATTAAATATTATGAATTCTTTAAATATTATAGGACATACCACAGGTGTAGAAATTCAAAAATCAGGGACTATTATTGAATTTGTGTCTAATGAATCAATATCAATTAAAAGAAAATTAAGTATTAATCATGAAAATGAAGATCATTATTTTGAAGTTACAAGTATAGAAACAAGTATTGAAAATAGAGATTTATTTATCAGAGCAAAAGAAGTAGGATATTGGTGTAATAATTTTAATAATAAAAGTAATTTTGATATTAGAGATTTGTTAGGGTTAGAAGTTAATATAGTTATTAATAAAGATACATTAAGAAAAATAGAAAAAGAATCATGTTATTGTTAAAATAAATTAGGTTATAAAGGAGATTAATTATTATGATACTAGAAAAACAATTGATAATGACAATTGGTATGACTGAAAATAATTGGGAACTTACAAAAGAAATGGTTGAAAATTCAATAAAATCATTTTATAATGCACCTATAGTATGGAATAAAACACATAATAATAAAGATTATAATAATATAGATAATTATAGGGATTGTAAGGTAATAGGAATAATACCAGTAAATAGTAAAATTATTATTGAAGACAATAATGTATATGCTGATATTAATTTATTTGAAGAGTATGGTGGGATTGATTTATGGAAAGGTAAGTTTGATAATTGGTGTATTCAATTTGATAGGAATAATGACAAGAAATTTATTTTAAATAGTATTGAAGTATTTTAATAAACTAAAAATTATAAGGAGATTAAATATTATGAACGATAAGATAATACATAAAAGATTAATGTTCCTTGATGATTCATTAAAAAGATTAGGTAAATCTGATTCTTGTATAGAATATGCTCTGCACATAAGGGATGAATTTAATGATGTTATATTAATGCTAAAAAAATTAAAATTAGAATTAGGTGTTGGAGAAATTGTAGAAAATATAGATTGGTATTTTAATTAAAATACACTATTAATTATGACAAAGGAGGAATAAATTATGTCAACTGAATACACTCCAATACTACAATTTGAGTATAAGAATTACAAAGGAATTACAAGTGTAAGAAATGTGATACCTTATAAAATTTGGTTTGGTAGCACGGATTTTTATAAAGAACAATGGTTGTTACATGCTTTTGATCTAGATTATAAACAAGAAAGAAATTTTGCTTTAAGAGAAATTATTAGATTTTTGTAAAGGATAGTGAATAATATTATAAATAAAAATATTCCAATAGAATGTGAAGATTGCTTATGTTATCTTTGTAAAAAGAAGAATATTTGTAATATATGTATATATTGTTTATATATAGAATATTATCCTATATATAATTGCAAGGAGGAAAATTAATATGAAAACAAGGAAAGAAATAATACTTGATTATTGTGATAATATTAAAACAGGTGATATAGACTACTTACAAGCATGTATAGATATTAGAGAATCATTGAGAAGAGATGAAAATGATAGAAATTATTTAATAAGTCATTGTCCTGGTGAATTTGGACTTGATGATTTTACTGGTGGTTGTGAAATAAAAAATGTAATAGATTTTAAAGAACAATTAAAACAATGCGAAGAATGTTGGAATAGAGCATTGAATATAATTGAATAATAAATATAAAGGAGAATTAATATGAGAAATAAAGATAGAATCAAACCATTTCTACAAAAATTAGAAGAATTATGGTTGCAATATCCAGATTTAAGATTTGGTCAGATCATCTATATGCTTGCAGAAAAAATAGGAAGAGACATATTCTTTCCTGAAGAAACAGAATGGAAATTAAATATTAATAAAATAATGTGTAATAAATTTGGCAATTTAGAAAGAGATGTAGGATGCTGTGTTGATTGTTCTGTAGAAAGAAATGATTTATTTAGAAGATGTTGGGAGTATAGTAGAGGTAAAAATGTAAAGGAGAAAAGAAAATAAATGACAAATAAAGAATTAATAGAAAAGCATTGTTGTTTGTATTGTAAATATAATATATATTCTAATGTCTGTAAATTTGATATATTAAATAATTGCACACAATATAATATTAATGAAGATTTTATATATTGGTTAAAAAATAATTATGAAAAAATATAAGTGAGGTAATAAATCATGAAATTAAAAATTAATAATTACACAGATAGGCAAAATGTTATAATTGGATTAATTAATTCTGGATATAAAGTATGGGTAGAAGAAACTAACAATATTTTATCAACAGAATATATTGTACATATTGAAGAAGTTAATAAAGATTCTATTTTCGATAAAATGTCAAATTAATAATATTAATAGGTGATATTTATGTCAAAAAGAACTACTAATTTCACTAATACTGAATTAATATGTACGCAATGTGGTAATAAACAAATAATAATAAGACTATTAAGTAAATTGCATAAAGCAGGACATAATAAA
>Ga0209319_1001907_pt1 | contig 14736 bp, 14 predicted proteins | sample RifGroE2_FD_184000 | JGI IMG/M metagenome (GOLD analysis project Ga0209319, IMG submission 184000) | Groundwater microbial communities from Rifle, Colorado - Groundwater E2 (SPAdes) (version 2) | ecosystem: Environmental > Aquatic > Deep subsurface > Groundwater | place: Rifle, Colorado, United...
AGATTAAAATATTTAGGGCCTATAGCTCAGTCGGTTAGAGCACCTGACTCATAATCAGGGAGTCACTGGTTCAAGCCCAGTTGGGCCCACTAATTGAAATAGAGGAAGTTACAACGAATGTATTCTTCCTCTATTTTTATGCGGTTTAAATAAAGTTTAAACTTTCGGCCATATTTACAGAGATTCTTTGTCTTTAGACGTCATACTTTTTTATTCCTCCTACATATATTTTTATTTTGGAGGTGCGCCTAATTCTCCTTCCTATTATTTCATTTGGTTTAAATCCTTGGGCTATTGCATCCCAATGATAGCTTTCCGATATTGTTCTAAGTTCTGTCAAATCCCAGTATTCATTATCAAATCCTTTCCAAAGAGTAACACCAACCAAAGGGACATAAGACTTTATATTCGGTTTTAATCCATGACCATTCTTTAAAATATCCCTTAACTCAAAGATTTTTGGCTCTTTAGTTTCAATGTTCTTTAGATACAAGTCTTTTGCAAAGTCAAAATATTTATCAGGCATATATTTATAGACTAAAACATTTTTGGTGTTGCTGTTATCTATCAAATCTATAGCCTTCCCAGTGTTCAGATAATCAAATGTAATATGATGTATTATCCATGACCAGTCAATTGACCAGTCATTAGTTAAATGACCTAATTCACTGTGCAATTTTTGAATTCTCAATGAATGTTTCTCCCTTTTAACTTGATATCTTCCCAAATTAAATTCAAAAGAATCCAACTCATTGAATATTAGCTGTTTGATTTCTGTTTCGAATTTGTGAATATTCAGATGGTTCTGTTTAATTGGATTGAAAAAGACATCGAAATAGAAATCCACCTTTTTTTCAAGTGGGTAGCGGAAGTAATTTATTTCTTTCTTTTTGAAAAACATCACGATGCTGTCTATAATTCTGCTTTCTGGTGAAAAAATTCATCATATTTTCAAATAACTAGAGTTGTATTTCTTCAGTATGTTTTAATTTCCTTAAGTCATTATCTGAATATTTTAAACAGTTACTATCACTTTATAAAAATGAAGATAAAATAAGTAATCCACCTAAAATATACCATCCTTTGCCAAATTTCTGTTTATCTTTTACAAATTCGATACTGTTCCTTTCTTCACCCAAAATGTTGCTTATGCTAAAATAAGCGTGATATTTTCCTGGCTTTAGATCTTTTAGTTTTGCAACTATTTTTTCTCTTATATCCTTGTCTGAAACATAATCTAGAAAGTATATGCTGTGATGTCTTATTTTTACTGCAACAGAACCTTTTGCATAATCAACATTCATCTCGTCAAATGATACTTCAGAGTTATAATCAATCCCACTAATTCTTATAGTCGGCATATCGATCGAGATATTACTGAACAAAGAACAAACAGAATCTGTCCCAGAAACAAGGGTAATTTTTTTTATTTGTCCCAAACTGTTATCAGATTCTTCAAAATAACTATCTCCTGATTTAACAATTTTGGGGATAACTGCTTCATGTTTGAAATAAACATTATACGTATTTTTAAAACGGTAATAATTATTGGAAGTACTTGATTGTAAATTCAAGTCATTTAAAATATTTTCTTTTATTTTTTCAGCATAGGTATCGTATTGTTGTTTATCGTATTCTTTTATTTCAATGTTCTTTGCGTTTTTTCTATCCGTTTCTTGTCGTTCATACCGTACTCGTAATTGATCCTGTTCTACTTTTCCTCTTATCTGTTCTTCTTTTTCACTTATTTGTTGTTCCTTCTCCTCTTGTTGAACTTTTTTAATACGTTCCATCTCATATTTCTCAAAAATAAATTTTTTAAGTATGCTGGCGGAAGATGCTTGTAAACCCAAATCTCTGAGTGATCCATATAAAAAATCTTCTGCAGGACCATAACCTCTGGCTATATCATAATAGGTCTTAAAGATTAAATCTCGACTTCGTTCATTATTGGCTATATTTTCTACTATATTATCTATTCCTTCAATCGATAGTTGAGGATTTTTTTGTCGGAGGAATATCAAAATTATCCGCATAAAATTTTCATCATACTCAAAGCGTAGTTTGAACCGCTCAGCAAATTCATTGATAATAGGTTGAGGCAATTGTGCTTTTGACTGCCCCCAAAGATTAACACTCATTAAAATAAAAATAGCAAAGGTTAGTAGTCTTTTCATTTTTTAGCATTTAACCTTTGGTTCCAGATAGGTGAATTCAAATGAAAAAAGCGTGGAACCACGCCTTATCTGAGGTTGAGGTACCGCCAAGCACCCACGAGAACAAACAAGGGCGGCCCACGCCGTAGGCGTGAGCGTTTCCCTTTTATTGCTGTTCTCGTTTAAAATTTGGCGGTTTTCAACACACAGAATAAAAGCGACGCTTTTATAATATTTTACACACGATAAATATAACTTAAACTGGCTTATAAATTATACCTGTTCAGTGATATTTTATTGGTTATTTAGTTGTTTTCGTTCACTGTTTGAATTGTTGCTTACAAAGGATTATTGTTGTGTTATTATGAGAAGTTATACCCGTCTAATAATCTAGTAGATGGTGAACATTTATAATTCTATTAGAATACTTATTCAATAAAACCGTTAGTTAAATATCAACATTTGTTTTTTAGCGCTAATTCGTTTGTTTAACATACTTGGAATTGTTGGCTGGGTGTTTGTGTGGGTTTTGTTTGAATATTCCTTATAACTCCTATTTCATAGGAAAAAACTTAGTTTGTTCAATCAATTCAAACGCCAACAATATTTAATAGAGAATCTGTTTATTTGCTATATGAATTACACTCACTGAAATAAAAAAGTAAAAGCAGCCGCTAGGCTGCCTTTTATTCTTCTTATTTCTATTAAAATCCTATTAAGTATTATATTCAGGGTACAATTTTTAACCCTACTTGTGATCGGTATAAAATTTAACCTGACATATATAGGTCTATTTTTTATACTGATAAGCCGGTTAAAATTTTATACCCACCTCCAACGTTGTGATTACCCATCACTATCAACTACCATCTTTGTTGGGAAATAATAATTGGATGTTAATTGTCCTGATTTATATTTCCTTTCTATAATGTGTAAGAGACCACAAGTCGCTAATTCAAATTTATAATCACTCAATGTAATCCTAGATTTTATCCCAAGTGCCTTCATAATGGTTGCATTACTTGGGTAGCAATTTGGAGATGAACCTGATTTACTAATCAGATAAGCATAAAGCGATTTAGCCCCAATTGTAATATGTTCATTTTCCATTACAGAGATGGCAACACTACCATATCCTTTTGTCAAAACCATTCCATCTTTTATTTTCAATTTTGCATCTTCTGCGTTAGCATTTTTTCTCATACCTCTAAATTGTTATAGAAATTAAGGGCCTCTTCGTGATCATCAAACCGCCACTTGTTAATACCTGAATATTTGTCAGAGGGGTAGAATTCATAATAATCTTTAAGAATTGGTCCCCTTTTCGTATTAATATGAATAACCTCAAAACGAACAATGTTCCATTCCGTAGTAACCACATAAAGGCCTTTCTTATAATTTCTTTTCAATTGCTTAAATTTGTAATCTTTCTCTACTCCCTTGCCATAAAATTCACTCAGCAATAGTTCAATTCCGTATTTATCTTTCATGATATTTAAATTGATGAGAAATCGTGTTTTAATCGTTTTGTCTGATTTGACAGTATAAACACCATTCATACCAAGAAACGTCCAAAAACAAGATTTCTACGGTTAAAAACGATTATTTACACTTGCTGTCAAGTTCAACAAAGCGGTCTTTGGTAGTTGGCTGTCTGAATTCATGTAGCCAATGGTCAATCTCTGTTTTCTTGAACAAGAGTTTACCACTAAGTTTGTAGTTCGGGATTTCGGATTGCCCTACCATTCGATAAATGGCTGGTGCAGAGTAATTCAAATACTCAGAGAGTTGTTTGATTGTTAAGTGTTCTGGAATTGGTTTTGCCTGCCGATATTCGTTAGTTGATAGGCAGATGTTAACTAAGTTAACTAAATCTTTTTTTGTAACAGTGATGTTTACCTCCTCCGGTAAACTCGCAAAATTAATCATCGTTTATTATTCTTATCATTTTTCTCGATTTAGTGTTACGATTTGTGTGTTTTTATTAAATTATATGCAATAATATAAAGACTTTTTTATACAGAAAAATACTGTTGAACCCGTTTGTTTAGAATCTTAAAAGTATTTTACTCAAAAAAAATCTTATTTAAAATGATTCTAAACAATTCGACATAAAAACACCGGTAATTATAGATTTAAGAGTTTCTTGTCTTGCTATTAAAAAGAAAAATATTTGTTATATGGAATGATTTTAAATTGTGTTTAAAAAAACTTAACAGGTGCTGATAGCCTGTGAATATAAGATTTTGCAAAAAAACAACCTCGCTATAGATTGGGAAAATATGAACCAAAACGAATATTATAAGGCTTCGTATCCGATGATAATGGTCGGTAATTCGAGTATGATTAAGAACCAGTTTAAAACACATCTAATAAAATTGTGATCATGAAAAAGAGATTGAATATGAGCGCAAAAGAATATTATATCGATAAATTTGATATTGATATTAGCAAACTCCCTCTTGGAATAAGGAACATGGTGGCGAGTTTATTTCTTGAATACAACTACTTCACAAAAGAAGAGTTGGAGAAGTTGATAGAAAAGCACTGTAAAGAGAAAAATAAAGGTTGATAGTGACGATTATAGATTCGACGTCTTATCTTATAGGTAGTTCTTCCGCTTGTTTTTCTAAATCTTCTCTTTTCATATCATCTTCAATTTTAAAAAAATTAAACTATTTCAGCAAATCTTCATTTAATTTGGCGATTTCCTCCATTCCAAAACTTTCAAGATAAATCTGCGTAGTTTTGATGTTCCTGTGGCCTAAAGCTTCACTGATTTTTTCCACCTGCGCTCCATTCCTCAACATTGTAGTGGCATAGCTATGACGGGCGAAATAGCTGCTGATAACTAATAATCCTTCAGGGAATTTTAGGTTTCCTGCCAATTTGCGTAGATGAATATTAAGCCTTTTTCTTCTTTGTGTAATATGGTTATTCAGCTTCTCCCCCTTTAGTTTTTTGTTCGTTATAATTGGAAGAAGATATTCGTTATTATTAGTTGTATTAGCTTTCGCCCAAATAAGAATCGATTTAAGACTTTCAGTAATTGGAATAGAAAGACTTTCATTGGTTTTCAAACGACTCAACTCAATAAACTTTTGTTCTTTCCCTCCTTCAAGGTATTTTGTTTTAATGTTATCAGCAGTTAAAAAAGCCATATCCTTAAAATTTAAACCGCTCGCAAAAAATGAAAACAAAAATATTTGTCGAGCCCAATTCAGATGCGGTTTCAAAATATCTGCCTCAACTAGCTTAATCATATATTCCTTTGGTAAAAATCTTTTGGTTGTTCGCTTTTCTAGCTTGGATATTTTAAAAATTTTCGTAGCACCATAAATTTTTGAAAATGGGTACGATTCTTTGCTGCCAACACCCCTATTTATGGCTTCGTTTAGAATGGTACGAATACCTCTAAGCATAATTCCAATAGTTGTGTCACGGTTTCCTCTTACGTTCTTTAAGTAGGTATAAAAACCTTCAATATATTTATAATCAATATCCTGAAAATAAAGTTTTCCGAAATTAGAATCGTATTTTTCTAGGATAATTACTGTTTCTTTTAGTACGGTGGAGGAGTTAAATTTGTCTTGCTTTTGCAACTCGGTAATTCTCGCTTCGATGAATGGCTTTACTTTGGTGATTTTAGGCTTATTACGGTACTCTTCTTCAAACATATTAAATGTCCAAGCGATACCTCTTTCTTCAAATTTATCAAGTATCTTTTGTGCCTGATTTAGTTTTTCGTTAATGTAGCTATTTAGAAATTTATGTTCGGGATTAACTCTTTTGTCAGACCGAACCAGTCCAAGTCCCTTATCCCATTTATCAAGCTTCACATTAAACTTATCATCCCCGATCTTGAAATACTTCAGTTTTGTGTTTTGCGTAACTCTTAACATGATCGGAGAATTACCATCCTTATATTTTTTGGACGTGTATAAAACTATAGTTGCTTTAGCCATTTTTTAAGGTTTAAATTTAGTTTAAACTTTATTGGTTAAATATAATAAAATTTGATAAATTTAAACCCTTGTTATATAAGCATTTTATTAATGTTTATAACGGTTAATTAAGAAATATATCCCTGACTCATAATCAGGGAGTCACTGGTTCAAGCCCAGTTGGGCCCACTCTTCACAAAGCGCTAATGAGTTGTATATCAACTCTTAGCGCTTTTTTTTATGTCTTAATGTGTCAGGCAGTTTCTCTAATTAAATCCAGCGTTGCATTTTTGAAATCAGAAATCCTGGTGATGGCTTAAAAATTTAATGTAAATAAAACTTGACATTTATAAATTTTATTTATATTTGTGTCAATAAAACTTTACATATAATCAAGTTGACTTTACTTTAATTTACTTAACTTATGGAGACAAAATCAAACAAGTACGAAACCACTGAAAGAAAGAATGTATGGCACGTGGCTTATTGGACAGCGGGATGGTGTTTAACTATAGCCATAGCTACTTTTGGGCCGATATTTCTTTGGGATTACAATTCCACTATTTCCATTGTAGCTATTTTGGTTAGTACAATTATTGGTGTGGGCATGATCCTGGTAAACAGAAAGTATATCAATGGATTAGACGAAATGCATAGAAAAGTTAATATAGAGGCAATGGCCATCGCATTTGGAGTTAGCATGGTTGGCGGCTTGAGTTATTCTATGTTTGACATAGCAAATGTCATATCAATCGATGCTGAAATAGGTCACCTGATCTTACTTACTGGGATAACTTATTTTATCGCATTCATAATTGGAAGTATCAGATACAAGTGAAGAACCGAATCAAAGTACTTCGTGCAGAACGTAACATGACCCAAGAGGACTTGGCGATTGAAGTTCAGGTCTCCCGACAGACTATAAATGCTATTGAAAATGGGAAGTTTGATCCAAGTTTGCCGCTTGCTTTTAAGATTTCCAGATTGTTTGAATTAGCCATTGAAGATATTTTTCACGATGATTAACCCAAAAACAAGTGCAGTCTTAATTGTGTCAAACATTTTATATCAAAAATTAGCCTCTACTTTAAATTTCAATTTTTTATTAGATTGAATATCAATTAAATATAAAATGTCCGTGGACCAGTTGGGCCCACGAATTGAAACAGAAGCAGTTACAAAATATTTTTGTAATTGCTTTTTTCTTTATTTGCACACAACTTACATTAGTGTTGGATATCAATTAGTAGATAAGCTATAATACTTGATTAATTATTGGGTATTTATCTGGAGTCAAATAACCTTACATTAGACTAAAAGACTGCGAAATATTGTAGGTCAAAATCATTTATCTCTTTCGATATTCAAGTGGCGACATGTTCATCACTTTCCTGAACTGGCGTGAAAAATAAAATTGATCCTCAAATCCCATTTCCCTTGCGATATCGGCAATGCTCCATGTCGTATTGTCGAGCATACAGCAGGCACGCTGAACTTTTAGCTGGATAAAATAAAATAATCAATGGGTGAGTGTCCGGTCCGATTTGTAAACAGCTTAGAAAAATGCGAGGCCGATAAGTTTACTTTGGTCGCTATATCGTTCAGTTTCAATTTCCGGCCTAAATTCTCAAGCATAAAATTAATACACAATTCAACCGGATCCTTTTCTTTGCTTTCAATTATCAGGCAGAACTGTCCGGGATGGGTAAACGAGGCCAACAAATGATTCATGCAAAGATTCGTATATTCAAGTGTTTCAATACCAAAACCCCGGTTAAGATTCTTGAAGATTTCGTTGAACATCTCAAGCCGTTCATTGATCTGTGAGTTTTTACCCCTTTCAATCGGAATTGGCTGAAGTGCCATTCTTGAAAACAATCGTGATTTTGAACCTGTGAAATGGATCCAGTAAATTGACCATGGATTTTGATCATCAGCATAATAGGCGTGTGGCACATCAGAGGGAATGAAAAAGAAATGGTCCTCAGGAATTTCGTAATTCGTTTGTCCGATTTTGATCAGTCCTTTTCCTTCGACACTGTAAATAAGAATTGTTTGGGGTACGCCATTCTCTCTTTCGCGAAAGTGATATCTGGCTTCCGGGTAATAGCCAATATCGGTAAAGTAAAGATCAGAAATGAGCGGATTTCATGAAACCAGCTCCAGTATTCTTGCCGGCACTACATAACTCAATTGACCGGGAAAACCCTCTTGCTTTTTCATATACAGTTGGCTTAAATGTTTGGTATTGTCAATATTCGAAAAAATAGAATCAAAATGGAAAAGTATAAAATGATTTGGAAAGTGCTCATAAATAGGATGAAATATTTCAGATTTATCGTTTGTTCCGAATTTCTAATGTAGTTTCCAAAAAATAAGATTGTCCATGTTTTCGTAAAATCGTTCATTTTCAATGAGCTTGTTTCTAGGTAATTTAGACAAAACTAAATCAGGTACAATGAGAGATCAAATCAATATCAACAAAAAGTTTATTCTTGGAATTACGCTGGTTTCGGCCATGGACGGACTGTTGTTCGGATACGATTGGGTAGTAATCGGAGGCGCCAAACCGTTTTACGAACGGTTTTTTGCAATAACCAGCTCGCCTTATCTGCAAGGTTGGTCTATGAGCAGCGCTCTAATTGGTTGCCTTTTCGGCGCAATGTTTTCGGGATGGTTCAGCGATCGTTACGGACGTAAACTCCGACTGATAGTGGCTGCGGCCATGTTTACCATAGCGGCAATTGGGGCTGCTATGGCTGTGGCATCTACCGCTTTGTGGATTGCCTGCTTTGTACTCACTTATACTTTTCCGATCCTGAATAAATTACTGAATGCCAGCGGGACTTTCTGGTTATATGGGTTTATCTGCCTTTCTGGTTTTCTGTTTATCATGAAGAAACTGCCTGAAACCAAAGGGAAATCTTTGGAAGAGATTGAATCCCGGAAATAATTCAATAAAATATACAAAAGATGACTGTTAGAGCGTGGTATGAAAAAGTAAATATCCCGACCTATGGAATCGGGAAACCTGAGAAAAATTCGATATTCCTGGAAAAACGTGTTTATCAGGGAAGCAGTGGGGTGGTTTATCCGCACCCGGTAATTGAGAAAATTCTGGACGAAAAGACAGACAAAGAATACAATGCCGTATACCTGGAAAATAAGTACCTGAAAATTATGATTTTGCCTGAATTGGGCGGACGGATCCAGATGGCTTTCGATAAAACCAAACAGCGCCACTTTGTGTATTACAACCAGGTAATTAAACCGGCTTTGGTCGGATTGACCGGCCCCTGGATTTCGGGAGGAATAGAGTTTAACTGGCCGCAACATCACCGCCCTTCTACTTTCGAGGCGGTCGATCATTGTATCGAAGAAAATGCCGATGGCAGTGTAACCATTTGGTGCAGCGAGGTAGAACGAATGTTTCGTACCCGCGGAATGGCCGGGTTCACGCTGCATCCCGATAAAGCTTACCTTGAAATAAAAGTAAAACTATATAACCGCACCAACCATCCGCAAACCTTTTTGTGGTGGGCCAATCCGGCGGTGAAGGTGAACGACGATTATCAGTCGGTTTTTCCGCCTGATGTGAATGCCGTGTTCGATCATGGCAAACGCGACGTGTCCGAATTTCCCATTGCCAAAGGAACTTATTACAAGGTCGATTATTCGCCCGGAACCGACATTTCGCGATACAAGAATATTCCGGTACCAACATCCTACATGGCCGTTAACTCGAAATACAACTTTGTAGGTGGTTACGAAAACGACACGAAAGGCGGACTGTTGCATGTGGCCAATCACCATGTATCGCCCGGAAAGAAGCAGTGGACCTGGGGTCACAGCAATTTTGGCAAAGCCTGGGACCGCAACTTGACCGATGAAGACGGACCCTATATTGAATTAATGTGTGGTGTTTATACCGACAATCAGCCCGACTTTTCGTGGATCATGCCCGGCGAAGAAAAGACTTTCTCCCAGTATTTTATGCCTTACCGCGATTTGGGTGTCGTGAAGAATGCCACCAAAGAAGCGATGGTCAATCTCGAATTTCAGGATAAAAACACGATTATAAAGGCCTATACAACAGCCGCTTATCCTGCCGGAAAAATAATCATGAAATCCGGACAAAATATTCTACTCGATGAAACATTCGATTTTCATCCGGAAACTTCGTACGAAAAAACGATTGTGCTTCAGGAAGGAATCGACCCGAAAACGGTTGAAATTTCGATTCAGACTTCCGGAGGAAAAATTCTGGTTGACTGGCAACCTGAACCGGATGAGAAGAAGGCAATTCCGGAAGCAGCCAAGGCAGCCAAACTTCCGGAGGAAATTGACAGCAACGAGCAATTGTACCTGAATGGGTTGCATCTGGAGCAATACCGCCATGCCACTTACAATCCGTGCGACTATTACCTTGAAGCGCTGCGCCGCGACCCGAAAGACAGCCGTTGCAATAACGCGATAGGTTTGTGGTTAGTGCGACGCGGCAAATTTCAGGAGGCCGAAGCTTATTTCAGAAAAGCCATTGATACGATTACCGATCGGAACCCGAACCCGATCAATGGCGAACCTCTTTACAACCTGGGACTTGCATTACGGTTTCAAGGGAGAATTCAGGAAGCCTTTGACGCGTTTTACAAATCGGTTTGGAACGACGCATTTATGGCAACCGGTTATTTTCAATTGGCGCAATTGGAATGTACTCGACAGAATTGGGACGATGCGCTGGATGTGATTGACCGTTCTCTGATCAAAAATTGGCACAACCACAAGGCAAGGCAACTGAAGGTGAGTATTCTTCGGGAATTGGGCCGAGCCGCCGAAGCCGAATTGCTGATTGAAGAATCGCTAAAACTGGATAAATTCAACTTCGGAATTTTGTTCGAGAAACTGCTTTTCAAACCTGACAGTATCGAAGATTTGTCAGCACTAAAAGCGCTCATTCGCGGCAACATCCATACTTTCATCGAATTTGCGCTCGATTACTCTTTTGCCGGACTTTTCGATGAAGCCATTGAACTGATTGCAATCGGAATTGGCGAGCAAAAAGATCAACTGGTTTACCCAATGGCCCTGTATTACAAAGCTTGGTTCGAAGCTCAGAAAGGCGATTTGGAAATGTCGATGAAGACTTTGAACGAAGCTGCCGTAGCTTGTCCCGATTATTGTTTTCCGAACCAAACCGAAGCAGTAATGGTTTTGGAATGGGTCAAAAAGCAAAATCAGATTGATGCAAAAGCACCCTATTATTTGGGAAATTTCTGGTACAATGCCCGCCAATACAGCGAAGCCATTGCCAATTGGGAACTCTCGGCAAAACTTGACGATCACTTTCCAACTGTTCACCGCAATTTGGCGCTCGCTTATTTCAACAAACAAAACGATTCAGAAAAAGCATTGGCCGAACTCGAAAATGCGTTTATCCTTGATACAACCGATGCCCGAATCCTGATGGAACTCGACCAGTTGTACAAACGGCTCAACTTTGCTCCGGAAATACGACTTGAAAAGCTGGAAGAATATTCTGAATTGGTTGCCCTTCGTGATGATTTATACCTCGAACGCGCGACGCTTTACAACGTTCTTGGCCAATATGAAAAGGCTTTCGAACTGATCATGGCGCGCCAGTTCCATCCATGGGAAGGTGGCGAGGGAAAAGTAACCGGACAGTATGTTTTCAGCCTGACCGAGATGGCGAAAAAAGCCATCGAGATGAAGGCCTACGGGAAAGCGGTTGATTTGCTGAGCCGTGCGCAGCATTATCCTGATAATTTGGGTGAAGGAAAATTGTACGGGGCACAGGAAAATAGTATTTTCTACTGGTTGGGCTGTGCGTTTGAAGGGTTGGGAATGGACGAAAAAGCCAATGAATGCTGGCAATTGGCATCAAGTGGGTTGAAAGAACCGGAATCGGCTATATTTTACAACGACCAACAACCTGACACTATTTATTATCAAGGACTGGCTTTATTGAAATTAGAGAAAATTGAGGAAGCCAACGAACGTTTCGTGAAGCTGGTCAACTTCGGAAAATTACATCTGAACGATGATTTTAAACTGGATTATTTTGCGGTTTCGATGCCGGATTTACAGATTTGGGACGTTGACCTGACCAAACGCAACTACAAAAACTGCCTGAATTTGATTGAACTGGGCAATGCAGGTTTAAATCAATAAAAAATATTTTTATACCTGAAGTCAAATATGTATTGTTTAGTCTGGCCAGTTAAGTATTATCTGACTGACGAAATATGGTCAAATTGGGACGAATTTTACTTGCCGAAAATATATGAGTCTGCAACTATGTTAAGTCATAAATATTTGGCGAGGTTATTTCACTAAAAAATACATGAACAACTCCTGATTGGTTTATCGACTTTTTCTTCGTATTTTCAGCCTGAAAGTAATTGTTGTTTTATCTGGCTTTCCATTTTGCAATTGACTGATTATAAACAACTCACAACTCTCTTATCATGGTTTGTTTTAGATTTTTAAGTGAATTGGAAAATGAATAAAAAGATTCTCTGGTCTTTTCTGCTTTTATTATCAGTTGTAGCAACTTACCCGTCCTTCTCGGAGGAAAAATCTGGCTTGAATCATACAGACAGTCTCCGAAAAGAATTAAATAATAAAAAAGGACTCGATAAAATCACCGCTCAATTGGAACTCGCCCTTCTAATCATGGGAAAGGACCAACATGATGCGAAGATTCTGGCAGATTCTGCACTGTCGGCAGCCAAGGCTGCGAATAACAAAAATCTTGAAATGCGTACTTATTTTGTGCTGGGAAGAATTAGTGAGGCATTAAATAACAAGAATCTTTCTGAGACTCATTACAATACTGCATTAACCATCGCAGAGAATTTACGTGATCATTGGTACAAAGGAGAAATTTTACACCGGAAAGGTGTAATTAAGCACAACCGCGGAGAAGAAATAAATGCGCTCGAATATTTTAATGCCTCGCTTCAGGCCTGTCGTTTATCAAAAAATTTCAAAACGATGGGTTCTTCCTACTCCATGATGGGGACAATATTCAGAATTAATGGATTGTACGACAGGGCAATAGAATACATTGTTAATGCCAGGTTAAATTATGAAAAAGCAAATTTTTTGGAGGGAAAAGCCTGGTCCGCGTATTTATTGGGACGCATCTACTCAGATTTAAAACTTCCTCTGAAAGCACTCGAAAATTTTCAGCAAGCATTGGAAATATACACGAAACAGGCTTCAATTGATGGAAATGAAGATGGATTAGCTATTTGCTATGAGCAAATTGGATTAATCAATTTAGAATCAGGAAATCTCAATGAAGCGCATAAGTACATCGATAATACGATGAAAATATATGTCGATAATGGATCAGAATATGGACTATCAAACTCCCAAAAGAACTTGGGTATGATTGAATATTCAATGGGTAACTACGAATTGGCTGAAAAATATTTAAATGAGTCACTAAAAATAAAGAATAAAGTAGGCGATTTACTTAGTTTGCCCACTATATATGAGTACCTCGGATTGTGCCGCATTGGGAAAGGCCATACAAATGAAGGATTTAGCAGTTTAAAGCGTGGGTTGACATTGGCCATATCAAACAACCAAAAAAAGATACAGTTAAACATTTATTCCAAATTGACCGAAGTCTATTTGAGCATGAACGATCTTAAAAATGCGATTAGCTGCCAGAAAAAACAAATCGAAATTCAGGATCTGATTCTTTCTGGCGCTGCAAATATAAAAATTGAGCAGTTGCAGGCGATTTACGAGATTGATAAACAAAATGGGCAGATTTTAGAGCTGGAAAAGCAAAATGAAATTAACTCTCTAATAATCAAGCAGCATAAGACTTCATAAAAATCTCGAACTAAAAGAAAGCAACACTGCTAAAGATAAACTTTTTGCCATTATCGCACATGATTTACGGGGACCTACCGGGAATCTTGCTGCATTTCTGGAGCACCTGAATGACACGTTTAATGACCACAGTCCAAAAGAATTGAAAAAGATTCTACTGTCTTTATATAAATCAGCAGAAAATGTAAGTGTATTACTTGAAAATCTGCTCATATGGGCGCAATCACAATTAAACAAAATCGAATTCAGTCCGAAGGAATTAAAACTGACTGATGTTATTCAGAATTCAATACATGGATTAAAACAATCTGCCGATGCCAAACAGATTGATATCAAGTTTGAATTTAATGATCAGATTTTTGTGTTAGCTGACCCCAACATGGTTCAGACCATCGTGCGAAATCTTTTAAGCAACGCCATAAAATTCACGAACCGGGGTGGTTCGGTAACCATTCAAACTGATGCCAAAGACATCAATAATGCATCTATTCGCATAATAGATAATGGAGTTGGAATTGAGCAATCAGAACTCTCCAGAATTTTTGATATAAATAACACTATTCATACCACAGGCACTGAAGGTGAAATGAGCACCGGTTTAGGATTAATCCTCGTCAAAGATTTCATAGACAGGAACAATGGAACTATAACTATAGAAAGCCAAAAGGATAATGGCACTATTGTTTCATTTACATTACCAACAGCACGGGAATACAACACCTGATTTTGATGCAATTGCTCTTTAAAATATCCTGAAAATCTGAAGT
>Ga0209319_1001916_pt1 | contig 14670 bp, 18 predicted proteins | sample RifGroE2_FD_184000 | JGI IMG/M metagenome (GOLD analysis project Ga0209319, IMG submission 184000) | Groundwater microbial communities from Rifle, Colorado - Groundwater E2 (SPAdes) (version 2) | ecosystem: Environmental > Aquatic > Deep subsurface > Groundwater | place: Rifle, Colorado, United...
AATGTCGTAGCAATTTCATACCAAAATATAGCATTATTATAGTTCTCCTCATCTATATAATAATTACCAAGCTGACAGCATATTTCTGCTCTAGGCAAATCATATTCAAGACTTTTAAGTAGAGTTTTCAACATACTCTGTCTATCTTTCTTTACGCTATAGCATATTGAAAGGTGATAGCATGCATTTATAATATCTTCTATCCAGCTTTCTTTTGAATCTATAAACCTGTTAAAGTATTCTATAGCATCATCATGCTTATCATGATAGTATAATTCTTTTGCATAGTAAAAAAGATTTCTTGAACTTAATATTTTACCTTCAGATATCATTTTTTCGAATATTCTCAAGTTTCTATCAGAGTCGTTGTGCACCCTTTTATGAGTAACACAAATATCCGAATTAATTATATTACCATCTATACCTATAAACTCATGTATAGGATCATGCCATTTTGGTTTTTTACTTCTTTTTACTAGACGCTCTCTATAAAAGCATAAGCTTACATTATCAAACTCATCAAATGCATAGTTATATTTCATCATTACCGCATCAATAGAAGTATCAATGTCCTCCTTCAATTGTTTTAGCTTTACCCTATCATCTTCTAAGAGAACATCATCTGCATCCAGCCATAGAATATACTCCATTGTTGCCTTGGAGAAAGAATTATTCCTTGCAGCTGAAAAGTCATCTATCCATTCAAAATCATATATTTTAGAATTAAATTCTTTAGCAATTTCTTTAGTCTTGTCGATAGAACCCGTATCTACGATGATTATTTCATCTACTATATCGTGTACTGATTTTAGACATCTATAAAGAACATCTTCTTCATTTTTTACAATCATACAAAGGCTTACAGTTACCATTTTTACACCTCCATAGCTTTATAGGAGGGAAATGTCATCATTCCCCTCCTACATGGTTAAAAGATATCTTCTATTAAACAAGTTGATACAGCAATTTTATTACCCAATATTGCTATTCCAAATGCAGTGGTTGTAACTGTTTGTTGACCAGTCGTAGAGCCGCCTGCCCTTACGTTTACAATTATACCAGTTCCTACAAAGGTCTGTAGAACATTTCTAACACCCTCTTCACATTCAGCTTCACATCCTGTTGGAAGTGGTGAAGGTGGATCTAGGAAGGTAAATCCTGTAAATGTATCCATACCTGTTAGAGAAATAAATGCAATCTTGCAGACATTTATTCTATGAGTTACTTGACCAGCCGGATTTGTTAATACAAAAACAGTATCATTAATTATAGATGAAGGTCTACCACTTACAGAACCACCATTTTCTAGGTTTACTGTTATATTTGAGGTAGGAAATGTATCTATAATTTGTTCTATAATATTTGTCATTTGTGCAACACACCCGCAAGTAGTAACGTCATTGGTAGTTCCAGTTACTCCAGTTACACCTGTAGCTCCAGTTGGTCCTGTGACTCCTGTTGGACCGGTTACACCTGTTGCTCCTGTATCACCTTTAGGTCCAGTTGGTCCTGTACAACATGGACCAGTAACTCCTGTTGCTCCAGTAGGTCCTGTTCTTCCAGTTGCTCCAGTCACACCAGTTGCACCTCTAGGTCCTGTAGGGCCTGTCCTTCCTGTTGCTCCTGTAGGACCTTTGGGTCCAGTTGGTCCTGTTGGACATCTTTTCTTACATTTAAAGTGATCGTCACAACAACAATCAAAACATTTAAAATTATCGCAACAATCAAAGTCGTCATCATAGCAATCAAAGTCATCATTGTGCTTAGAATTGTTTTTCATAATCATCCTCCTTTCTGATTTATGTATTTTTTATAGCTAAATAGCTACTAATCTATAATATGATAAGTTACATAAAGTAGTGATTTATAGTGCAGTAATAAAAATAAGGTATATAGACTTTTAATCTATATACCTTATTTAAAATTTTGATTAGAGTTTTGTTTAGCTAATATTTTAGTCATAACCCATTTTAGAAAAAGAGCTAAAGCAATATATATTGGAAAAGAGTAACTATATCTCCAATTAGTTAGCTCATAAATCCCCAACCATACAGCTAATGGCTCTGCAGCATATGCAAATATGACTGCCATAATTAAAACAGCTTTAGTAAATGATTGAAAGCTCGAAAAATATTGATACACTAGCATATATACCACAGGTAGTAAACCTACATTTACTATAAATAGTGGTGGCATTAGCGGCACTGGCATTATTGGGTATCCCCAAAGAACAAAATTAGCACCTGCTAAATCTATTATTGTTGCTAAAATTGATACCATAAGACCATATGCTACTATTTCTACTAGCCTACTTTTATCTACTAGTTTCCACCATATAAACCATACAGCAATAAATAAAATTAATTCTAACCACCAGACTAGAGAAAATAAATTATAACCAATAAACCATTGATAATTAAGGTCTCTTAGTTCAATACGTTTTTGCACTATTTCTTTCCAAAGTGGGTGTTCACTATACTGAAAACTAAAATATTTGTCAATCATAATTTCACCTCATATAACTGTTAATTGTCATTGCGAGGTACGAAGCAATCTCTCTTTTGATTTAAAAACGAGATTGCTTCGTACCTCGCAATGACATGACCATAATACTCTTTATACCTTCCTCCGAACTTTCCCTACTCCCCAGATGATACAAGGTATTACAAGTCCAAATATAACATTAGACGGAATCGCAAATTTTTCTGAATATGCTCCTAGCTCGAATACATTAATTGCAAGATAAAAGGTTAAAAAATAGAGTAAAATTATAAATACATTTACTAATGGTTTAGCATCATTAAAATTAAATAAAGATTTTAATAACTCTAATATAATATAAGAGAACACGCTAATTATTATAAAATCCGACAACAGCCATGTAGCAATCAATATTGATTCTACCCTTTCGATTATTCCGAATATTGAAACATCTCTAATTACTATAAAATATGATAATGGTGCACGAGCAATAATTGAATACCCTTCAACTCCTACACTCGTAACTATCATAAGCACCGTATACACAAGTAAAAATACTCCTGTTTTTATACCATAGCTTTTGATTTCTTCTTTATTTTTTATCTTATCTCCTATAAAAAATACAAATAATACATACACCCAAATAGCTGTTACACTAAAACTTGCATTAAATACTGGCAATATATCTTTATAGCTTATAGGCGTAAGGTTCTCTATTTTAATATTAGGTAAAAGTAGAAGTGATAACAATATAAATATTACTGTAATAAATGGTAATATTATTTCATTCATTCTAGCGATATTTACTATCCCATGTCTTAATGTAATCCCAACTACACCTAGCATTACAATAATAAAAAAATTTATATCTGCATGTGGATATATTGACATGGCCAACCTTTCCGCAAAATACCTAAAATATAGGGCGAGTAATATAATCAAAGTAATCAAATATAAAAATACTATTATTTTTCCTAAAAAACTCCCCATTATATCATATATAGCATCCATAAAAGACACATCTTTATATTTTCTGTATATACTGTGTATTATAAATATAAGTATTATAAACAATATAAAGCTAATAAATGGAGTTAACCATGCAGCCTGTTTTGCCTCTTTTGATGTAACACTTGAGATAAGTCTTACTGCTGGGGTATATGTTGCGGTAATAAATAATAGCATTGCCTGATATACAGTTATTTTTCCCTTTTGACTCATCAAATATCCCCCCTAAAATTGTATCCCAAATGCACTCATAATCATATTTACTATACTCGGTCTAAATGGATCTGAAATATAAACTCTTCCTATTATCCATATAATTATAGTTATACAAACAAATATTACTATTTCCTTCTTTTGATTATTTTCTAACATGTTTTTTATTTCAAATATGGAGATTATTATCAATAAAATCGTTAATGCTATCATTTTTTATTCTCCTTACCCCTTGTAACCTCTCTTAGATTAAAAGTTCTGGAAACTTTACTTTTTACATCTATATTAATTTTTATATTTGCAAAATTATCTTCCCAATTCTTTTTATAATAATCATCCCATTCTACAGGATATTTATGATATACAGAATCTCCAATACCCATAAAATCCGCTTTATTCTTTTTTGCATAGTTTACTACACTATCAATATTTTGTTTTACAATTTTATTTTCTGCCTTTACAATCTCATCTAATGTTTTTTTGTCAAAAATATCCTTATACCCTTCATATTCTGCTATAGCAAACCCTGCTTCAACTTTTATATCTACTTCCAATTTATTATCTTTTATTTTAGGTATTATATCAGTGTGAGCTCCTAGCATTTCCATACTAATTTGGTTACCGTTCTTATCCTTTAATATTATTACTCCGTCCTCTGCTTTATTTTTAATAAAGTTTAATCCCCTAGCTGTATCATCATTTATATAACCTATTAGCCTTCTACCTTTAATAATTGCATATCCATTTAATTCCACATCCTTCTTATCTTTATCTTCACCCTGTCGCTCTATTCTTTTTACAAGCCTTATAGAGGGAATATACGAACTTGCATATTTATTGTCTAACATTTTAATCAAATCATGTAATTCTAGTTTCGAGGAAACAGATCGTGCTCCTGTACCATCTGTAATTGTCTTTAATTTTTTAGCAATTACAGTATTGCTTGTATTTATTTGGTCTATTATATTTTCAGCACTATCATTTTCAGCAATCAATGGTAACATACTTAGCCTCGGTTCATGATCACGTGTAATAAAGTCAAAATATTTCACTATATCTTCTTTAGCAGCCTCTTCCCCTATAATCACAAATTGAACATGATGCCAACTTAAGTCCTTCATCAAATAAGAATGGACTTTTACCTCTGCTTCAAATATTGTCCGTCCATCTTCCTTTACAATCCTTGATTGACCTGGAGAGGATGATTCACTAGAGCCTCTACCCCCTGTAGATTGTGTTTCAAGAAGTGGTAATATCATTCTTATATTATTATCTCCAATATTATCAAGTCCTACAGCTCTTATCAAATCGATTTCATTTATTTCGTGCTTATCCATATAAATCTCACCACAACCTGTTAAAGAAACAGAAATTATACATATAAGTAGGTATACAAAAGCTCTTTTCATACATATACTCCTCCAAAATTTAGTAAATTAGTGCTAATATCATTATGCTGTCATTGCGAAGAATGAAGCAATCTCTCTTTTAACATTTTATAAACGGGATTGCTTCGTTCCTCGCAATGACAATGCCTGTGTATACCTTATCCCTGTCTTTTTTTATTATATGTCTTTAAAAAACTTGGCCTTTTTTCATTAAAGTAATTGGGCATTCTTAAAAATGAGTCTGATATTTCCTTTGATTTACTTCCCGCATAAGGTACGAGATATGGTATTCCAAAGCTTTCCATTCTTGCAAGTATAAAAAGTAAAAGTATAACTCCCATGTATAATCCGAATAAACCTGCTAGACTGCTAAATATTACAAATATAAATCTCCATACTCTTATCGCATTACTAAGATCTTGATTTGGAATAGTATAACTAGCTATAGCTGCCGCAGCAATAACAATAACAACTGCAGGAGAAATCAGCTTTGCATTAACTGCTGCCTCACCTACTACTAATGCACCAACTATCGACACAGCCTGTCCTATCGTTCTTGGTAGGTGCAATCCCGCTTCAACTAGCACTTCAAATGCTATTAGCATTATTATAACCTCAAGAAATACTGGAAAAGGTACACCCTCTTTTGATTGTGCTATTGAAATTGCAAGTTCGGTAGGTATCATTTCTGAATGAAACGTAGTAATGGCAACATATAATCCTGGTAGAACCACTGTTAAAATAACTAATATATATCTTAAAATTCTTATTAGTGAAGAAAAAATAGGATCCTGTGAATAATCCTCTGGTGCTTGAATAAATTTTGCAAGCTCTGCAGGAACTATAACTCCTAAGGGTAATCCATCAACTATTATTCCTACCCTTCCCTCATTGATATCTGCACAGAATTTATCAGGTCTCTCAGTATAATCTATCATTGGGAATAATGAATATTTTTTTTCGGTTATATACTCAGACAGTTTACCAATGGATATTAAATCATCTATGTGTATCTCATCAATTTTCTTTTTAACATTATCTACTATCTCTACATTTGTTATTCCATCAATGTAGATTATAGCTATTTTCGTTAAGCTTTGCTCACCAACTAGCTTTTCTTCAAATACAAGACTAGATGTTTTTATCCTTCTTCTAATCGTCGCAGTATTTACCCGTAAAACTTCCACAAAGCAATCTTTTCCGCCTTTTCTTACATTCTCACTAGTTGGTTCAGAAACAGATCTATGCTCGAATCCCTTTACATCAAATGTAAATGCTATATTTTCTTTATCAAAAATTATTGCTATACTCCCATCTATTACATCTTTTACCACTTCATTTAAATCTTTTCTCGTAGTCTGCGAGGCATAGTATATACTGCCCTCTTCAATCAATTTCACAATTTCTTCTGTTGTCATAGATTTTTTGAATACTTCGTTTGTTAATATTGGTTGTAGTATAAACTCGCTTGCCTTGAGTGAGTCCACCATACCGTTAATGTGTACACTGCTAAATGATAGGTTTTTATTTCCATTTATGTTCATTCTTCTAAATGTTACATCACTACTTTTACCCAGTATATCCTTTATTTTTTGTGTTGTAATTGTATTTTCTGTTACAATTTTACTTACCTCTTTATTCTCCTCTAACTTATGGTTTTTTTTAAAAAACATATTTATCACCCAGTATTATTATTGGAAATATTTTAAGTAGTATGCATTTTTAAATAATTAAAAAAGCACTAATGTGCTTTTTACTTTTTCAACCATATTATTTTCGTCTACTCAACTGTAGTTTGTATACATAAGATCTTATACTTTTTTCTGTATCGTATGTCATCTCTTTGAACCTTGCTCCAGAATTATATTGCCCATCTTGTATATAAACTCTAGTTGCTTTGCAATTAACTTTTTCTATAGTGTTATTTATAGGCAACTCAACTATATATTCTCCATTCTCTTCTATTTCTAAATTAGAAACGAAATGGATCCCTGCTACACTTATATTAGTTATTTCTATCATAAATTTATCTTTTTCATTAACCTCTTTTTTATGATTTTCTGGCATTCTAGCTATTCTGGTTATAATATTACAATGCACCCTCAAATCTTTTCTATTTTGCATTTTATCATCTCCCGCATATAATCATTTTTTATCTATTATTGATGGTAGAGTTCCTATAAATTCAAGCATATCTTGTTTTATATTTAATTGTTCTATAGAAAGTCCTTTATATTTTAATATCATTAAATTTATAAAGGGTACAATCGAAGTTTGTACTTTTTCTAAAGTATCTTCTCCAAGTTGAATATTTCCCAAATATATTGATTCAATAGTTGCATCTATAGTATAGTCATCATACGAATTAAGTTTTCCTTTTATGTACATTGGAGTATCTACTACTACGTCTAATACTGCTACATACTTACCTGCATTAGGGTCTTTTTCTGCCGTTTGCTTTAGAAAATCAACTGTTGATTTTTTTAAAATAAAGTTTGCTTCAACTTCGTTATTAGCTAAGAATTTAACCTTTATATTACTTATTGGTCCTGTAGTATCATTTGCCGATGATAATATAGCACTAACTTCCTTATTCGAAAAACTATTTTGTACTCTATTTTCTCCATAGTATAAAAGATTATCATTTAATATATTTTCTATATTTAGATAATTAATATCCGAAACCTCCACTTTTGTTTTAGTTATTCCACTTTCATAATCATCAGGTGTCCACTCCACATCAACTGTTTTTGTCATCCGCAAAAAGTATATAAAACTAATCAAAACAATTATTAAGTCAAATATTAAAAATTTAATAAATTTTTTCACAAAAACTCCTCCGTTCTTATAACTTCTATTTGATTAAAATCTTACTATCATTATTTTACACATTTTAAGATAAAAAGTCAAGCAAATTTTTTTGCAATAAAAAAAATCCGTGCACTTGTATTTGAAAATAGTTAACAGACGTTACCTTTGCAGTTTGCTCAAATCAGGCTTCCTTATGGCACATAGTACATTTGCTTAGTGCTGCTTCCGTCAAGACCTGACACGATTCACAAACTTCTATTGCATAAGACCCGATTCTCATTACCACTTACAAAGGGCAGACCCTACTAAGTATCCCCTCATACAAGCATCACTCCTGCTATAGCGGATTGCAGGTTACAGGGCACCGCTACCTCCCCAGCTAGCACGGAAATATTTGGTCAATGTATAATTGACGTACTATTAGTATATTACAAATATGCTGATTTGTCAAGTACTAGATTTTAGATTTATGATTTATCATACTTTCATTACTCTTAGTTCTTTTTATTAGTTCAAATATCTTCTCTACAGACTCTATGCTACTATTTGATAATTCCCGTCTTATTGTATAAACAAACTCAAGCTCCCTTTCGTCTAGTAGCTGTTCCTCTTTCCTCGTACCTGACTTTAGTATATTTATCGCCGGGTATATCCTTTTTTCGGCTAGCTTTCGTTCTAATACAAGCTCCATATTACCAGTTCCTTTAAACTCTTCAAATATCACATCATCCATCTTACTACCTGTCTCAACAAGCGTTGTAGCAAGAATAGTTAGACTACCTCCTTCTTGTATATTTCTGGCTGCCCCGAAGAATTTCTTAGGCGTGTACAATGCAGCAGGGTCAAGACCTCCTGAAAGTATTTTGCCACTTTGGGGTACTAATAAGTTATAAGCCCTTGTTAGCCTTGTTAGGCTATCAAGCAATATAACGACATCTTTTTTATGCTCTACAAGTCTTTTTGCACGCTCTAAAACTATTTCCGTAACTTTTTTATGCTGTTCTGGCTGGTCGTCGAAGGTTGAGTATATTATTTCTGTATTCTTACCTTCTATACTATCTTGCATATCGGATACTTCCTCTGGTCTCTCATCTATTAAGAGTATGATTACATAGATGTCCTGATAATTTTTTGTTATTGCATTTGCGATTTGTTTGATTAGAGTAGTTTTACCTGCTTTAGGTGGTGAAACTATAAGTCCTCTTTGTCCTTTTCCTATAGGTGAAAACAAGTCTATAGCTCTATCAGCTATTATATTCTCTTCATTTTCAAGTACAATCTTTTCCTTTGGATATATCGGACGTAGGTCTTCGAAATTTCTTCTTTTTAAAGACACCTCAACACCATCGCCATTGACTGTATTCACATATATCAAAGCCTTAAACCTTTCATCACCTTTAGGGTTTCTGACTATCCCTGCTACCCAATCGCCGGTTTTTAGGTTAAACCGTCTTATTTGAGTAGGTGGGACATATACATCAGCTTGACATAAAGTTTCTACCCCTTAAGAACCCAAAACCATCAGGCAATACCTCAAGTATACCTTCTCTTGTTTCTTTACCAGCATTTTCTTCTACCTGACTCTCTGGTACATGCAAAGCAAGACTTGCTTTGTTTATTTGGTCTATCAAATCCTGCTTCTTTAGTTTACTTATATTTGTTATTTTTAACTCTTGTGCTACTTTTCTTAGTTCATCTAATTTTAGATTATTTATATTTTCAATATTCATATTATTATTCCTTTCTTTTACATGATAATTATTGCGGTAATATATCTTTTAGTTGAATAGTCTGGACTTCTTCATTCTTATTATCTATATTTTGGCAAGTCGTTATTTTAAGTACACTATCTGCAATCTCAAAATCTGATATATGTTTTTCTTGCTCTACATATTTTTCCTTAACATTTACATAATTTCCGGTTTGCGTATTATAAATGTATATATACTTACCAGCAATTTGATTAATATTTATATATGGTATAGATATTAATCAGAATTTATCCTTTAGCATATATACATTTGCATCAATTCCATCATAATAAAAACTTTGTACTATGAATGTTGTATCCTTACCATTATATATTAAATCATAATCTGCCAGTCCGTGAGATGGAACACCCCTTATGACAGTTTTTATAAAATAATTCCCCTTATCATCTAATTTTTTAACTAAATCTACAGAATTCCTCGCAGCTATACTTTTTACAATTTTCCCATCCCTCTCTACCATTACAGCTAAATTATAAATAGCTACTCCATCTATTATCAAATAATCATCTTTAATAGAATATTCAACTGGTGTGAGTCCTAGTTCTTTTAAACCTATATATTCTTTTACTAATTCATCAACCAAACTCTTTTCAGTATCTGAGTTTAGTTTGTTACTAACATCACTTATAACTATAAGTCCTCTATCATCCCAAAAAACCTCTTTACCAAGTGCCTCTACCAAAGCCCTTATAGGTACAAAAGTTCTGTCATTTATTATTTGTGCTGGTACATCTAGTTCAGTATCACTATCTGCAATTACATATTGTTGTATTACATTATCAAAAGATTTATGAGTATAAATCATATTTTTGCTACCTATTGTTAATTCAATATTGTCATCTCCAAAAGAAATGTTACTAGTTTTATTCGAATTATTATATTCAACCTTTGCACCTAAACTTTCTGAAATAAATCTCACCGGAACCAAAGTTCTTCCGTCTTTGATAATTGGAGTCACACTTGAATTAGTAGCATCCACCATTGTTTCCTCTCCATTAACATAGGTCTTTGATTGACCTACATATAATACAACCGAGTTATGTATTTTACTTTGTAATTGTGCGGACATATCTGAGCTAGCATAAACATTTATGCTAGCTAAAAACATTGCAATCATTATTATTTTGGTTATTAAACTTAACTTTTTCATAATCTACATACCTCCTCTAACTTTCACATTGTATTATTTCTTTAATATGTTCTTCAAGCTCATCTAATTTATTTTCTACAACATCCCATACTATATCTGTTTGAATGTACGAATATTCATGTATAAGTATATCCCTAAATCCTGCTATTTTTCTCCATTCAACTTGATAATACCTATCTCTAATTTCTAACGGTACTTTTTTAACTGCTTCTCCTATTATTTCAAGATTTCTTTGAACAATACTACTGCTGTTATATTTATAGAAATCAAATCCATCCGTATATTCTTTTATATTTTCAATACAATCTAAAATATCTTGTAAATACATAACATAATTCCTAGACATACATCACACTTCCTAATATAGAATATTTTAATTCTTCTCTAATACAATCCTCATCAACAAGATCTACTTTTTTATTAAATATATCTTCTAGCAAAAATTTTATACTAATATAATTATCAAAATTTTTTTTTCCCTCTTCAAATTTTATTAAGATATCTATATCACTTTCTTCATTGTTAGAATCATTTATATACGAACCAAATAGACCTATCTTTGATATTCCATATTCTATAAAATTATTACGATATTTTTTTATTGTATTTAAAATTATTGTAGAATTCATAATCTACATCCCTCCTAAGCTTTCCCTTCACTACCGAATATCCTAATCTTATTCTTCACTACTTCCTTTATAGCCTTAATTCCAGCACCAAGTATTTTTCTTGGATCATATGCCTCAGGATTTTCCGCCATGAATTTGCTGATGCCTGCTTTAAATGCTAGTCTAAGCTCAGTGTCTATGTTTATTTTATTTACACCAAGTCTTACTGCTTCGGCTATTGCTTCATCTGGTACGCCAGATGCTCCGTGTAGTACTATTGGCATGTTTAGTTTTTCTTTTATTATGCGAAGTCTTTCAAAGTCTAGCTTTGGTTCTCCTTTATATACTCCATGTGCTGTTCCTATAGCTACCGCTAGGCTATCAACACCAGTTTTTGTAACAAAATCATAAGCCTCATCAGGGTCTGTAAATGTCGCCTCTTTTTCGTCTACGTTTACATGCTCCTCAACTCCACCTATCTTGCCTAGCTCTGCTTCAACTCCTACGCCCATAGGGTGTGCAGCATCTACTACAAATTTAGCAATTCTAACATTTTCATCATAATCAAGCTTAGAGCCATCATACATTACAGAAGTCCAACCTTTTCGTAAGCATCTCATAACTACCCCTAAATCTGTCCCGTGGTCTAAATGTAATGCAACAGGAACCTTAGCTTTTTCTCCTATCAATCTTACCATTTCTCCCATCTCGTCATGTCCGGCGTATTCTATAGCCCCCATCGAAGTCTGCACCAAAACTGGAGCATTCATTTCCTCTGCTGCTTCTATTATAGCCTTTGTAAACTCTAAATTATTTGTATTAAACGCACCTACTGCGTACCCGCCTTCATGTGCTCTTTGTAATAAATCTTTTCCTGAAATTAACATATTAATTTCCTCCTTTGAATTTTATTTTTATAATCTTACTTATATGTTATGTATCTATTTTGTTTAGGTATAAACATTTTACTAGGTTGGCATCTTTTAGATTCTTTATGTTTTTCATATAGTTTGTACCTCCATTAAAAATTTAGACATTCTTCAATGCTTATTTCCCTACCATTATCATCAACTATCGAAAATGTAGGTGCTTTTTCTCTTATATTTTCTTGATTTCGGCTTTCGGATAATACTCCTTTATCAGCTTTTCTAGTTAAACATGAAGCATTATACAGAGGACTTCCTCCTTTATTGTCGCATAAACATGTTCCTACTTTTTCACATTTACTACTTACTTCAGTAAATGCTGGCTTCATATAATTTTTGGGATGATGTATTTCTTTGTAGCATCTTCTATATATATCTATATTTCCTACTAATGTATCCCGTAATATTTTTACTGTTTCTACAGTAATTTCTTCGCCATGAAAAGGAAATAAATCTAACATATCTAACTCTACTAAATTATCAATTAAATCAGTAAAATAAATCTCAGCTGGAAAATCAAGTTTAGTTTTTCCATTTTCATTATTAATAGTGCACTGGCTAACCAAATTCTTCAAGAAACCTATTCTTTTCCTTGATATATCCATCGCTTCTCTATATACAGAATATGTTTGTTTTCTATTTTTAATAATACCTTCAATATCTGGCATATAAACTTTTTTATTTTGTTTTTTGCCACGTTCTTTTAAGATTTTATTGTGTAGTTCATGAAATCTTTTTTCTGTTTTTATCTCTTCTATCTCATCAGCATACTTATATAGAGATAACTCTACCTCTTTCCACTCTATAACTTTTTTCTTTCCCGTCCCATTATCCCATTTATTAATTATGCTTAAAAATTTTGTTTCCAAGTTTCAGAATCATCTTTCTTAACCTCACCTTCCCAATATTTAGCTATTACATCTTCTTTTATTTCTCTAACTAGCATTGTAATCCCTCCTGTAATATTTTGATAACTAAATTATACCATACAAAAAAAGTTTGTAAAGCATTTTTTACAAACTTTCTATATTGAATATCTTTATAATTTTGTTATCCAACTCCCTAAGCTTTTCCTCAGATATATTCCCAATTTTATAAAATATTATACTTTCATCAGCTGTAAAAATTTTATTAGGTCTTATATAACTTTCCACTCTTAACTCTCCATTCTCCACATATTGATCAGATAATTCTATTACATAATCATCTTTCTTATTTTTTGTTGTTATCATACATAAAATCAAATCATCGTCTGTAGAATTATTTATTACTAAAGCAGGTCTTTTTTTAGAATCACTTAAATCAGAAAATGGAAATGGAACGACTACAATATCTCCTTTTACAAATTGCTCCATGCCGAGTCCTCCTCTTCAGTATCCCAATATTTAGTCATTACTTCTTCGCTAGCTAAAGTAATATCTTTTTTCCTTTCTTTCTCATTCTTACTTTTTATAAATTTTATAAAATCAATTATTTCAGCCATATGCTTCTGAGGTATATTCTTTATTTCTTCCATGATTATTTTCCTAGCCAACATTTCAACCACTCCTCTTGCTTGATAACTAAATTATACCATACAAAAAAAATTTGTAAAGCATTTCTTACAAACTTTTTTGTATAGTACAATATTTCAACCTTTATAATTCAAATGGTTCAGTTGTTTCAGTCAACTTATCCGCACGCAAATAAATTACTTGTGCAGGTCTAGGATTAGTTACTTTATCTTTACTTTTAGTTCGCTTCGCCTCAGTAGGGAAAAGGTATACTTGGGCAAGCGTAGGCTGCATTTTTATATCGCAAGCCTCTGCTTTTTTAAAAGCTTCGCTTACAAATTTACATTCTTCTTCAGCTTGGATTAACGGTTTAGAAGAGGCTACTCTTTTAGCAATACTTTTTAAAACAACATCAAGATGTGTATTATCACCTTTTCTAAAAAAACGCTTAACACTAGTATCTCTGCCTAATTGTCCATTAGATGATCCTACGCCTATTATCATTCCTCTTGGATTATATGTCAATTCAATACTGATACCATTAGGTGTTAAAAGCACTACAGTTCCTCCCAAGATTCCTCCAAAATGTCTTTCCTTACCTATTATTTCATATCCATGTTGCCTAAAAATTTCCTCATCAAACATTTCTCTTGCTAAATCTCTAAAATAAATATCATCATTATTTAAACTGTTCATACTATTCCTCCTTATATTTTGATTAGAATTAAAAATTCATTGCCACTTATGTTATAAAGGAATACTGCTTAAAAATTATATTTACTATATTTGAATTTAGCCACTTTAAATGTAAAAACCCAAC
>Ga0209319_1001927_pt1 | contig 14594 bp, 11 predicted proteins | sample RifGroE2_FD_184000 | JGI IMG/M metagenome (GOLD analysis project Ga0209319, IMG submission 184000) | Groundwater microbial communities from Rifle, Colorado - Groundwater E2 (SPAdes) (version 2) | ecosystem: Environmental > Aquatic > Deep subsurface > Groundwater | place: Rifle, Colorado, United...
ATCATAGTCAGACCAACTAAAAAGTATTAAATGATATGCAATAAATGTAAATAAAACAAAAAGGAAACCCTTTAACCAAATACGATTTTTAGTTATTTTCATTTAAATACAACTCCTTAACTTTTTTTAGGATCTTAGGATCATAAAACATTCCTGAATGAGACACATTGACTACGTAATTATCGATCAAAGGGTATTTTATTTCTTCTCCTTGAGCGATATTGAGAGTATCAATTCTACTCCAAATATTGTTCCAATGATCTACATTTATTGGAACACGCTGCAGCTTCCTCATACCGGGCTTTTATATAAGCCAGATTTGTAGCTCCTTTATTTTTTTTTGGAATATTATCATCGGACAACATTCCAGTATATTAATGTCTAGCCTTCGTTTGTTTATACGAAAACAATTAGTCCCAACAATAATTAACTATTTTTCGTCCCGGCTTTATTGCTCAAATGCTTAAGGAATAAAGCGATTGAAAACATTGCAGCTAAAATAATAATAGGAATACCTATAAGATAGAATACGATTGGGCCGCAGAAATAAATAAATATATAGCTACAAATAAAAATTAATATCTTTATGATACTACTTTTTTTTGAAGTATTAGAAATATTATTAGAATCTATCTTGATAAATTCTCGGACAAAAAATATTACAGCAATCATCATAGGAAGCAAAATGTTAAAGAATAGTATTATTCCTGAAAATCGTTTAAAATCCCCCCAAAGAATTCGAATATATTCAGCAATATCAAGGGGCTTAATGGAATCATAATTTGACCATAAATACATCATAAAATGATAAATAATCAGCGTTATAAAAAAAAATTTCACAAAAAGTATAATTTCTTTTCTGTATTTATTCATTGATACAACTCCTTAACTTTTTTTAATATTTGGGTATCATAAAACATACCGCTATGTGGCATATTTATCTGATAATTTCCGATCAATGCCATAGATGCCCTGTCAGTCGCCATAAGCAGGCAATCAATGTCTAAATAGCAGTATGTTATTAATTATCGCGACCTCATTAATAATGCTAAAGTGAAAGCTGTAGAAACGAAAAACACTATGTGAATAAGATAAAAACCTTTAACAAACATCCAGATTAATATCATAACTGAAGCCAGATAAATTGGTATCCCCCAAATTATGACAAGTATTCCGATAACTGGAATAGAAATCCCTAAAATAATTGCAAAAAAACCCCTGATAGATTTCTTTGAAATTCTTACAAATAGCGCTTTGTCGTTATTAGCTGTAGGATTATTTGTCTTAAACTTTTTTAAAATAAATGCAAAGGAAATGACAATCAAATATAATTCAGCGAACATAATGCCGTGATTAATGGAATACTTTATACCATCAATGTTTATCAATGATAGGTTTTCTTTAAAAGCTCCGATAAAAGAGGGGTTATTATCTGAGATGCCTAAAGTAAAAAATACAATTCCTAAATAGTATGCAATAGGTACTGCCAGAATCACAGTCATTATATTCCTTATTAAATAAATTATTATTTTTTTTTTAATTAATATAAGTTTAATTATGGAAGATATGTTTAAATTGTCTTTTTCATTGGCCATTTACGTATATCTCCTTTATTTTTTTGAGGATATCAGGATTATATAACATACCTGAATGATAAACATTTATTTGACTATTCATAGCTTCATCGATAGATCCTCCTATAAAATAAGGGCCTACATAAGGATCAATCGTACTATAAATATTATTCCATTTTGTTACATTAGATGGATAAAAATCCTTGTACTTATCTAAATCTGTAAATTTCTTAAAGCCGCTGATTGGAGAACCAAGAGTTACAAAATTATAAATATTTATTTCGTGATGTTCCATCGAGAGTTCATGCAAAACCTCGAATATTATCTGACTCCCTAAGCTATGTGCTATAATATTTAGTTTTTTATCAGGGTCTTTAATATAATGATCATAGGCATCAATTATTTGATTTTTAACGAGATATTTTATTTTTATATACTGGGAACCTGTACTTCTATTCCAGATATTATAATAATCAAGTAATGACCCATATTCAGTATCATCTATTCCGTCATTAACTATTGAATTTTTGTAATTCCATACAATAGGAACCAATGTTTCATTATTATTAGGGAATATCATATCATAAAATTTTTCATTATAATCACCATTTGCTGACGTATCCCTTGCCCCTATGCCATGAACAATTAATGTTACATTTGATTCTCCATAATATTTCAGAGAGTTTATTTCATCATTATAAGATGCTGTAAAAATATTATAATTAGGGACCAAGCTGTCACTTGTTCGTAAGACCCCGGCTGCCAGACTATCGCCTTTTAAGATATCGATTCCCTGATTAGCGGCTTCTGTCCTTAGCTCTATGGCAGGTTTGATAATATTGATCAATCTGGCGGCTTTGTTGTCCGAATAGCTCGTTGCCTCAACAGCATTGGGGTTGACCGTATTAAGATAAAACATGGCTGTCCTAAAATCGCTTTCGTCTATATCTTTTAAGGTCGAATATAGATCTTGATTCCCCAGCAATCCCACAAAATCCCTGATTAGCGATTGACCGGAATCATCCGGTCCATATTTCGCGGCGTCAAAGATATACCCGATATACCGATCTATTTCGTATTTGAAATTGAAATCACTTTTACACATTTCTACGATCAAGCTTCTTAATTTTTCCATATTTCTGCTATAAATTTCCGGTGCATATTTGTATTCATAGTCATTCTCATAATATTTTTTCAGGACCGCCTGTGCCATTATCCCCCATAACTCAGGCTCGAACCCGGAACTCTGGGAGAAATCTTCAAATGCATAGAAGTTTCCGCAGTGATCTAAGACCGTACCTGTTCTTTCGAGCAGCCCCTGCCCGTTCTTCTCCATTACGTCCCAGTCAAAAATCGCGTTCAAAGTATCGCTGCCATCTAACATCGGACTACCTGACAGGCTCAGGGTATTTGTTCCCGCCCCTGTTTTAAACATGGACTTGTTGACAATATCAGTGATTTTTATGGTGCCCATATATGATTGATAAATAGTGACAGGGTCTACATAATTAGTGCTTTTGGTAGTAACCGAACTTGAATTTACCGAATAGTCTTTCAGCAAATCCCCTGTCTGATAACCTTTTTTATTTATATCGGTCAAAAAATCTCCAAACCCGAATTTAGTGTTGTTAAAAACAATCTCCGTACTGATAAGGTTGCCCTGTCTAGGCTGCACCGAAGACACAGCCAGGGTATCCGTACCAACCACGATTGATATTGTTACTTTATCGCCATCTTTTAGATTATTATAATATTTTTTTGCATCAATATAAACATTATTTTCTCCCAGATCAATATCAATGTTATCAACTATTTCAGTCACACCATTGCAAACAAGCAATACCTTGCAGGTAAACGGGCTATTGCTTTTGCATGTAATATTGGCAATGCTCCCTTCGGTTTTGGTTACCAGAGACTTACCGATTCATTCGAATAGTTATTATCTGTATCCCTTTCATACAAATTTATGATGGTTTCAAAATCTTCTATGATTCTAAAAGATTACGTACGCACATTTTCGATAAGAGCAACAGATAACTCTTCTATAGCTGCTTTCATCCCCGAGTAGTAAAGAACATGGTTATAGAAATATTTCTTCTGATCTTCAGAGGTTGCTCTATCAGCCTTCTCCAGATAAATATTGGACAACTTCTGGCAGCTGTCTTTGAACAGTTTTGTACAATTTCCTTTTACTGCGAACAAGTTAATTTTTTCTTTGTGTGGCATTGTCATTTCCTCCTTAGCCTCGTTTCTCTTGAAATTAATACACACGATCATTAACATACAATTTACTTCCTTATTAATCTATCGCATAACGATAATATAAAATTGCATCGATATTTTATTGTATTTATAAAACCCTTAAACAGATTGGCATACAGAATAATTATTAATTAACATGTTAATGAGATAGTATTTAGTAGATTAAGCATTACAGGACAAAGGAGTATTCCAGGGTTAAGGCCTTCGCCCCGCTCAAGTCAAATGAGCTGGCAAAGCTGATGTGGAATATATCAGGGTTAAACAGAAATTATTTAGCTAAAAATTTCTCGACAGCCTCAAGCAAATCCTCAATTGATACAGGCTTACGTAGAAAGGCGCTGGCACCTGGTACGCTGTTAACATGTTGTTCGCCTGTGCAGATGATGACCGGAAGATCGGGTCGGACTTTTTTGATATGCTTTACTAAATCTTGACCTGTGAAATTCTCCGTGAGGTTATAGTCAGAAATGACAAGGTCAATCTGATCCCCGCTACTAAGAATATTTACTGCCTCACTATACCGCCTGACTATTTTCACTTTGTATCTGGTGTTAAGCTTATACGCCAGACATGCTGCTACTGCCGGAACATCGTCGAGTATCAAGATCGTTTGCATTAGAACACTCTGTCCATTAAAAACTCGAACTCGACGATATTCATCCTGTCTTCATTACTTATATTTCTGTACCCTTTGAATAACCGTAATAGTTGGTCTACAAAGGCACTGGCAAACGTAGAACGGAAATAGGCCAGCTTGATATAGGCTATATCGCTATATTGTTCAAAATTAATAATGGCTTTGTTATAAGCATCAAAAGCGCTCTGAAAGAACTGGACTTCCTGGCGTTTTTCACACAAGTCAAACGCCCCCAAACGGTAGCACTCACATAGTTCCGGGGAAAACGCAAATGCCGTCAAGATAATGCATTCACAGCGTCGCTCATAGGTCTTGACCTGGCGTAATACTTCCAGCCCGGAACTTTTCGCTAATAGCTGGCTTTTCTTGTCCGCATTGGTCATAGGCATTTTCATATCAATAATGCTCGTAATGATTGAATCTTTATGAATACTGTATTTCTCAATAGCGTCTTCGGCTGTGTCCGCATGGATAATATCTATCTCTATCCCTTTATCAGAAAAATAATCTTTGATCTCAACAGCTAACAAGTTCCGCAGGGTATCTTCATCATCTACAAACAATATTTTGTTCCTGGTCACTTTCCCGGAGGAAGAACCTTTTTTGATATTCGTATTGAGTTTGCTGCCTTCACTCAGGGCATAGCTCCCGGTCAATATCCTGTACACATCTTCGGGAGTAAACCTGATCACAGCTAAATTCTTGATATCTTCAAAACATTTATCCGCTGCCAGGCACCCGAGCCTTACAGCTTTAATTCTTATTTCTGATATATCCTGAAAGCTAATGTCTTCTTTGAGAGTATAGGTGTTTCTGAACTTTTCATAATAGTCAGCCTTCTTTATAGCAGCACTAATATCCTTGTATTCTGTGCTTTTAATGACATAGTTGTTCGCCTTGTTTTTCATGGCGGTCTTTAATATGGTCATGGAAAAATGGTTCGTATAGAGGATCACGGGAATCTCCGGGATCATGGTTTTGAGTAGTACCAGAAAACTTGCATCAAGTTTGTCACCCATATTGAGGTCAGCGATAACAATATCGTATGTCCCGGTTTTTAACATGACCAACACTTCGTCATAGTCACTGACTGAAGTTGTCTGGTGATCAATTAATACACCGTTCAGCAGGGTAATATCATCTTTGTTATTATCAACGATCAATATATTCATATGTGTGGCCTCCTTGTAATATTCCTAATATTATTCTACACGAATAAATGTGAGAATGAAACAAGTACCTTTATTTTCTTCGGATTTTACCTCAATACTTGCACGGTGTTTCTCAATAATAGATTTAACAATGTGCAATCCCAGACCGGTCCCGCTGCCGGGAGACTTGGTTGTATAGAACGGGATGAATATATGTTCCTGGATTTCTTCGCTCATGCCTACGCCGTGGTCTTCTATTTCCAGAATCACATATTCCCCGCCGTTGGCCAACCGGATATTAATAAGCTGGTTCCCGAAGCCATCCATAGCATCTCTGGCATTGCTCAGCAAATTGATCACGATCTGTTGCAATTCTGTTGGTGACCCTTTGATATACGCATCTTCTAATTGAAGCTCAACCTTTACACTGTCACCCATTCTGAAAAGTAAAAGGGCCTGTTCAATTATAGTTTTCAGGTTAAGTCGCCGCTCGTGGATCTCCGCAGCATGGAAACTGGTCTGTAACGCATGAATGACCTCAAAACAGTGGTCAATAGAGTGCATTACCTGGTCATAATACTCCTGGATCATCTCCGGGTGCCGCTTCATGTTCCTAATAAGGCTCTGAACCGTAGCCAATGGGTTCTTGATCTCATGCGCTATGCCCCCGGCTATACGCCCGACTATAGCGTTCCTGCCAGCCTGGACAACGGCTTTCTCCAGTTTGTCTTTTTCTTCGATTGTATGCTCTAACTTCTCATTAGCTTCCTGTAACTGTTCGTTCTGCAAGGCCAGCTCTATTGTCCTCATATCCACTATCTTATTCAGTTCTTCGACATCTTCTTCCATCGTTTCCCGGTAAAGGGCATTAGATAGGGCGAGCGCAGCCTGAAAACATATGTTGACCGTTACACCTTTCAGCCTGTCGTTCATAGGATTGTTGCCGCTCAGAAAAACAAGCCCCAGGGTGATATTGTATTCTTTACACATCTTGAAAATATGCTGGTCTCCGTGCGGATAGTACCGTTCGTCCTTCTTCTCAACGGTCATAGCCATAACAAAGTCAGTCTGCTTGACATAATAATCAGGCATTTCGGTTTCATAAGTATTCTGTTCGAGCCTGAATATTCCTTCATTATCCACGGTAAAATAGATAGCAAGATTCTCGTATCCCAACAGAAGAAGATGGTCTCTCAATCTTTCGCTGATTTCTTTCCGGTTGGTACTATAGGAAATTGATTTGATGAAACTGCTTAGTATTTCGGTATAGTCAATCTCGGTGGTAAGCCAGGTACGGAAAGTATGAAAAGAGAGGATACCAAAAGTAATATACGCCGATTTTACAAAAAAGTTTATTAAGCCTAGAGGCGGTATTTGCTCAATAAAATAGTAAATTAAAAGAAAAATTATTATTACAAATCCTGCAGCAACCTTGCTGCGAACTAACACTTTTATATCCATCAATTTGTGTCGAAGAATAGCGTAGGCCATAAGACCCAACAATGTTATTACGCCAATTGGCCCAAAAACTTCATATTTATGGATTCCTAAAATAGGCAATATCAAACTAAAGACGCTGCCTATGCTGTAAGAAACGAAAAACCCAAAGAAAATATATTGCAGATGGTTTTTATATTGTTGATACTTTTCCTGATGATATTTTTGATATAGCAAATACAAAGAATAAACTAAATATATGCCAAAATAAACAGCAAATACTTTATATGACCATTTGAATGTACCATAACGGAGACCTTGCTCTACAAACATATGGTCAATATAAAGGGATGTAAACGAGATCAAACTAAAGAAAAGGCTAGGTATCCAGTAAGTTATTAGTTTTAATAAGCTAATTCGATATTCCCCAGTCGGGTAATACAGCGCAAACATTAAAATAATAGGCGGGTGAAGAGCAGCAAAAAAAATTGTCAATCTTTGTGCAAACAGTAAATTGAAATAATTCAATGTGGCGATTTCGATTAAAAAATTACCAAATACATACCCTGCGATAACGATAGATAAAAAAAGAAATGTTTGGTTGACTTTATTTCTTCTTTTAAAAAAAACGAATGCACCAAGCAATAGTGTGCCAATTGTCGCAACTAACTCATAGGAAAATAAATAGGTTATCTGATAGAACAGAATGTTTGATCTCCCATTTTAAAGAAAGAATGTTGCTTATTAGATTGTGGGATAAGCTTTTCTAAATCATCCTTCGTTCTAAGAATTAGCCTCCAATCGGCGGCTATGTCTGCAAAAAAGCTGATTGGAAAGTGTGTAAAATTGCCGAACTCATATAATCCATCTTTAGTTAAAAGTTTAGTCATGTATTTATTTAACCTAAGTGCCAATATGTCAGATAAATAATCATATAGTCCAGCACAATAAATGTAATCAAATTTATAATTATCCAACAGGCTTCCTTTATTTTTTAATAACGTTATAATATTTTCATTTATTGTTATAATTTCTGCACTTATATTTACTTTTTCGATTCGCTCTTTAGCAAAATCCAACGCTTCTTTATCTTGGTCATACAGAATAACTCTTTTTAGTGGACATTGAGTTTGTAACAGCTCATATATTTCTAATGCTCCACCCGAAGCGAATGCTAATACTGATATATCTTTTTTTTCATCAGATAACTGGTTGATTTTCTTTATGAAATATTTTTTTCTCAAACGGACGGACATGCTTGATCTATCGTTAACAACATATTTATGTAGCAATTTCCCAAAATTGTTCGTACCTTCGAATTTGTTATCATACATATATTGCATTACCATATAATCGCCATCATATCCATTTGGCTTTGTAATAACACGATTTGTTATGCTACCCATCTTCCAGTAAGGATTTAGTAATCCTCTATAAATTTTTTTAAACTCAGGTCGATCGTTAAGCGAGGCGTTACAATAAAACTTTTCTAAAGATTTGTGATATTGACTTATATTTTTATGTATCTTAGGCACAGTGGCTTCTATTTCAGTGGCTTTGATATCGAACCCTTTTAAAAAGAAATCATGTAGCTTATTCACGGATTGTTCAAATAATTCTAAGTTTCTGTTATCAACTTGGGCAATTGGGTTCCTATGTTTTTTTAACGATATTTCAATGGTTTTGTCTGTTTTCAAATTCATAAGCACCTTTCATTTTGTACCAAAGACGTTAGATGTTACTTAATTTCACTTAAATTAGCTAATTATAATATAGCTGACAGTAATAATTATATCAATCTTTTGATTTTATGATGGTGCAACAGCAAAAAATCACCACTTCAATACTACACCCCAATCAACCTTATATCCGTCTAAACCCCTGATGATACTGAACAAAAGCCTTGCCGTCTCCGTCCATCTTCCAATTGCAGGTCAACCGCTACACTCCCACCCGTCCCGAAGAGCAAGAGTGACTGCTCAATAATCTCTTTCAAATTAAGTCTCCGCTCGTGAACCTCCGCAGAATGAAAGCTGGTCTGTAACGCATGAATAACCTCAAAGCAGTGTTCAATAGGGTTTAATAACTGGTCAAGTTTGCTGTAGGAGTCTGTCGGACTTAATCGTTGCAAAGCTTGATTAACGATAAGATATTCATTTTTTCGAGCAAAAACAGCTAATCTTTGATAAAAACAACCAACAAACACAGCAATTCCTCGTTATTACCTTTTTGCATATAACTGCTTTCCATCACTGGTCTGCATCCGATCCAGCCGTTCTTCCCTTAGTTTCAGTTCTGCCGGAATATTTAACTCTGTACCTTTATCTTGTTTGTCTGCCAGCGCGGCAAGCTCCAGTAGCTTTTTTATTTCATCCTTGAATCGTTGGCGTCAGCCTGTCAGGTATCCTGAATTGTGTTGCCATTTTCTGGTATCTCCTGTTTTTAATTCTGCCTTCCTTATTTTAACTGTGATGCATTAAACCGACAAACTCCCAGAGTGATTCTCTCGCCAATTGTTATACTGCAAGACAGCTCTTTCACTGTGTTCCTTTATCGAAAACTGATGCCACTCCTCATCGTGAGGAGTACCTATATTACCGATAAATATGTCTGCCAAAAGTTTACGTGCTGCTAATGAATAATCGGGATACAGTTCATTCAAATGTGTCTGGAGATATGAAAGGCCGTTAATTTACAGATCAAGTATCAAGACTCCCTTGATCAAAAGAATTTAACATTATCTATCCAGAATTCTCCTGTTTCTCCCGGAACTGCTGAATCAGCCCTTAATTCGATAGCCCTTACTTTACTCAAGATGGTGTTTAGTGGCACACTGATTCCCCAGCCGACTTGCTGAAAATCAGAAAAATGGAGCCTGTACCGGACCCAGTCATTCGGGGTTCTATCTACAACATATTTATAATTATCATAGCTCGTAATGATCGGGTATTCTTCGAGTACACAACTGAACGAACGCCCATTGCCTTTGAGGTAGAACTCGATACCTGAATAGCCGGATAAGTCTTTTACCGATTCCATCCCCGACGACAACATACACGTGAGGAAGGCATACCTGGTAACACCACTCCCAAAAGAATAAGAGATTTTCAGGGCATGATCCGATTGAAACCCACTAAGGACGGTACTATTTAACAAACTGGAAGATGCGTCTGCTACCGGATACCAAATCCCGCCCCAGTTGTTTGTTTTGTTACCGCTCTCGAAATCATCTATGAACAATTGATCTTCATCGGTATTAATTTTTATTGTCGCTTGGGAGCTATAGTCTCCGCGAACCGGATTGCTGGAAGGATTAATGCCAAGATAAACGAACATCCTATCTTTTTTGTCGGTCGTTCCTCCTAGCAGACAAACTGTTCTGCTGCTTGTATGATCCTTGATACGCTGCCAGTTGTTAATATTAAAGTTGTCCGTGGGACTAATTGTTGTAGTGTCCTGGGTCGTGACAAATACAGGTATGCTGATAGATGGAAAGTTAAAGAGACATATACCATCGTTGTTGTTTATCTTGGGTTTATTGTCAGTATATATTGAGATATTCCAGGAAGAGGATTTAATGTAGTAGTTGATAGTAATAGGTGCTGATACGTAGCTTTTATTGAAATTTTTAATGTTCCCAAAGCCTGTATTCGATTGCTGCTCGAAGATGTGTATAGGTGGATGCCGGTAATACTTGATATTTGCATATACAGCCTGTGAAGTTTGTTTCTGTTTGTTGGCAATTGTTACCTGGATTATCGTATTTGAAGATTCACTGTAATTGGTAGAAGGAATAATAGTGACCGATAGTTTGCCTTTTTTGTTCAAAAAATAGCTGGAATGCGATAAGCTGTCTACTCCTGATAAGGAAGCCAGGATGCCGTCTTTGTTTATACTGAAAGGTAAATCCAGGCTTATGATCTGATCGATATTGTTATTGATCACAATATTTACGGTGGAAATATTATCAAGGCCTAACGTATCCCTGATCTCCAATTCCAGGGTGTTCGGGTATTCTATATACATCTCTGTCGGTATCTTTGCATTATGGATGTCTGGAGGACTGATAGTAACAGGGGTGACAAAGTATCCGGCTAAAAACACTAACGGAGCATTCCAGGACAGGGATACTTCATTGGTAGAATAGCTCAAATAGTTATCAAGGTAGCATTTTGCCGGTGGCAATTGATATTGCTGTTGATATTGTTTAATAATAGGATCATCGAGGCTTCCGTTCGGACCTCCTACCAGGAAGCCTGGTATTGGGTCCAAAACTCCATCAGCTTCCGTTAATATTTGTGCCGGTCGCTTGGGGTACTGATTGCCGGTCATGGTGATGAAGCTCATATTCAGGGCATTTGAGCCGAGAACATAGTTTAATTGTGCCAAAGCATTTTGAACGTAAGAGTTATTAGGCATAACGACTGAAATCATTACCAAATCCACACCGTACATGAGCGCGATTGAATTGGACCCCCAATAATAGTCTTCATTCCTTAACGCTGATTTGAAACCACTGCTGTTAATATTGCTTATGCCCTGCTGGGCGTAGCTGGATAATGAACTGTTTATACTGTTTTTGATGTTTTGATCTGAACCGGGGCGGTTGGTCATTAAATACGTGAACATGCCTAAATTATGTACGTCTTTCCAGTTTGCAGGGTATACGACAGAATACGGCCAGTCGGTGAAATGGATTTTTACATAATTATTATACTGTGTCTCGCCGGTTGCCCTGAATAATTCACATGCAGCCCAAAACCTCTCGTCCCGGTCATTGTCATCTTCGTATAACCCAGTATTATTAATCCCTTCCGGATCATGATAGCCTCCAGGAGGGACGATCTCAGGATTATTAGCTAAAAATAACCACGCTTGTGCTGCTGCCTTTAATAACTTGGAAGCGTAGGCGCTATCGTATTGTTTATAGTCAAGATAAGCTTTTGCCATGACTGCTGCAAATACGCCGGTTGCGCAGGAAGACACCTGGACGATATATCTTGTTTGAGTATCCTGGTGGGGCATTACAGAGAAGGTGGGAAACTGCGGGGCTGTTATTAAATGATAAACTCCGCCGTCGTTTCTCTGCATTTTCAACATCCAGTCCAGTTCATATTTGATCTCTGTTAAAAAATCAGGCATTCCCTCTATTTCCGGGATATTCAGTTTGAGGTTATTGTAGTTTTGAGAGGCTATTTCGTAACCGTTCAAAAGTACACCAAGTGCGAAGCCTGCATTAACTATTTTTTTCCCGTAATCCCCGGAATCAAACCAGCCGCCTTTATTTTCTATATATGTACCGGATGGAACCCCGGCACTTATGGCGGAAGGGTGAATTAACGCATCGTTCATATACGATGCAGGACGTGCGAATACTCCCGCATATTGCGCTGGCAGTTCTTGTCCGCTCCGTTGGTAATAGTAGCTCTTCATAGCAGCGGAGAGAACATTTCTATAGATAGTGTTGCTTATTTCGAAAGAGCTGCTTGTTTCATTAACGGCAGGGATCTCAATATAATAGCTCCCTGTTACATTGAAGTCTGTAAAATCAAGATAATAAACGGTTTCCTTTGATGCAGTATCATAGTATGGCTGGGAACCAACCACTCCGCTGTATTTAACCTGATTGCCGGACGAGTCTTTTATGTTAAAGTCTGTACCTCCCGGAAAATTAACTCCGAAAACCATGGCTACCTTGTTGTCGTATGGTCTGTACCCGACTTGATTAAGCGCTATCTGAGCGTCAGCAATACCGAAAAGCAGGTAAATAGTAAAAAGCACTGCAATACCAGACCTGCCGGATATTCGTTTAAATATGTTATTCATTACAATGTACCTCTTTACTTTTTTAATGATTCCAGGTCTTTACCTCTAAATAATTTGCTTTTCTCATCATGAAACATCGAATATGCACTATTCTTTATATCATTATAAGAAGAGATTATCAAATCTTTCCAGTCATGTTTTTTACTTTTCACCTTTCCTCAGAATTAGTATACCCAGATGGCAATAATACTGTTCCAAATGTATATCGGGTATAAAGCTTTCCATCAATTGCCCTAACCTGATCAGATACTCCGGTGAAAATGTACGAAAATGTTTCGAGTAGAGGTCCGGTTTTTCCTCGATCGGCATCGATACTATCAAGTACTTGTTCGTTAGCTTCAGCCAATCGCTCAGATAAGATTCCGGTCGACCGGGCAGGTGCTCTAGTACGTGATTGAGCATGACAACATCATAGTTGCTGCCGCGATTAAGCTTGCATAGCTCATCCTGCCAGCCATGCCTTTCTACGTTATTAAGGACTAGTTTTAGATTTGAGGGTAATTCCTGGTGGTAGTAATTTTTAATTCCTATGTAATGCTCTTCCTTATCGCGTTCTGTTGTCACTACGGTTATTTTTGGAGAAGCAAGGACTTTATCTATCAAAGCAGCTACGTATGTTCTCCCTCCTCCCAGGTCCACGACAGAAACCTCGTCCTGGTGAGCTGCCAGTTCCTCTATATAATCCAGTTGTATTTTGTAAATATGTGAGAACAGGTCTGTGTGATTATATCCTATGTTCTTTCCGCTATTGAGTTGATAGGGAATAAACTCGTTTTTCCTCAACGCTTCTATTTTCTCCAGGAACTTGTTTAATGTCAGTACAAACATACGGTTTCTGCTGAACAGATCGATCTCGGAATTATTAAAATGAGGATACTGTTTCCTGATAACCGTATTAAAAAGCTGTGTGGATAGTTTTCTGTGCTGATCGAAAGGTATCTCTACAGGAATATTCAGCAAGGATAAATGTATTTTGTAGAATGTGTCCTGGCTAAGGTCCTGTATCCCGAAATTCGGTGCGAAGGTAATTGACTGTCCGTCGATCCTGTAGGAAAGAACACCTTTTAAAGTGAACCCGTCACTACTATCGTTCACGATATTGATCCTGGATATTTGACAAGGGAGAACCTTATCTTTGCTCAGTATTAACTTACGTTTCATCTGAATCTCCTCCTTACTTAATTTCTTTTTTCAAGTATGCGGCTAATTCTTTGCTATCAGCACGGTCAATCAGGTCATTAATCATTTTTTTATTTTCAGGATGCCAATTGAACACTGGCATGAAGTGATTGGAGACAACACAATCGCAGATGCTATTCTTGACCGCATTGTTCATAATGCTCACAAAATCAATATGAGAGGTGATGAGCACTCCATGCGAAAAGAATTGCATGGGATTTAGAATCAGGATTATCAAAAAGAAAGGAGGCCGATCATTAATTATTATTAACATTCCAATTAGTGGATATTATATTTGGAGCTTTAGAGCGCTATCCGGTTAAAAAAACAGAGAAGCTCGACTTCAGCAGAAAGAAAATTACTGATAAAAACAGGAGGAAATATCACGCAGAAAAACACGAAGAATACTTTTTATAAGAATACCATAAATGCTAACAACATCGTATAAGCTTGTACCTGTTATTAGCCGGGAATCATGTCATTCTCTTGAAAATACGTAGAATACTGTTTGTCCATAATAAATATATG
>Ga0209319_1001934_pt1 | contig 14578 bp, 10 predicted proteins | sample RifGroE2_FD_184000 | JGI IMG/M metagenome (GOLD analysis project Ga0209319, IMG submission 184000) | Groundwater microbial communities from Rifle, Colorado - Groundwater E2 (SPAdes) (version 2) | ecosystem: Environmental > Aquatic > Deep subsurface > Groundwater | place: Rifle, Colorado, United...
AACTTATTCAAGAAACTTTACCATATAGGCAAGAATATTTAACAAAAGAGAACTTAATTGTGACAGTAATGGATCATATAAATAAATATTTAGCAACCCCTGTTAAATCTGATGCGGAACTAATTTCATTACTATGTATTAAATATATGTACTTCGTTAGAAACAAATCTTTTCACGGTGAAAAAATAGACGGGGCATTTAGATTACTTGAAAATAAGGAAACAAAGGAACTTGAAAAATTAAATTTGATACATTCTAGTTACATTGCGGACCTAATTAATTCAAATGACAAATACTAAAAGACAAACTACTGAAAATAAAAAAGGGGGACAAAATCGCCAATTTTTAAGCGTCTGTTAGAACACCTTTTTTTTATAACTCGAACCCATTTCAATGCAAAATTTAACGCACACACACTTTTATAACGACTTCTTTCAATTCCTCCACGCAAATTATTAGTCTTTAGCTATTGATTTTAGTCATAATTCTTTTGCTTTTTTTATAATGAATTCTTTTGCGGAGTCATAATCGTTACTTATTACTCCATCAAGTATACCTATTCACACGGAAGCGACTGAAAAATTTCAAGATTTATTTCACGAGCAATCTTCAATTATTCATCCACATGATGGCGACGTATTTGATTGTAATAATTAAGTGGATTAATAATAACAAATAAGAGCAAACGGGCTAATAAAGAGTATATGTCTCATAAGGGAGTGATACTTATGGGGGCGAAATAAGTAAAACTCATGTTATTTGCAATGTAATAAGCTACAAATGTTAGAGGTTTCACTATCTGTGAAATATTAGGGTGGCAGTTTCGTAGTACAGATTTTTATAGAAAAACTACATGTACAATTTAGCGAGAAGGGGACTAAAGTACTTTGTCTTTCTTTTTTTTACTCTACGATTAATCAAATAAATATTCCAAAAAAGAATCATAAAAATCTACTACAAAATATTTGTATGATTTATGAAAGTTATCTAATTTTGCATTTGAAATAATACTAAAAAAGCAACTAAAATTTTACAAATCATCAAGATAAATGTATTCGTATTGATGTTTGTATTTAATTATTAGGTTATTATGATTACATTTATTTGTTCGATTCTATTACTCATTGCAGGTTATTTTGTATATGGGAAAATTACAGAGAAAATATTCGTTATAGATTCACAACGTATTACTCCTGCTTATAGCAAGCAAGATGGGGTTGATTATGTCCCTCTAAAGCCTTTTAATATATTTATGATTCAATTTTTAAATATTGCAGGTTTAGGACCTATTTTTGGAGCTATAATGGGTGCTAAATACGGAACTTCTTCATTTTTATGGATTGTTTTTGGGTGTATTTTTGCAGGAGCTGTTCACGATTATTTTTCTGGAATGATTTCTCTAAGACATAATGGGGAAAGTTTACCTGAAATACATGGTAAATATTTAGGTAACGGAGTAAAACAATTTATGCGCGTTTTTATGGTTGTGTTAATGATTTTGGTTGGAGTTGTTTTTGTGTTGGGGCCTGCAGGGTTATTAGCAAAACTAACCCCTAATTACTTTAATACTATTTTTTGGATTGTCGTAATTTTTGCATATTACATTGTTGCAACATTGCTTCCTATAGATAAGCTTATAGGTAAAATATATCCTATTTTTGGATTTTGCTTATTGTTTATGGCATTAGGAATATTGCTTTCCATTTTTATAAATCAACCTTACTTGCCAGAAGTTTGGGAAGGGTTACAAAACAATTATCCTCAAATAGAAAATAGGCCTTTATTCCCTATGCTTTTTATTTCTATAGCATGCGGAGCAATATCAGGATTTCATGCGACTCAATCTCCTTTAATGGCTCGTTGTATGACTAATGAAAAACAAGGTCGTCCTATATTTTTTGGAGCAATGATTGCTGAAGGTATAGTTGCGCTAATTTGGGCTGCTGCAGCTTCTTATTTCTTTCATAGAAATGGAATGGGTGAAAATAATCCTGTTGTAATAATTGATAGCATTACAAAAGAATGGTTGGGTACTATTGGTGCAATATTAGCTATTTTTGGTGTTATTGCAGCTCCTATTACATCTGGAGATACAGCCTTCCGTTCAGCACGATTAATTATTGCTGATTTTTTGCACTATGATCAAAAACCTATTCTTAAACGTTTTATAATAGCAATTCCTCTTTTTATTGCAGGAATAGGAATTCTTATATATAGCATTTATGATAAAAATGGCTTTGACACTATTTGGAGTTATTTTGCTTGGGCAAATCAAGCATTATCTGCTGTAACTCTTTGGGCAATAACTGTATTTTTGTATCATAAAATGAAGTTCTACTTTATAACTATTATTCCTGCTCTTTTTATGACAATGGTTACAACAACCTACATTCTTATTGCACCAGAAGGGTTAGGGTTAACTCATATTTTTGCATACATTGGAGGATTTATAATTACTTGTATAATATTCTTACTTTTTATATATCATACCATAATTTACACGAAAAACACTCCCCTTAATTGATTACATCTTTATTATATCATTTTTAATATGGTAATGTATATTTAAATTGATAAAAAAAACAAGATTTCAATTAAGTTTTCTAATTTTGTAAAAAGAAAGTGGTTATTTATTAAAAAGATAAAGGTGAAAGACTTGTTTTATTTACTTGTTATTGCATTATTATTAACAGGTTATAGTTTGAAATCGCAAAATGTTTACGATAAGATTAATGATGAATTTATGAATAATTCTCAAGGTTATGGTTTGCTTGAGAAAATGACAAAAGAAATAGGGCATAGATATACTGGTAGCCCAAATGGTATAAAGGCAGAGGAGTTTTGTTATAATTATTTCAAACAAATTGGTTTAGATGACGTTTATTATGATGAGTTTATATTTGATGGTTGGGAAAGAGGGAGCTTGTCTTTTAAAATTTTAAGTGGAAAAGATACCTTAGGTATAAAAGCTTATTCTTATGCAAATGTTACTGAGTTTGCAGATGTTAGTGCGAAATTGATAGATTTAGATAATGGCTTAGAAGATGATTTTAAGAAAAATGCAAAAAAAATTAAAGGTAATATTGTATTGCTTAATTATGGTGCATATTCTTTTGATAATAAGAAAAAAAATATAGATATTCGACAAAAGGCATTATTAGCAGTAAAATATAGAGCCAAAGGAGTTGTTTTTATTGATGATAGGCAAAATGGAGCTATATATACAGGTCGGGTTGCAGGTAGAAATAACATATTACCCATACCAGCAATTGCTATTAGTATTGGAGAAGGATTACATATTAGGCAACTGATGAAAGAAAAAAGTATTGTTTCTGGAATTATAAATATGACAAATGTAATAGGCATTTTTCCTGCTCGAAATGTAATTGGGGTAATAAAAGGTACAGATTATCCTGATGAGTATATATTGATTGGGGCACATCTGGATAGTTGGGATGTTTCTACAGGAGCAATGGACAATGGTATTGGCGCAGCTACAGTTTTAGACCTAGCTAATGGTTTGAAAAAGCTAGATTTAAAACCTAAGCGTAGCATTATGTTTGTTGAATATATGGGAGAAGAAGTTGGGTTATTAGGATCATCACATCTTGTTAAACGTTTAGATTCTTTAGGTATGCTTAATAATATAAAATGTGTTATGAATCTTGATATTAGTGCTAATTTAAAAGGATGGAATGTTTTTTCTGATACTCTTTGCAGTTATGTAGATTCTGTTGGTAAACTATTTTTGAAATATGATGATGATTCTACTTATAAAAACATAAACGATATTTATATTGGTTGTGCAAGTGATCATCAGCCATTTTTTGTGGAGGGAATACATTCCATTCGTCCAAATCGTATTTCTGATGGATGGGCATGTTATCATTCTGATTGTGATTTATTTTATTGGGTTAATAAAAAATCAATGATAAATAGTGCTCGTTACACAGCAATGATGCTCTATTCTTTAGCAAATATAGAAACATTTCCTCCAAAAATGACTAGTGAAAAAACAAAAGAATTAGTGTTAAAGTTAGATATCAAACAATATCTTAAAGGGTGGGGGCATTGGAAATGGGGAGATTAAACAATTTGAATAATCAACAAAAGGATAGTAAGTTAATTTGGCATCCGTATACTCACTATGAAAGCTTGCCTAATATAGTTATATCTAAAGGTGAAGGACAATATTTATTTGATGAAAATGGAAACAAATATATTGATGCCATTTCTTCTTGGTGGGTTAGCATACACGGGCATTGTAACAGGTATATTAATGAAGCTGTTTATAAACAACTCCAAACTTTAGATCACGTTATTTTTGGAGGATTTACACATTATCCTGCAATTGAAATATCTGAACGTATATTAAATTTAATTCCTTTTCATAATAAGGTTTTCTTTTCTGACAATGGCTCCACTGCGGTCGAGGTTGCTGTGAAAATGGCAATACAACATTTCCATAATCAAGGAATAAAAAAGAACAAAATAATAGCGTTTAAGGACTCTTATCATGGAGATACTTTTGGTCGGTTAGTTCTCGAAGTATTTTTAACAAAGCTTTTTGGGACTTTCTTTTTGATGTTGAATATATAGACTTGCCTAATGAAAATAACATAAATGAAGTTGTAGAGCACTTTAAGCAAACAACAATAAATGGAGATGTTGCTGCATTTATATATGAGCCTTTATTGCTTGGTGCAGGGGGGATGAAAATATATAAACCAGAGCATTTAGAGATATTGTTACAATTAGCTACATCAGCAAATGTATTAAATATTGCAGATGAAGTAATGACTGGTTTTGGGCGAACAGGAAAGATGTTTGCTTCTGAGTATATGATAACCAAACCCGATTTAATATGCTTGTCAAAGGGGCTTTCTGGAGGAATTTTGCCTATGGGAATTACAACTTGTAATAGCAAAGTGTATAGCTCTTTTGAACAAACCGATAAAACAAAAACATTCTATCATGGACATTCGTTTACAGGCAATCCTATAACATGTGCTGCTGCAATAGCTAGTCTTGATTTGTTTGATATAAATAATATTTTAGAAAAAATACAAGACATAAACAATCTACATATTGCATTTGTCCAATCTTTAAGTAAATATAAGCAATATTGTCGTGCTGAAACTATTGGAGTGATACTAAGGATAGAATTCATTAACAATGAAAATACCTCTTACTTAAATAATATCAAAGATGTAATTAATGAGTTTTTTATAGAAAGAAAAATAATAGTGCGCCCTCTTGGCAACATTTTCTACCTTTTACCTCCTTATTGCATTGAGAAAACGGATTTAGAATATATTTATAAGACAATTGTCGAATTTATTCAAACCATTTCCTCCAACTGTAAATGATAGATTATTATAAAATATTAGAAATTGAACCTAATTCGAATGAAATTCAAATAAGAAGAGCTTATTTGAAATTAGCAAAAAAATATCATCCAGATATAAACAGAAATGATAAGGATGCTAAATTGAAATTTCAGATGATTAATATGGCTTATCAATTTCTAATTAAAAAAGAGAATAGGCAAAAATATAACGAAAAAACAAATACTCAGAAAGAGAAAGAGGAGGAGTACTTACGGCGCAAATATGGTGTAAGTAAAGGTCGTTACAATGACATAAAAAAAAAGCAAAGAGCTACTAAAAATGACACGAAAGAATATGAGTTTAAAGAACCTTTATCTGATAACTTTTATTTTACTGTAATGTTTATCATTGGGATAATTGGCATTGTATTAGGAATAGTTAATTTGTTTATTAATGAGTGGGATGGCATTGATAGTCTAAGTGGATTGACTTTTGGGCTAATGTTTACAGCTATTATAGTATTTGGATGGTTTAAATTTAACAATAAAATTTAAAAAAATATATGCAAGCAGTTGTTGAAAATTATTTAAAATATAAAGAACTATCAGCAAAATTTCCTAACTTTATTTTTAATTCATATGATTTTGAAATTAAGAATAATGGTTTAGATATTCAATTTGAATTTATTATTGAAGATTTAGTTGTTTTTAATCCAAAAATTAAAATATCATATTCTAATTCTTTACTTAATACTGATAAGAATATTATAGAAAACTTAGTTTTTAATATTGGAATGATAGACAAATTAAGTGGTGGAAAAATTTGTATTATAATGGATTAGGTGAGTTTATTTATCTAAATGGTTTAAGTGAAAAATGCAATATTGAAAACTTATTCAACTTCCAAGTTAGAGGAAATAAAACATTTGACAAATTTAATTACAAGCATCATAATCGCACATTAGTACCTATTGGAGGTGGAAAAGATTCAGTTGTAACCACAATGATGATGAAAGAAGTGGGTAGGGACATCCAGTTTTTAATAATAAATCCTCGCAAAGCTACAATAGATACTGTTATCACTGCCAAATACACAGAAGATGATATTATAACAATAAATAGGCAAATAGATTCTAAACTATTAGATTTAAATAGCAAAGGTTTTCTTAATGGACACACTCCTTTTTCTGCAATGCTTTCTTTTTATTCAATATTAGTAGCATACCTTTACGGATATACAGATATTGCTCTTTCTAATGAAAGTAGCGCTAATGAACCAACAATTCCTAATACTCAAATAAACCATCAATATTCTAAAAGCATAGATTATGAAAACGCTTTCCGAACATACTGCTCACAATATATATCCCCAGACTTTAACTATTATAGTTTTCTTCGGCAATTAAACGAATTGCAAATAGTACAAAATTTTTCTAAATATCCTCAATTTTTCGACGTATTTAAAAGTTGCAACGTTGGAAGTAAAAATGATACTTGGTGTTGTAATTGCCCTAAATGTTTGTTTACATACATTATGCTTTCTGCATTCATTGATGATGAGCAATTAATTAATATATTTGGGGAAAACCTACTCAATAAAGAATCAATGATAGAATATTATGAGCAATTAGCTGGAATAGTTTATGTTAAACCATTTGAATGCGTTGGAACAGTTGAAGAAGTTAATATAGCTTTGAACGCTGCAATTAAAATCAGAAAAAATCAAAAACTACCATTAATATTAGAGCTATATTCTAAAATTTAAACCAAAATTCAAAAAAAGAGTATTATTTTAATTGAGACCCTACATTTCTTTCAAATGTTTTTTTTTACGAGCTCATGAGATAAATATTAATATTTTTACGTTTCTTGGAAACTCTAAAAAACGTATCGCTCTTCGCTTTGTTTTTGATTCAAATAATTCTGAAATAAGTTTACTGTCTTTTTTCATAATTCTATTTTTTGTGTAACCCAATTTTAGAACAAGATAGTTTTTTTTGTCAATAATCCTTTTTTAAATAATCAAAATTATTTTTTTTGATATAGAGCATATATACAGTACTTTAATCTAACTTTTAACTCTATATAACCAATCTTAAAATTGCATTTTATGCTAATAATCAAACAATTAACCGCTCAAATTAAACCATGTTTATTTTTTTTGTTATTTCAAAATACGCACAATCTTCGCTTTAATTATCAGCATATTTTTGTTCTCCTCAAAGGTAATAATAATTTGAGTAAATATTAAACCTTTCTTTTAAATCGTTTAGGACACTATTTATTTATAAAACATTTATTTACTTTTTTTAGAGAAAAAAATATTTATATGTGTTTTCAAATAAATATTATATTTTTGTATTAATTAATTTTATAATTATTTAGAGCAAATTACTTTATGAAAGAAATATTTACAATTCTTATAATATTTTTAACTTTTGAACAATTGTTTGCTCAAGATTTAATAGTTACAAAAGAAAATGATTCTATAAATTGTAAAATAACTAAAGTAAAAAACAATATAGTATTTTTTATACGCAAGCATAATACTAATTTTAATAATAATTTACTTTCGATTAACCAAATTTCTTCAACTAAATACAACTATTATAAAGATGATGCAATCTCAACAGAAAAGATTTCCTTGTATAACGAATTTTATCCTCATTGGCGTCTTAGTGGAAATAAAGGTTATAATTATCTTATAGGGATTATATCTAATGATGTTTCGTATGAATTTAAGCAATATGTAAAAGAATTAAAAAAAGGGACTAATTATAGTATTGATTTATCTTATTATATGAAAAATAAATTTGGTGTTGGGTTTCAATATAAATTATTTCACACATTTAATGAAATGGATAATATATATATAATTACTTCAACAGGGGCAACAAAGTATGGGAAAATGAGTGATGATATTACTACTGTTTTTATTGGTCCTTTTTTTACAACACGTTTGTTAAGTATGAATAAACTTAATGCATTTGTTGCAAATATAGGCATCGGTTTTATTAATTATTATGACAAAAAAGTTGTAGTTGATAATTATACAATAACAGCGAATACTATCGGATTGTCATTTGGAGTGGGTTACGATGTTGGCCTATCAAAAAACATAGCAGTTGGAATGCAGTTGGCTTTTACATTAGGAGGATTATCTGAATACCAATTAAAAGATGGTAGTTCAACTCAAACTGTCAAATTGCCATCAGACAGTTATGAAAGCTTAAATCGTATTGATTTATCTCTAGGATTAAGGCTAAATTCTTCCAAATAATTAAGGTCTGCTGAAAAAAAACAAAAAAACATTGATTGTTAATTATTTTCACAGATTTATAGGGATAAGTTTGTAGAGATTTATCACAAAGTAATGAGTTATAACTGAAAATCTGCAATTAGATATAAAACATCTGGAAAGTGGAATCTATTTCATAAAAATAGAAAACCAAACTTTCAAAATAATTAAAAAATAAATAATATTGACACTAGGCGAACCTATGTGGATTCGCCGTATACGGTCTCAAAATTATAATTTTTAAAACAATAACAGCGCTATTGTTTTAAACTATAAAATATAGTTGTGTACAAAAAAATGTAGATTTGTAACACTAAAATTTTATTTAATGAACTATATTATAGTTTCTAATTTATTAAAACCGTATTTTAATTTTGCTATTGAAGACTTCTATTTGAAAAATATAGATAATGATTCTTTAATTGTAATTATGTATGTGAATGATAATTCAATAATAGTTGGCAAGAATCAAAATTATTTAAAAGAAGTTGATTATAAATATATCATTAGCAATAATGTTCCTGTATATAGGCGAGCATCGGGTGGGGGAACGGTATATCATGATAAAGGAAATTTAAATGTATCTTTTATTTTAAATAGAAGCAATGGCTTTTCAAATCATAAACATTCGTATTTTTCTGAAATTATTAATGATTTTTTAATTGCAAATGGCATTCAATCAAACATAGGAAAAAGAAATGAAATACTTGTAGACAATTATAAAATTAGTGGTTGTGCACAATATATTTATAAGAATTCAATCTTGCATCATTTGACTTTGTTGTTTGATGCAAACTTGTTAAATGTTTATAATTCTTTAAAAAATAATTCCAATTATTATAATGATAATCACACGTGTTCATTTAATAATAAAGTAGTTAATATTAATAATATAAACAATAGCTTTAAGTCTATTGTCGATTTTCAAAATAAATTATTAAAATATTTGACAGATAAATTTAGTTTGCACAAGATCCAATTAAATAATGAAAGTAAAGAAATATGGGATATTGCAAGCAATAAATACAATAAGGATGAATGGAACTTATTTTATAATTCCAATTATTGCTTTTCGAATGAATATTTAGAGGGAAGTAATTTGATAAAAATAGAGATAAAAGTTAAAAAATCATTTATTGACAATTTTAGTATTACTTTAAATAACAAGATGTATTATATTGAAAATGCGACAAATAAAAGACATATATTTTGCGAGTTGAATAAAATATTAGAAGAGTTTTATAACAAAAACATGATTTCTTTTAAATGTATGAATATGGAAAAATTAGTTTTTAAATGTTTTTAAAACAAAAGAATAACTTAATAATTGTTTATAAAAGAGTAGGGGGGATTATATTATAGTTATTTTTTTTATTTCATATTTGCTAAGTCTTTTTCCTTTAGCTTTAACACCTTTTATTTCTACAAATTCTCTTGCGTTGATTTGAATGTCAGGATGTGTATTCTTGTTTTTATTATTGAATGTTATTTGAATAATTGGTTCTGATTGTGTTGTAATTAGGTATATCAAATCTTCTGCATCTTTGTCAATAAATAAAATTTTTCGTTCGGATACTGTTATGTTAAATCTTTTAATGAAGTACTGCTTTTCTGTGTTATTTAAGTATATAGCTGTTATTACCAATTCAGGATTGAATTTTTCGATTATGCACATGTCTTCGTCAAAGTGAGTAAGAAGAGATTGTGAATTGTATGTGCAATAGCTCCCAGATTGCATTATTGCTAGTATTTTATCTTCGTTATTAAATTTTCCTAAATACTTTCCTCTAACTTCTGAATTTAGCCTTTTTGTATTTTCATCAAACCATACTTCTAGTTCTGTTTCTTTTTGTTGTGTTTTTTCTTTTAAAGCAATTTTATAAATGGGGTGTCGTGTAATAATATTTCCTTGAGAGTTACGACCTTTTATATCAATAGATGAAAAATCAAATTCAAATTTTTGCCTTTTTAATTTAGGGTTATATTTTAGAAAAATTGTAACTATTTCTGTTTCGGAATTATTGTTTATAGAAAAATAAAGAAGTTTTGAATCTTTGTGTTCTTTTATTATCCAGTACTCTTTATCTCTATTAGTTCCGATAACATTAAATCGCTTTGCTCTAATTTTACTGTCTTCTCCATCAAAATACATAACATTGTATGTTGTTTTAGAATCGCTTTTATCAAAAATATTTATGTGAATTATTTCTTTTCCTGCATAGTTTTTTGTGCTAACTTTACTAACGGTAAAAGTTCCATTATTTCTGAATACAATAATGTCATCAATATCTGAACAATCACAAACGTATTCTTCATTTTTTAAAGCTGTTCCAAAGAATCCATCTTTTTTATTGACGTAAAGTTTTTCATTAGCTAGAACAACTTTAGTCGCTTCTATATTTTCAAAATTGCGTATTTCTGACTTTCGTTCTTTGTTTTTTCCAAATTTTATTTTAAGCTTTTTAAAATATTCAATTACGTACTCAATGATGTTTAAAAGAGATTTAGTTGTGTCATTAAGTTCATTTTGAAAATTAGATATTGATTGATCTGATTTGAATGCATCAAATTTTGAGATTCTTTTTATTTTTATTTCAGTAAGCCTAATTATATCTTCATCAATTATTTCACGATAAAAATTAATTAAAAATGGTTGTAGTCCTTCTTTTATAGTTTCTATAATTTGATTAAATGTTTCACATTTTTCAATAAGCAAATATATTCGATTTTCTATAAATATTTTTTCAAGAGATAATTGTAGTATTTTCTCTTTTAGTTCGTTAATTCTAATGCTTAACTCTATTTTTGTTAGTTCTAAAGTTTGTAATGTTGAATGTTTTAAAGCTTCAGTTACTGATGTAAATATAGGTTTGTTTTCCTTAATAATACAAGCGTTAGGAGATATGCTTATTTCGCAAGCAGTAAATGCATATAAAGCATCAATTGTCGTATCAGCAGATATTCCAGGAGCTAATGTTATTACTATTTCTACATTTTCAGCGGTATTATCTTCAATCTTTTTAATTTTAATTTTACCTTTATCATTAGCAGATAATATAGAGTCTATAAGAGAACTTGTAGTACAGTCAGCAGGTATTTCTGATATAATTAATGTTTTGCTATCTATTGGAGCAATTTTAGCTCTAACTCTAATCTTACCACCTCTTTCTCCATCATTATAATTAGTTACATCAATAAGCCCTCCTGTTTGAAAATCTGGATATAATACAAAGGGTTTATCTTTTAAGAAAGCTATTGAAGCATCAATAAGTTCATTAAAATTATGAGGTAGTATTTTTGAGTTTAAACCAACCGCAATACCTTCAACTCCTAATGCTAATAATAGAGGAAATTTAACTGGCAAAGTATCAGGTTCTTCATTACGACCATCATAAGAAAGATGATAGGATGTCAGTTTTGGATTAAACAATACTTCTAATGCAAATTTAGAAAGGCGAGCTTCTATGTATCTGGATGCAGCAGCTTTATCCCCAGTGTAAATGTTTCCCCAATTACCTTGCATATCAATCAATAAATCCTTTTGTCCAATTTGCACAATAGATTCATATATAGAAGCATCTCCATGAGGGTGATACTTCATCGTATGACCAATAATATTTGCCACTTTATTATATCGACCATCTTCTAATTCATACATAGAATGCAGAATTCTTCTTTGCACAGGTTTTAGACCATCATTAATATGAGGTATAGCCCTTTCTAAAATAACATAAGATGCATAATCAAGAAACCAATTTTCATACATATCAGCAATCCTGTATGATTTTTCTTTTTGTATTTCAGTGCTTATTTTAGTGTTATTATTTTCATTATCTAAGTTATTCTCCATCTGTTCTTAAAAATCGAATTAAAATTATTTCAAATAAAATAAAAAATGCTGCAAAAACAAGTAATATTCTCCACAAAACGAATCCTTTCTCAATAAATTCTATATCTTGCTTTATAGAATTATATTCATTATTTTTTATCCATGTAATGTTTAAGTCGTTTTTATTTTTTATTAAATCTATTTCTTCCTCTGTAAATGCTCTCAAATCAGATTCATTTCTATTATAATTAAAAGATAATGATTTAACTGTATTTTTATTATATACTACATTATAATTTCCAGCATCATTAATTTCATTATTAGTATATATAATAGTTTGAAATTCATTATTACGTTGCTCTGGAATGAATTCTTTTTTATCTTTAATATTTATTAAGCTAACAATATTGTCGCCAGTAAGATTAATATTGTTTAGTTCTATTGCATTTTCAACTCCTATATTGTAATATAAAGCATTATTGTTAAGCCCAAATAATGCTGTATTATATATTATTGGTAAAAACAATGGATGTATTGCTATATCTGAATATTTTGTTTCTATAGGTGTGGTAAACAATATAATGTTAGACGTTTTGTTTTTATAAGAAGAAACAAGAATGTCGTTATTTATTAGTTTTATTAAATTATCTGCTTGAGAGTAATTGCTTACTGATAATTTATAATGAAGTTTTGTATTTGGTAAACTAATTTCTTTTTTTATATTTTCAAATACATCTTTTAATAAATAATTGTCATAGTTTATGTAATTTGATTTTAATTTACTAGTGTCTGAACTTATAAAGAAATCAACGTTAATTGCAGATAAAAAACTTTTGTATGATGTGTAATCAATTTCACTTGCAGGAATAATTATAATATTCCCTCCTTTTTCTGTATATTTAACTAATTCTTGATTTAATCCTGATGATATAGAATATAAAGAATTTAAGACTATCGTTCCTGCATTTCCAAAAATCGAATAGTCTATATTTTTTTCATTAAATTTAATTAAGTTAAAAGAAGAATCTGCTTCAAATATTTTATTTATAAAAACATTATCTTTAGAGAATATATTTATAATATTGGTTTTAGCCATAACATTAAATGAGATAAACATGTCGTCATCAAATGTAATAGGATAGTCAGCTATTGTTAATTTGGCATCATTTATTCCTGTCTTTTTTATAGTAAAAGGCAATTTAATGTCAGTAAATGTGCTTTGGTTAATATTAAAACTACTTAAAGCTTCTTGCCTATTATTTATAAAAAGTTTTAAAGGTATGTTTTCAAAAGGAAGGTCAGACAAATTTTTAATCCTTACATTTAAAGTGTTTTGTCTATTAAGATTTAAAGAAGGATATTCCAGCCAACAACTATCAATAAATAAATTGTTTTTGTTTTCAGATTTGATTTGTATAAAATAAATCTGTTGAAGGTCGTTATTTTTTATATTTTCTATATCTGTAGTAGTTTTTTGAAAATCAGAAATACAGTAAAGTTTACTTGTTTCTAATTGTTGATTTTTCAACAATTCAACATGCCTTTTTACAACTTCAGAAATAGAGTGGGGTGTTGATATTAATTCAATATTATCAATTGCATTTATTGCCTCGTTTTTTGATTTAGATATAAAATCAGAATATGAAAAGTTATTATTCAGTATAATGAAACGATAATTGTCATTATATGCCTTAATAATATCTATAGCTTTGTTTTTAGACTGATTTAATAAATTCCCATTTATTCCTTTCGCTGACATACTAAATGAATTATCTATATATATGCTTACCAAATTACTTTTTGAAAGATTATTTGCTACATTTGTTTTATTTGGTATGTATGGTTGTGAAAAAGCAAATACTATAAATAGAATAGAAAGAATCCGAGATAAAAGAATAAGTAAATTTTTTATTTGCGAACGTTTCTTCGTCTTATTTTTAACATCTTCTATAAATTTTATATTACTAAAATATACTACCTTATACCTACGTAAATTAAATAAATGAATAATTATTGGAAGTAGTATTAATGATAATGCCCAAAGTATAGAAGGATATAAAAACTCCATTTATTTTATAACTATATTAATCTCTGAATGATGATTTTCTAAAATATTGAAAAC
>Ga0209319_1001938_pt1 | contig 14564 bp, 14 predicted proteins | sample RifGroE2_FD_184000 | JGI IMG/M metagenome (GOLD analysis project Ga0209319, IMG submission 184000) | Groundwater microbial communities from Rifle, Colorado - Groundwater E2 (SPAdes) (version 2) | ecosystem: Environmental > Aquatic > Deep subsurface > Groundwater | place: Rifle, Colorado, United...
AAAATAAGCGTATTGATTCGATTGTTTATTTATTCAACATATGTTGATATTTTCTACATTATCTATTAAAAATGTCAGCTTTTGCCTGATAAATCATGAAAAAAATTCATTAATCCCTCCTTTTTCGGTTTAACCAGCCCTGCCGGATTTTTTCGGCAAAAAAAAATCGGCCTCTTCGATTGGAGCCAAGCTCAGCCGGCCCAACCCTCTTTATCGAGATTCCTGTAATTAATTGCTTCGGAAATGTGTTCAGCCAGAATGTGTTCAGATTCATCCAGATCTGCAATTGTCTGTGCTACTTTCAGTATCCGGTCATATGCCCTTGCCGACAAACCTCTCACATCCATTGCAGTTTTAAGCAGCCTTCCTCCCTGTTCATCAAGCTGACAGTATTTGCGCTGCATCGAGGAGGTCATCTGGGCATTTGAATAAATCCCTTTTACCCCCTCAAAACGCTTTGCCTGTATCTCTCTTGCTCTGATAACTCTCTTCCTTACTGAGGAAGAATGCTCTGTCTTACCAAAATCCGACAGTTTATCATAGTTGACCGGAACCACCTCAATATGGATATCTATCCGGTCAAGCAAAGGACCTGATATCCTGTTCAGGTATTTTTGCACCATTCCAGGGGAACACATGCATTCCTTCTCCGGATGATTATGAAATCCGCAGGGACATGGATTCATGCTGGCTACAAGCATGATAGTTTTATATTTAACATACCCGCATTTTTTTTTTATATTTTTATAATTATCGAACATCAAGTATGGTATAAAACTCCAGAGATCTGAAAAACTCAGTAATAATCATTTGGCACCACACTCCCAAATCGCAAGACCCCTGTAGATCAATGATCTACAGGGGTCTTTATATTCTCTATTGACGGGATTTGTGACGGATTTTGTAACTACTGCAAAGTCGGACAGATTGACCACATCTGGGCAGCGAAAAATCATTTAATATAAATGACTTAAGGACAATCCATCAACTTCCGCCTAAGGCGGTCAATTTAATCCGGCCAACTATGATCAGGACTACTGGTTTTTGCACCGGCAAGGGATTAATTTTAATTTGATTAACAGATCTTTATCTAGTCTGTTTTAATATCACCTAAAAAAACTTCCCAGATCGAAAGAGATTCTGCTCCAAAATATTTTACCCTTTTAATAAGATAAATATCAGCATTTAACATGCCGCTGATGATCTCAGGTGAACTTCCTTGGTCATAAGATATACGAAGTTGGCTAAAGGAGAGGCAACCAATGAAAAGAGTATCATTTTCTATTGTTAGGGGCTTTTTTATACTGATCATGTTGGGCTTTATCCAGAAACTCATTCCAGAAGCCAGACTTCTATCATTTAATTGTTTTACTGATTCTATATCGTACTGGTTATAAGCCTTATTCCAAGCAGCAATGTCAGCTCCTTCAGATAAGAATAGTTTTCGGGACATTTCTGCTGCCTTTTGCCTGAAAGCCATGTCAAGTGATGAATCTGACGCAATTTTCAGATGGTCGGCAAAATCAAGAAGTTTCTGTTTTACAGTTTCTTCATAAGCGCTTAAGGATCTGGTGTCAGGCAAATTGACTTCAAAAGCATGTCGGATACTATCTTTGGATTCCATAATTCTCTTCTCAGCTATTACTTCAGCCATATTACTATTCTCTGTGCAACCATCGGCACTACAGAAGAGAAAGATCACTATCAGCGCTGTTATATTACCTATCCACTTCATCCTTCATTTTTTTACCTTATATCTGAGTACAACAATCTTACCCTGATGGTATTTTGAATCCATAATCTCAATCTGGTCAAGACTTGATACAGGCATCGTCAGCTTATCAATAAACTCCTGTTTATTAAAGAGCTCCATCCCAGTTCTCTCATTATTATCAGGAAGTTGAAATATCATTGCTTCATCACTAATGATATTGTTTAGTTGATCTCGTCTTTTTTCCCATCCTTTCACATCTTCCTGAGAAAAAATTTTGATCATAAGTGCATACGAATCAACATTTAACCTGATTTGCTCGGTTCGGTTAAACTTTTTTAGAGTCCTGGTCAGAGTGTCTGGAAGATAGTAAGGTGCAAAAACTGCCAATTTAATTCTGCCTTGATCTGTCCTTAAGGTTATAATGCCATCATTATCTGATAAATAACTTATGGGAGATTCATTTTGTAACAGAAGGTCAGCCTTAATTACATTCCCTCTGACTGGTTCTCCGGTATCGGCATCGATAAAAGTAAACCTGTAATTCTGCGTATTTATTATCCTGAATAATATTATTAGCAGGACTACGACAAGCAGCATAAGCAAAGGAACTTTTATAAAAATAGAATTAGATTCCTGTAGCTTAAATGCCAGTGGGACCTGTTTCATGTTTTTATGCCTGAAATCATTCCAGTTGAGATAACCGGCGTACTGGCTAAGCATATTCAGAACGTCAATCCTGGGCAAAGATTTCCCTGTGGATTTTACATGAGTATAAAACCACTTTTCACTCAGGTGACCATTAACCTTATTGTGCAGTTCTTCCTGAAAGTCGGTTATTTCCTGACCCTTCCATTCTGATATTTCAGAATTAATTCCCGGATAGGATATCTTCATTACAGTTGCGATTTCCTTCTTGAGAAGTTGTAAGAATATTTTATCGTCCGGGCGCAATTTGGGATTTATTATTTCCAGGTGTTTGCTAAATCGATGTAAATTACTTTACAGCGAATTTACAAAAGAAATACAATTTGAATTGATTCATTACGAGTTAATTTAAACCTTAATTATAGAATTACTAAAGAATTATCTTCATGTAAAAGCAAACCAGTCAAATTAACTAAACTAAAGTATTATGAAAGAAAAGTCACTTTACTGGATTCCGAGGATTTTAACAATTTCGCAATCCTATTTATGCTTATGTTTTCATTAGATGTATTCAGTGAAAACCAACCTCTCGGCAAGAAATTGCTGGGCTTCCTGATGCATAATATCCCTTTAATAGTCTTAACGGCTATTTTGATTATTGCATGGAAAAGGGAACTGATAGGCGGTGTACTCTTCATCCTGGCCTTTCTGGCAGCAGGGATTCTTTTCAGGTCGTTTTCAGGAAATCCGGCTTCATTAATTGTGATATCCCCGTTTTTAATCACGGGAGTGTTGTTCATTCTTCATTATCTGATACATGGAAGGAATATCACAAAAGCATAAAATTCTGATTGAAATATCCTGGTGTATCATTATTAATAAATTCTAATATCATGAAAACACTTCATAGGGCAATTAAACCCTTCTTATCACTAATCATTCTGATTTCATTTATATCCTTCTACAATACAATCCTTGCACAGTCGGAAAATAAAGTTTTGAAAATTGGCACATACGACTCAAGGATAATAACATTAGCATATTCCCGCTCTGAGGCATTCGGTGTTCATATGGCTGAATTACAGAAACAGAGTGAGGCCGACTTACAGGGAAATGATTCAACGAAGAAAGCCGAAGCAGCATACAGAATGATAACTTTTCAATTTCTGCTTCATCAGCAGGTATTCTGTACCGGTTCAGCATCATCAGTCCTTAACATTGTAAAGGATAAACTGTCGAATCTGGCAATGAATGAAGGTGTAAAAGCAATTGTAAGCAAATGGGAGCTGACTTATAGTGATCCTTCCATCGAAATAGTTGATCTGACAATGACCTTGGCAAAACTCTTTAATCCTACGGGAGACTTTGAAAACATGGCTGCTGAGGTTGGCAAACAAGATCCAATTCCATTGGAGGAGTTTACAATTGAGGAAGTTGTACAAATGTGGAAGATGTTTGAATCGAGGTATATGGGAAAATAACAATTTTCTAAAACGGAATGGGATATAATTTACATTATCTTTATTAAAGATTCCTAAACCCCAAAAAGACAGAGCTATGATTGGACATCTACATCAACACATAACATCGGAGTTGCAGCAGAATACAAAAACCGACACAATTTTCATTCTGAGCGCGATAATGCTAAACCTGATCACTCTTGGAATTAATTCTGGCATGGTTGAAAAATCTAGGACCGATAATTCTCTGCTTATCGTAATGTTCCTGTTCGTTACACTTATAGTCTTAGTGAACATCGTTGTAATTTTCGGTTTGCTGAAAGGAAAACAGACCAGGCTGAAGCTTGGTTCAGGCCTGCTCCTTATGTATAAGGATCAGGGTGTGGATAAGTACTATGATGAGACGCTGCTGGGAAATTACAACATACGTTATAATCTGTTCATTATGGTTGTAACATTTACGGGAATAATTGCCATCGCTGTTCCATTCGTATTACGCTGAGTATAATGATTAAATACTTACAGGATTGTTTATGGAAAAAGGGAAAAGTAAACGGTTATCCCCACTACATTTAAAAATATTCTCAGTAACAGGAATAATATTCATATTAATACCGGTTTCAATATTTGCATTATGGATTTATAGTGCAAATACTGAAACTACTCAAGCTGATAGTGTAGAAATTTCTAACAGTTACTTCCCTGATTTTTTGCAGGGACGATTTGATACAATAATTCTAAGTCCGACAATCTCTGACATTGCTATTATTCTTGCGATAATTGGCTTGAAATTGCCAGGAAAGATACGGCAAAACATTAATCTCGTTATTCTGAAAGTAGGTTCCTTGTTAATATTTTTGAACCCCTTTTCAATGATGTAGTTTAAGAATCATCATTATAAATTGTACTAGCCACACAATTACTGTAATAATTTCATTTGTCTGAATCATGTATACCTTTTTCATTTTCAATTTTTTTTTCCCATACCTTAGACGTGAAGCACTACCTGTACTTTTTCTTTTAAGGCAATTGTGTTTAAGTTAATTGAATCGGGTGTTGTTGTTTTGTGCAGAAGGGGAAATTCATAAATAGATGAAGAACTTAAAATCCATTGAAACAAAGTGCCTTCTTATCCAACCAGAATTTTCAGAGCATAGCGCCTTGAACTATAAAGATGTCTGCGAAATAGTTGGTGCCAAATACCCTATTCCACCTCTAAACCTAATTACTGTTGCAGCACTATTCCCTCAAAACTGGCATTTCAAACTGGTAGACCTAAATATTGAATCCTTGAATATTGAATCCATCAAATGGGCTGATCTGGTATGTACCGGAGGCATGCTTTCACAACAAAAAGGTATATTATCATTGATCGAGCTGGCTCATTCGTTTGGGAAGAAAGTAGCCATAGGCGGACCAGAACCAACGTCACAACCAGATTTATATCAACATGCCGATTACCTTGTATTAGGAGAAGGAGAAGTTACAATTCCGGATTTTTTAAACGATCTGTCTTTGGGAAAGGAGAAAGGTATATATCACCCATCTGGAATGGCAAGGATGAATGAAGCAGTTGTACCACGTTTCGACCTTATACAAATCAAAGCTTACCTCTTCATGGGGCTCCAGGTGTCACGTGGTTGTCCTTACCGATGCGAGTTTTGTAACGTGATTGAACTCTTTGGCAGAAAACCCAGAGCCAAAAAAACAGAGCAGGTAATTGCTGAACTGGATGCACTCTATAAACTGGGTTATCGGGGACATATCTTCTTTGTTGACGATAATTTCCTTTCCAATAAGAAAATAATAAAAGAGTTATTGAAAAGAATTGCAGAATGGTCTTCTTCAAAAAAATACCCTTTCTATTTTGCTGCCGAAACATCTATCGACCTTGTGAACAACGATGAGGTTTTAGAGCTGCTTAAAAATGCCGATTTCAGGTACATTAGTTTGGGACTAGAAACTCCAGAGAATGAAGTGCTTCATCTGGCCCACAAAAATCAGAATATGAATCATTCCATTCCTGAAGTTGTTAAAAAATTGATTCGCTATGGAATAATTGTAGATGCAAGCTTCATTTTGGGTTTTGACAATGAAACCAGGCAAACCGCCTCATTATTAATTCAAAACATTCAGGATGCCGGAATATGCATGGCCATGATTGGAACACTTTATGCTTTGCCCAACACCCGGTTGTTAAATAGGCTTAGCAAAGAAAAACGTCTGTTTACTGAGGAGACTATTGTGTCGGACTCAAATACAGAAGTAGACCAGATGACCAGCGGTTTAAATTTTATCACAAAGCGTAGCCGAAAGCAAATATTAAGAGAGTACATCCATATTCTGGAAAGTGTCTACAGTCCTGAAAATTATTATGAACGGCTAAGCATGCTTGGTTTGAACTTGAAGGTAAGCTATAAGCAACGACCTGGATTTAAAACCGGCTTAAGCATGTTTTATTCCTTTTTGAAAATTTGCTCCAGAGTAGGTTTTTCTCACAAGACAGGTTTACTCTATTGGAGACTAATCTTTAAAACCCTATTTCAAAATCCGAAAGCAATTGAGGCTGTTGCAAGTCTTGCTGCCATGTATATGCATCTTTCGAAACATGCTGATTTTATCATAGGTATAACACGTGATAAAATCAGCCAAATTGAAGCAATTGGCGAGAAACAATATGAACTAACGAGAATGAAACGCATATCCTAAATCAAAATTTATGATCATGAACATTCACCATGGTAACGACCTGGAAAAGAAGATAATTGAATTGTCAGATTCTTTGAATACCCCTTTTTATATTTATGAAACCAATAAGATTAAACAACTGTGCCGGCAATTCATGGACATTAATTACGATCTGAAATCGATCCATTTCGCTATGATGGCCAACTCAAACAGAGAATTTCTAAAGGTGATTCAACAAGAAGGCTTAAACGTTTTTGTTAACTCGGTAATTCATTTGGATACAGCATTGTCTATAGGTTTCAAACCTGAGCAAATCATATTTGCCGCATCGGCTATGAACGATGAAACCATGAAATTAACTAGGAACCACGGAGTATATGTTTTTTTGGATTCATTGGGGCAGTTCAACAAGTGGAATGAGCTTTTTCCTCAAGGGAATGTTGGTATCAGATGTAACATTGGGGAACTGGTCGATCCGAAATACACAACAGCAGGATACTTTATCGGTGAAAAAAGCAGATTGGGTTTAAGCCTCGATTCAATTGAAAAATTGAAAGGGAATGCCAACATCAATGGTTTGCATGTTTACGTAGGAACCAATATAACAGATGTGGACTATTTCTTTAAATGTTATCAACAGATCATTAAGCTTGCTGAATGGTTCCCTGGGATTGAGTACATCGACCTGGGTGGCGGTTTTGGAATTGGAGAAGAACAATACGTTCAATTCGACATGAAAACCTATGGTATGAAAGTAACTGATCTTATGAATAAAATGAATAAAAATCTGGGCCGAAAAATTAAATTAATACTGGAGCCGGGGAGAATTGTTGGTGCGGAATCAGGATATTTTGTAGGAAGAGTGGTCGATGTGAAGCATAGGAACAATCGTCAGTTAATTGGTATTAATGCCTCAGTTGTTCAATTTCCACGACCACTTTTTTATCCCGATAGTGCATCCCATCCTGTCCAAATTATCCATGCAAACGGTACAATTCAATCCATTGAGAATGTTAAATCGATAATTTATGGTTGTTCTACCTATTCGCGTGATTTTCTAGCTAAGGATGTTGAATTACCAAATGTGTATCCCGGCGATATTGTTGTATTAGGGCATGCCGGTTGTTATTGTGCCAGTGCTCACACCAATTTTCTGGGTTTCCCAAAGGCAAAAGAAATTTTCATATAACATGAGTATTCAATTCAAAATAGTAAGCAACAAACAAGAACTTTCTGCTTTTTATCGGATAAGTAATGAAGTATACAAAAATATTCCACTGCATAGATCTACGGAAGAGGATATTACAAAACTGTTAATTGAGGGGCCTTCGGCCTTCCATCAACATGCTTCAGTAAGTCCTTATCTAATCACCAGGGGGAGTAAAACTGTTGGCAGATTTGCCTTGATAAACGACACTCATTTGCCACAATACATCCAGGTTTCTTTTTTTGAAGCGTTACCCGATCTTTATGGAATAGATACTCTGATCATTGAGTTAGCCAGAAAAGAATTTCCTGATAGCACAAAAATTGTCTTTGGATTAAACGGCCATCTGAATTATGGAGCAGGTTTTTTGCTCAATAAATACAATCAACCACCTGTATTTGGTTTGCCATATACCCCTGAATACTATACCGAATATTTTAAAAACCTGAAGATGCGGAAGATGGTTTCCTTCCGTTTTTCAACTCTGCCATTTTTTGATTATCTTGATAAGATGGGCGACCACCCCGACTTGAAAGGGATTACCGTACGGAAGCTAAATAAAAAGAAACTTAAAGAAGAAACGGCCTTATACACCTACCTTAACAATTCTTGTTTCCCCGATCACCCATTTTGGGCCAATCGCGAGGTTATGGAAGATTTTGAGTTGTTTCATCCTTTCCGATTTCTGATAAGGGAAGAAAATTTATTGTTTGCCGAGAAAGATGGAAATGCAATTGGTTTCTTTTTATGGTACCCGGATTTCAATGAATTAGTCAAAGGACCTCAGCCGCTGGGTGTCAGGCATGTACTGAAATATAAGTGGTTCAATCCAATAAAAACTTTTCGTTTTACAGAAATCGCAGTGCTCCAAAAATATCAGGTGAGTCATGCTGTACAGGCAATGATTTTATGCGCCATAAAATACATTCGAAAAATGGGAATTGAGCAGGGAGAAGGGGGCTTTATTTTTGAAGAGAACATTAGAAGCATTTCCATGACAAAGCGCTTCCTTCAGCGTGTATCTGGTGAAAAAATGGAAGCATACAGGCAATATGCTGTGTTTGAAAAAGAATTGTAAGCGACAAATACAACATATCATACCATGGAAAAAGGAATGAGCACACCAGGCGATAAAAAGCAGCTGAATATTTTGGTGTGCAAGCCTCGTTTGGCCATTCAAACCATTCGGATGAATCGCTTTATACGGTGCGAACCCCTCGAATTGGAATACCTCAATACCGTACTGGAAAATCATAATCTTACACTTCTCGATGGAATCGTTGATCGAAGAAACCCTTTAAAAATTGCAAAACAAATAAAAGCTCAAATTGTATTGTTTACCTCATTAATAACCACCGTTTCAGATGTTCTCAAAACAGCGGAAAAATTGAAACAATTAGATCAACCTCCTTTAATTTTTGTAGGAGGTCCCCATGCCGAGGTGATTCCTGAGAGTTTCTTTTCACCCCATATCGATGGAGTTTTCTTTGCAAATCAATTGGAAGGCATTGTTAAGGTAGTTCAACACATTCAGGAAAATACTCCCTACCAACATGTTCCCGGCGGAGCATTTCGTATCAACAATCAATTGATAATAAACCCTTCAGCTCCCCTGGATCCTTTGCACATGCATCGTCCTAAACATAACCTTCTGGTGAATGATCCCAATCGCTACCATATCATTTATTACAAGCCCTGCGCGACCATTAAAACATCTTTTGGATGCACAGGAAAATGTACCTTTTGTTTTTGTTCCGAAATGCATGCAGGTGGATATGGAGCCAGACCCATGACTGATGTGATTGCCGAAATTGAAGAAATCCCTGTAAACAATATCCTCATTCTGGACGACAATTTCCTCATCTCCAGAAAACGACTGTTGGCGTTTTCTGAACTGATGAAGGAAACAAAATTGAAAAAGAATTTCATAGCCATTGGTAATGCACGTTTCATTGCTGAGAACCCCGATGTGATGGAAAGACTAAAAAGCGTGGGGCTCAATGCCATGATGGTGGGATTTGAATATGTAAGCAACGAAGAACTTCAAGAGGTTAATAAAGACGCTACAATTAACGATAATAACCGCACTATTGAGGTGTGTAAGAATCTGGATATAGACCTGTTTGCGCTGTTTATTATTAATCCGGACTGGACACATTCAGATTTTAGAAACCTGGCTGCCTATGTGAAAGAAAATGAAATCCCTTTTGCGCTCTACTCAACATTAACCGTATTCCCGGGAACGCAAATGGCAAAAAATGGTGCACCTTTTGAAAGTGATCCCAGGAAATGGTGGAGGTACGATCTGCTACGCTTACACAACCAACCCCGGCACATGTCAAAACTTATGTTCTATTTATGGATTGAAGTTCACTAAAATGAAAAAACACCGTTTAAGATACGGGAACTGGGGAGTAGTTAAACATGCCATAACCAGTTTCTTTATAGGCAGTGAGTATATAGTGAAATTGATAATTTGGCCATAGTTGACTTTTAAATACTTATGAATTATTCCATTGAAATAGTAAAAACTGCCGCTGATTTGCCCGAAGAATGGGATCGGATCAGCAAGGATTATTTCCAAACCAAGGAATTCCTGTTGCATACCGAAAAGTACAATTCATGTGAGCAGCGCTATTATTTATTATTTCAGAACTCCCTCCTTAAAGCCGGAGCAGTAATCTATTCCCTGCGACTCGATCTGTTTACCTATATTAAAGTGAAAAGTCCATTCACCATGCACATTACCGGAGTTCCCTGCTCGGTTTCTTCAAGCGGAATAATTGGAGATGAGAAACTGTTTTCAACTCTATTTGAGGAATTAAAAAACCAGGAAAAAGGAATGTTGTTGATGCTCAACCTGGATAACAAAATGCCAGGTGCTGAATTTCTTTCGGGAAGGACTTTGCCCACCATGCTGTTTTCCAATACTTTCTCATCCTATGCAAATTATTTGTCAAGCATACGCACCCACTACCGAAGACGCTTACTGCAAATTTCAAACGCTTTTACAGGAGTTGAAAAAAGAGAGATGCCCTGTAAGGATTTTACGGGTGAAATGCATACACAATATCTGGAAGTTTTGAAAAGAAGCAAGGGAAAACTGGAGACTTTGTCGCTTGAATTTTTTCAGCAATTACCTCCGAAATTCATGCTTATAGCATACTCCTTCAACAAACGCTTACTTGGATGGAAAATAACCCTGGCCTTTGGGGAAAAATACTATTTCTTTTTGGGTGGCATCGATTACCGCGCCAATCTAAATTTCAACACCTATTTTAATCTGCTGCTTTATATTTTAGAAGAAGGTATTGAAAACAAAGCTGCGGTGATCGATTTTGGTCAAACGGCAGAAGTACCTAAAATGCGTTTAGGTTGCACAGTTGATGAAAAAACAATGTTGGCACATCACTCTAATCCATTGTTCATGAAATTATTGAGAGCAGGCAAAAAAGTACTGGAATATTCGACGGTGGTTGAAGAAACACATGTATTCAAAACTATCAGGTAAATCAACTTATTCCACACAATTATGAAGATACTTTTTGTTCGACCTAAACCTTCTAATGAGACCATTGGCTTGCAACACGTGATGCTTGTAGAACCATTGGAGCTGGAAGTACTGGCAACATGTGTTTCAGAGGAAAACACATCAACAATTGTTGACATGATTCTGGAAAAAGAGCCGATAAATTTATTCATCAAAAGAGAACAAGCTGATGTTTTTTGCATTACCGGATACGTCACCAATGTTCCGGAAATGATTCAGTACTGCAAAGTGGCAAAATCGATCGATCCAAATATACATACCATTGCCGGAGGAGTGCATTGTGAAGTTTGCCCCGATGATCTGAACAATCCGGCCATCGACTACAGAGTTGTGCGAAATGCCACAACCGTCTTTCCGAAATTAATTGGATTTATAAAGGGGCAAAACGAATTTCCCAACGGTGCATTGAAAGTAAACGACACTGCAAGCAACCTGCCGGAATTCGATTTTACTTTTCCAATTCCCGACCGGACGCTAACCAAATTGTATCGTGATAAGTATTTCTATATTTTCCACAAAAAAGTGGCACTCCTGAAAACAGCTTTTGGATGTCCGTACTCCTGCAATTTTTGTTTCTGCAGGGAAATTACACAAAAAAGATTTGTTGAACGCCCCATGGAAGAGGTAATTGAAGAGATAAAAACTATCGAAGAACATGACATTTACATTGTCGACGACGATTTTCTGACTACCCGGCAGCGGGTAAAGACATTTATTGAAGCCAACCGAATAGAGTCGCTTAACAAGCATTACTTACTTTACGGGAGGGCCGATTTTATTGCCTGTAATCCCGATCTTATTGCTGATTTTAAAGAGGTAGGGTTACGCACGGTTATCGTAGGTTTTGAATCTTTCTTCGACCACGAACTGGAGCACTACAACAAAAATATTAATGCAGCCACCAACGAAAAAGCAATGAAGGTAGTCAACAATACAGGTATCGAATGTTATGCTACTATTATTCTGCCGCCCGATTGGGGCCGTAAAGAATTTGGCCTGCTAAAGAAAAAAATCAGGCAACTGGGCATTCACTATGTTAACCTTCAACCCATGACACCTTTGCCGGGTACCGAAAACAATCAATACCAAAAGAATTTAATCATCCCCTATTCCGATTTTGCCAAGTGGGATTTGGCTCATGTAACAATTCAACCGGAGAAAATGAGTGTTGCCGACTTTTACGAAGAGTTACTTGGCGTATATAATGCCGCAATCTTTCAACCTGCCTTTCTGCTAGACTACTTGAAAAGATATCCAATTTCAATGCTCTGGAAAATGATTAAAGGAAGTTTTCTGGTTTGGAAACAATACCAGCAAAAGATAAAGGAGGTAAAGCACTATGCCTAAAATTCTATTCATACAACCAACTCAATATGGAATTGACCGGAAGTTGTGCAAACAGAAAAAAATTTATTTGCCAGGACTTGTTTTCCCATTACTGGCTGCCATGACTCCCGGCAACTGGGAAGTTGAAGTTTGCATCGAAGTGGTGGATGAGGTTAATTTTGAAAGCGATGCCGATATCATTGGAATTGGAAGTATGGGCTATGCCATTTACAGGGGCATTGAAATTGCAAAAGAGTTCCGCAAAAGAGGAAAGATTGTTGTGATGGGTGGTTACATGGCAACCCTGGTGAAGGAGCATATTATTGAATATGTCGATTCGGTAATGGTGGGCGATGCTGAAAAAACGTACCCCTTATTGCTTGCCGATTTTGAAAAATACGGTAAGCTGAAACTTTTCTACGATATTCCGGTCAACGATTTGAAAGGCTTACCCGTTCCGCGTTATGAACTTTTAACCCAAAAGCCCATTGGTGTAATGTTGCCGGTGCAAGCCGGGCGCGGATGTAACCTAAAGTGCAGTTTTTGCAGCATTGCTTCGGTTTACAATGGCAGATACCTTACCCGTCCGATCGATGAGGTAATTCGTGACATACTGGCTGTGAAAGACCTTGGTTTTAAACAATTCTATCTTCTTGATGACAACATCGTTTCCAATCCAAACTACCTGAAAGCGCTATGCAAAGAAATAGAACCGATGAAAATGAAATGGGCCAGCCAATGCACCCTACACCTTGCCAGGCAACCAGAACTGTTAGATGCTGTTTTAAAGTCGGGCGGCAACATGATGAGCTTCGGCGTTGAAAGCATAACTCAGGAAGGACTTAACAAGCTGGATAAAGGATGGCTTAAGGTTGATGAACACAAAAAATTAATTAAAACCCTGATAGATTCAGGCATTTTAGTTAGTGCTGAAATGATGCTGGGTACCGATAGTGACACAGAAGAAAGCATCCGGGAAACTTATAAATTTATTAAAGAAACCCAAATTCCTGTACCGAGGTTTTACATCTTAACACCCGCACCTGGCACACCATTATTTGACGAATATAAAGCTGAAGGAAGATTGATTACAGAAGACCTTGAAAAATTCGACGGGGCCCAATGCGTACATCAACCCGCCAATATATCAGCCGAAAAGCTCACCGAGATGTACTGGTGGCTTTATAAAAAAGTATTTTCGCTGAAGAACATTTTAACCAGAACCCTTTTCCATCCTGCCCTGTGGAAAGACCCCTTTATGTATCTGTTTGCCTTTTTTGTTAACATGCATTACCGCAAATACATTAAAAAGAAGGTTCCGCCCAATATATTTTAGCAGAAAAGTGATCACTTTTACGGGTTCATAAGCAGAATCTTAAACTCTTCCAATTGTTTAATTGTGTTTATATTCCAAGTATCGAATACGAGATTAAAAGCGTCTTTTAAGGAAGTACCTCTTGCTCTGTCTTTCAGATTAACTTTTGTTTTGTACGATAGAGATATTTCAGATACACTGGAAAAACGGTAGGCCTGACCACTTCTATCCGGAATAAATTGACCACAAGATGCCGGAGGTAATAAAACCTGAGTCATACTCTTTAATCAGGCTCTCAGTAAAAGCTGAAGTAAATTTTTCGGTATACCTTATCAATCTTACTGTATCGTCGTATACAGCGATATGTGTAATATGCTCTGAGATAATATAGATTTGTTAACTGCTTGAAGGACGATTCTATTTGAAAGTAATGGTATCCGCATTAAGTCAGATAAAATAAATACGAAACCGATAAAGCAAAATTATGAAATTTTATTAATATTAAATTCACTCCTATTCATTAATCAGATTGTTAATAACAAAACGATTGATTCAGTATCCGGTCTGGTGTCTCTGGCGCTGAAATTACCCTGCCCAGCCCTCTCTGTCAAGATTTCTGTAGTTAATTGCCTCGGAGATGTGTTCAGCAGTAATATACT
>Ga0209319_1001939_pt1 | contig 14531 bp, 29 predicted proteins | sample RifGroE2_FD_184000 | JGI IMG/M metagenome (GOLD analysis project Ga0209319, IMG submission 184000) | Groundwater microbial communities from Rifle, Colorado - Groundwater E2 (SPAdes) (version 2) | ecosystem: Environmental > Aquatic > Deep subsurface > Groundwater | place: Rifle, Colorado, United...
ATTTTTTGTTCGATATCATCTACAATTTCATCTGCTCTCTTCTTTGAAGGAGTATAGTTTTCAATAAAGTTGATTTCTTTTCTAAATTCTCTTCCGTTTAAAATCATATAATTCTCCTTCTAAACCCTTGAAAGTTAAAATTTATGGGGCAATTTTATACTGCAAATATATAGAAACAAGTCGAACAACTTTAATAAAATAAATAGTAAAATAACAATCATTGTAAAAGGTAGTGTAGATATTGCAAAAATTATATGTCCTACTACATAATGTGAAGGTCTAAATATCCACTTAGTTAAACATCCCCAAGAGCATAAAGAAATTAACATCCATACAATAATTATTATAGCAATATCGCTTTGATTCATTTGTTTATCCTTTCTAACTTAGTATAAAATAATCCTTTTAACCTAAATACTCATTTATCTTAAACCTAAATTCTACAACCAACTTTTTCATATCTTCATGGATTTGTTCTTCTGCTTTTAATGCTTCTTCTAAATTTGTATCTGATACTCCATAAACTTTCATTAAAGCTTTTTGTAATAATTTTGTATCTTCCTTAGTTGATCCATATCCATCAGCATACATGTCACTTTCAAGTAACGCTCCATAAAGTAAAATATCTGTTTTTGTCATTATTTTATCATCCTTTCTTATTCTACAATCAACCATCTTTTCTTATTAATATTATCTTCTACTTGACTTATTCCATAGTCAACATTATCCTCCCAACCACTTTCATCTTTCCAACTTACATTAATAGTTAAACAATCTGCGTTTTCTTCTGCTTCAAATATTGTTCCATCAGCATCCTCCATAATTTCTTTGTTCAATATAAACTTAAATGGAAACACTTTTATCATCTTCCTTTCTTTTTGGCATAATTTTTTAGTAACTTAAATTCTCTGTGATATAATTACATCTTTTGCGAAATCAAAATAATTGAAATAATAATATTGTGCCAAACTTCTTCTGGCTTCTGGTTCATCTACTTTATATTGATCCATAAATTCTTCAACTATTTTATTGCTAAATTTAAGCATATTTTCATTAATCCATGTTTCTTCATCAGGTATCATAATTAAATCTCCTTTCTCACCTCCCAATAAAATCGATATTTTATAAGGGATTTTATTTAAGAGGACTAACAGCTACAAAAGTGAAAAGTTTAAGCAAAAAGCCTTTTGTAGTTTTCAGTTACCGAATCCTAGTTAGTCCTCAAAATTAGTAAATACTAAATTGAGCATTACCCAGTTTTATTATTAATCACACTGTTTGGGATTCAGTTTTTATTGTGACTGGATCAAGGTTTTTCATTCCCATGCTCAATTATTATTTTAAATCTTAACTGGAGTAATTATTGCCCACGAAAAAGGTTGTCTACCAAACTGAGGATGTTCTACAAATGTATTGGTATTGATTAGATTAGTGGGGCTAACATATGACCAATCCTTCACACTTTTTACCATTTCTAAAATTTCACTAGTGTCAGTATCATTAACTTCAATACCTTCATCTTTGTAATATTGTTCATCATTCTTGATACTATCTTCCAAACTTTTTATTACTTGCTCTTTTGTTGGAGCTTGGGATTCACATTCAAAATATAACTGACTCATAAACACATCATCTCTATAATAATTAGAAATTGGAATGGTTATTCTTGTGATAAATGACATCTTATACCCTCCCAATCATTTCATTGAATTGTGCTTCACTAATAATTTCAACCCCTAAATCATGGGCCTTTTTATTCTTTCCAGAAGTTGATGTCACATCATTATTCAGAAGATAAGAAGTATTCTTACTTACTGAACCAGATAATACTCCACCCAGAGAAGTTATTAATTCTCCTACTTCGTCCCTATTTTTGAAAGTAGTCACTTTGCCTGTGACAACAAATGTTTTCCCTTCAAGACTATTCATGCCAACAACTCCTTCTTTCTTTTCTTCTTTTTTAATCTCAATCCAATTTAATAGATTCATAACTTCTAAACAATTAGTATCATCCTTAAAATAATTATAAACATTTTCTGCTGTAATTTGTCCAAAATCTTCAATTTGAAGTAATTCGTTTATGCTTGCATTCATGATTTTCAGAATATCATTATTAAAATGTTTACATAGATTCTTTGATCCTCCTTTCCCAATTTGAGGAATGCCAATTCCATAAATTAACTTATGCAATTCTGTCTTCTTGGATTTTTCTATTGCCTTTTCAAGTCTATCATAAGATTTCTTACCGAATCCATCCATCTTAATAATTTGACTCTTAAAATTTTCTAAAGAATAAATGTCTGAAAAATCTTTCAACCAATCATTACTAATGAATTTTTCCAATGTTGCTTCAGACAAATTTTCAATATCTAAAGCATTCTTGCTACATAGATGCACAAAACGATTAACTAATTTTGATGGGCAATATTCATTATCACAGAATAAAAAGTTAGAAATTTTTGGTGCTCTAATTGCAATATCTCCACCACATGAAGGACATTTCATATTAATCTTATATGTTCCTGAACGTGTCATGTTCTCTTCAATTTGGGGGATCACGGAATTGGCCCTATAACATGTAATAACATCTCCCACACCTAATTCTAAAGCTCTAAAGATATCATAATTATGAAGACTTGCTCTTGATACTTTTACTCCATCAATATCAACTTCATCAAAAAGTCCTGTAATTGAAACAATTCCTGTGCGAGTTGTATTTAATTCTACTCCTCTAAAAATAGTTTCATAAGAATCATCGTTGTGCTTTATTGCAAATAAAGATTTACTGTGATGACCAGTTGAGCCTTGTGCTTTTCCATAAGCAATATCATTAAATTCTACAATTAGTCCATCTGTAAGAAATGGCAATGATTCTATTTTTGTTTTATAGAAATCTACCGCTATTTGTATTTCTTTTTTTGTAATTAAAGTATTTTCAACTACAGTAAAACCTAATGATTTTAGAAATGATAGTTGTTCAAATTTGTAGGAAATTTCTTTATCACATTTTACAATTCCAAAAGCAATAAAGATTAAATTTCTTTTCTTAGTAATATTAGAGTCAAGTTGTCTTACACTTCCAGATGCAAGGTTGCGAGGACTGGAATATGTGTCTTCGCCTTTAGATATTAACTCTTCATTAATTCTCTCAAATTCTTTGAATTCAACTAAACCTTCACCACGAATTTCTAAATATCCATTATAATCAATTGTGAGTGGAATATTTGTGAAGGTTTTTACTGCTTCCGTGACATCTTCTCCAAAATCTCCACCTCCTCTAGTTATTGCTTGTTGAAGTTTTCCTTCGTTATAACGAAGAACTAGCGTTAATCCATCTAATTTCCAAGATAAAACACAATCTTGATTGCCCATAAATTTAATTACATCATTAATGTCTTTAGATTTATCAGCAGACAACATTGGTTCGGTATGTTGTACTTTTTTTAATGAATCTAAAACTTTCCCCTGTACTTTTTCAGTTGGTGATGAAGATAGTATGTAATTTGTTTCGTTCTGTAAGGTCGTTAATTCATCGTACAAGGCATCATAATTCTTGTCTGACATGATTGGATTATCTTTAACATAATAAGCTTCACAGGCCACATTTAGTTCTTTGACGAGTTCTTGAATTCTGTTTATATTTTCCATTTCCTTATTCCTTCTTTCTTAAATTATAGACGTTATTTGTCTTACCTAATTATGCCACAAATAACGTCTAATGTCAAATAATTATTTTATAATTTATAAGTATCAAGGTAATCCTAATTCTACTATAAATCCATCATTGTTTTTATACTTGCTGTATACTAATTGCAAATCATCATTGGCATTCACAATGTTGTATAATTTCCAACTATCCAATTCCACTTCTAGGTTTTCATATTTTACCGTCACATAATAGTGAGTAGATTTTGTTGCTACATTCCATCTGCTATCTTTACTTACCACTTGAGTCATTACCATTTTCTGCTCGATTACATCACCTTTATAAGATCCGCATCCGGTTAATACAAATAAAGATATCAAAGATGCACATAATAATTTCTTCATATAATTCTCCCTTTCACTTCCAATAAACTCACAAACTTATTTGATAACTAGACATATTGAAAATTATTTGTAAATCTTTATCTCTTTTATAAATACATTCTTTCTTATAATAACAATCAAAACAAACCCAAGATTCTCCCTCTTTCTTTTCATAATCTTCGCATATTTGATCTCCATTTGAAGCATCTTGTCTTAATTCCCACATTGGATAATCATATTTATTCATTACTTTGCTCCTTTCTCCATTTTAGAATAAATCTTCTCTCTTTATTTCGAAATATTTAATTCCACCAATGACAAGACAAATTCCCCATACTCGTATCAAAACATCCTGCAAGATATTTATTATCAATATAAGGATTATCAACACTTAATCCCTCTAATAAGCATTTTTCTTCACTCTCGATTTTATCAATAAAACTATCCCAATTATCACTTATAAACTTGATAAATCCTTCGTCATTACCCCTTTCTCTAAAACGTCTAATCCATTCATCTTTCATTGATTTATCTGGGTAAACCATGAAGAAATTAATATTATTTTCATTCAATACCTTCCTCACAATATCGTGACTAGATACAAAGATAACATCTACTTTTCCAATATTGTCTTTAATATGTTTAATATAATTATCAGGGAATTCAGGGTTTCTCTCCTTGGTATTTTCTCCATTTTCATCTTTAATCCAACTGAATTGACTAGAATCACTGTCTAACATAGTAAATGGTTTATCATTATAATTATTGAACATATAGGACTTCCCACAAGCAGGAAATGCACTTATTACAATTGTTGGTTTATATTTCATATAATTTAACACTCCTTTAATTTTATCCTTTAAATCTTCTCATTTAAAGTAAACTATTTTACATTATCAATTACAGAATACTCTCCAATTTTTCTCATAACATTTATTCCGTTAGCATCTAATCTTCCAGTATCCACAATTGATTGTAATTGAAATACTAAATCACTATCCCATGTGGAGGATATAATTCCTATGGCATTAAAGAAATCAGCTTGCTCTGTTGACCACATTTCACAAAATTGTTCGGCTAGTTCAATTGGTGTAATTTTAAATTCCACATCAATGTTTTTCTTAAGCATTTTATCAATCTCCTCTTATTTTATTACTTTCGTATTAAATACAACTTGCTTTTTTACAGTCATATTAAAATTACATCCACATTGTTCACATATGTGACTTGTATGATCAAATGAATATTCTCCAAAAGCATTTGACATCCAATAATTATTGAACCCCATTTCAAATTTCTTACCGCATTGAGGACATTTAGCATAATCTATAGTTCTTGTCATAATATATCTCCTTTCTCATTCAAATACTTTACATTTCACTACAACCATATAATTTAATTATTCCTTGATTACTATGATGACTCCAAAATTGAAAGAATTCTTTATAGGAGTAGAAAACAAACTTCTCCATACCACTTTGACTAAAATGCCCAAGGTATCCAATAGTAATCATTATTTTCTTTTCTTTATTGATTTGTGTTTCATGATCTAATACATCATTTTCATAGCGTTTATAATATTTATATTTAAATGGTTTGCATGTCTCTACTCCTGGGCAATCATTAGCACAATTATAACAAACATCTTCCATTTAACTAATCATCCTTTCTTTAATCCTATAAGTTCCTGATTTTGATGGTTTTTTATTTTATTTATTTTTTAGGAATATAAGACGGATAATAATATTCAGCGTCATGTTTATTTTGTGGTGTTTCAATTATTGGATCGAAATAATGTTTTCTACAAACAGATTTATAATCTTCATTACCTCCAATTTGAACTTGCTCACCCTCGTATATAGGTTCGCTATTCATAAATCGTAAAATCATCGTTGCTTTTTTATTGCAATATGTACATATTGTTTTAATTTCTTCTAACTTATCTGCATAACATATTAAATTATAACTACCTTCAAATAATTGATTCTTAAAATCTCTTAATAAACCATAGCAAATAACTGGAATATTTAATTCATCTACTATTCTTGTAAAGTCTAATACATTATTTTTAGTAAGAAATTGAGATTCATCGACTAGAACACAATCTGGCATAACATTTTTTACTACTGATATAATATTAATCTTATCATCAATTCGTATTGCAGGTTTGCTTATTCCAATTCTTGAACTGACTGTATCTACATCACCCCTTGTATCTGTTGCTGGATAAAATATTAATACCTTTTTATCTTGTTCTTGATAATTATGAGCCACTGCTAAGAGTTGCATTGATTTTGAGGCATTCATAGTTCCATATCTAAAATACAATTGTGCTATTTTAATCCACTCCTTCTAATTTATTAATTAATACTATATCCAAACGAATCAAATACATTTTATATCTGATACTAAACATCCAACTTATCTGACCAATTGATATCATCCCAACCGTCTTCTCCTTCTATTTCTAAAATATTTTCAAACAATTTACATCTTCTAATTAGATCATCTCTAACTTCCTGAATTTTCTCAAGTAATTTACATTCAGTATTTATATTTAATTTATATGTTAAATTTAAAGTAGTTATTTCTGAACATATTGGATATAAATAATCCGTACAATAACCACTACACTTTTTACCTATACATTTCATCAATTTACCTCCTCCTTTAATCCCTTATCTTAAACTTCTGGCTCATCTTCAAACCAATATTCAGCATCTTGCCAAGAATAAGGATTTAATTTAATCATTTAATTACTCCCTTTATTCTTAGCATGATAAACAATTATCTTTGCAGAACATAATGGGCAAGTATCACTCCAAAGAATATCTTGCTGATGGTCATTAAGTTGAAAGGTATAAATTAATTTACTCATCTTCTTTTTGCTCCTTTCTTATCATATTTCCATATTCTTTAAGCATAATTTTCAATTCTTCCAATGCCACATTTTCTTCTAATTTAAGTTGTAATTCTAGTTTATCTAGATCACAACCATCAAAGAAACTTCTAAATTCATCCTCTGACATTGTTCCATGGTCTATGCATTGATAAGCAACCTCTGTTAATCCTAGTAAAATTACAATATCTCTGTTTTTCATTTAATTTTCCTTCTTTCTTCTTTGTATAATAATCTACATTATGGATATGATAAACATCGTCAATTAAATTCGCTCGTCCTATCTCCATGCCTCTTAGAAAGGAAATCTGACTAAGAGGTATCTTTTTATTGCACAGACTTATGATAATAGGATTATAAGGAGTGATATTTTTGGTTATGGAAAAGATTATAATTAGAATTTTAGGGATGGTTGTTATTTTGACACCACTTGTTGGCATGTTGATTTATTATTTGAGCAAGTGAAAATTATCTAGTATTCTTACTTATATGTATCATACCAACATTTCGTACAACTATAATAATTATACTTTTCATGCTTTTCTTCTTTTAATAGAGAATAGCATTCGGGACATGTTAGATTTTCAACTAGTTTAATTTCTAATTCATTTATTTCTTTAATTAAATGATCCATTTTTTCTGTAAGAGAATTATGATTAAATTTCAGAGAATCAGTATAAATCTTATCTTTTTCGATTATTAATTTGTTTCTCATTTTATTTATCTCCTTCCTCTCAAATGTCCCGTATACCCATTAGGATTTTTATCTAACCACTTGTACGATATAAATACATTTGCTAATACAATAACCAATACAGCAATCATAATATTTTACCTCCTTTAATCAAACAATCTCAAACACAACTCTCTCATAACCTAAACTAATAACTAATCCCTCTACTACTTCTTGCAAATTAATCATTGCATCACTAAATAATTGATTATTTGCACCAATTTCATTTACAACATTTTGTTGTGCTTGCGCTGATAAAATTTGAGTATCAGAAGGACTAAATTGATCAAACATAAGCATATTATCTTCATTTGCAATTCTTGAGTTTTGCATGTTTTGCTCTATGTAAATAAGTTGAATTCTGTTTTTAGGGATAGATATGTATGCTATACCATTTTCAATTTTATTTACTTTTAAATATTCTAAACTTCCAATACCTAAACCGTAATTATACTCGAAATCTAGTGTTATTTCTCTTAATGTAAATTTATTAAATATCTTATCTTTGTTTGATATTTTGCTAAGATATTTATATTTACCTTCAAGAGAAATGATTTTTCCTGACTTTTTGAACTCATTTTGAATTATAGTTGGATTTTGTAGTTTCTTTAGTTCATTTGCTCTGTCAATTTGTTTTTGCTGTGCTTTATAGTCTACTAGTTGCACTTGTGTTTGCTGTGTAGGTTTTGGTATGGATAGATTGTGATATTTTAGATAAATATTTGTAGCAAATAATGTTCCTAATATTGTTACAATAATAATTGGCTTTTTCATTTCGACCCACTTCCTAAATTTTATTTTACAATTTATTAATCATTGTTAGGCATAGGCCCACGATGTAATTTAACCCAATCAGGTTTATATCTCTCAAGCAGTTTAAACATATTGTCTCTTCCTACTCCATTTGCTGTATGAAGAAATATTTGTTTAGGATAAATACTAGGATCATAATTTCCTAATTCAATAAGATATTTTACAAAATCATATCCAGTTGGCTCATTTTCGCCTAAATCGTGATCCAAACTAATAATGTTCACCTCTTGATCTAATTCTTTTACTAATATAAACCCATCAGGGCAATCACGTAAATCGTCCAAAAACAAATTAATCATTTTATCACTTCCTCCCTTATCCTTTCAAATAGTCATATTAATTGCTTTGTTCCGCTTATTTCCTTCTAATATGCCAACTATAATTATCTGAAAGACATTCCAATTCCTCATCCCCTTCTAAACGGCATCTTTCTAATTTCCTATCACTGTTTTCACAGTTTATACAATTATCAATTATTCTCGCATTAAATAAATCATCTTTTAAACTCTCAATAGTATCAAACAAGTCTCTAACCATATCCTCTGCCCCATCTACAAAATTAAATGAACCATATTTATTACATACACTAATTAAATTACAGCAAGGATTTTCAGGAGTACATTTCATACAATTATCATTATCTTCTTCATCTAATTGACCAAGAATCAAAACCTTTAATTTGATTAATTCCTCATTACTTAATATCATAATTAATTCACCAACTCCTTTCTAACAATTTCACTAGCCAATTTACCATCATAAGTACCACCGTAGGAGTTCTTCAATACAGACATAACTTTACCCATTTGCACTTCTGAATTTATATCTTTCAATGCTTCAATGATATCTCTGACAACATTTTCTAATTCTTCGTAACTCATTTTCTGAGGTAAATACTTACTCAAAACTTTAATCTCAGAAATAACATTGCTTGTATCCTTATTATTTTTCAAAAGAATTGTTTGAATCTCATTTGCATTCTTAATAAATTTCTCAATGACTTGTAATACTTCTTGGTCTGTAGATTCTCTGTTTCCAAGGTTTTTGCCTATCATAGACGCTTCAGAATACAGAGTTGTCAATAATGTTGCTGTGTCAGTTTGTCGAGCCTTACGTGCTATAAGAGCGTCTGATTTAATTTGATTGATTAGCATTTTTATTACCTTCTTTCATATTTTATTTATAGCATCAAATCTAAAATTAATCTTACTTTACTAATTTAAAAGGGTTGGTATGTAATGGTTTTCTATCTTCTAGAGCATCAGAAATTTCTTCATTGTATTCTTCATATTCTTCGTATGATTCATCATCTTGATTTGAATTATCTTCACTATAGAAATCTTTCCATGGATTTTCATCACAATTCCATACATTTGTTTCTTGCCACTCTACAAATAGTTTTTGGTGTAAATCATGGTCTAAATCAAAAGATGATGTAAATTGGGGGTTGCTTTTAAAACCTGTTGGTACTATAGAAAATGTTCTTATAAACTCTATCCAACAATTATCGCATATCTCTGATTTACAGTTTCCATACTCGCCTAAATCAGTATTTGATGTTTTTATATTTTCAGCATGAGAACTAAATACATTTCCACATTTGTTACACAATTTTCCTACTACAATTTGTTCAGTTCTTGTAATTTCCATACTTTTAGTAATAATCATATTATTCTTCACTCTCTTTTCTCTTTATTTAGTTTGTCCCCTTAATGACTTATACGAATTGGATTTATAAATTAAGGGTGTCTTGGAAAGTTTTATAAAAATATATTTATGTATTAATTAGTGAAATGCTCCTTCTTCCATTCTGTGAGAATAAATTATATTTCCTCTGTCATCATCTTCAATAAATTTAATCCCTCGCCTATGTCTGCTTGCTTCCAATTCTTTGGTAATCCTAATTTTGTCCTTATTATTTTTATAAGGAATTGCACACCAAATATCGTTAATAAAGGTTTCTTTCACTGGTCTTCTAATCATAAATTTAACACACTCCTTTTATAATATTTATTTTTTATTTATAAACTATGTGGATTCATTGAATTTGTTACAGAATATTAGGCAATTTAATGGTTATTAATTTAAATACCTTGCTTAATCCTTAATTATTTCAACATATGCTTGTGTTACTCCAAAATCTTTAATCTTATTTTTTGACCAAATATTATCACCTACAAATAAATCAATCCTTTGATTTTTTATTAAACCTCCTTTATCTAAAGCAGTATAGATATTATCATATTTCTTATATTTATCCTCTTTGAATGTAAGCCTTACTTTACTACCAAGTGGTATGATATGAGGATCTACTGAAATTACCCTAGCAGAATCAATTGTGTGACCTCTTAAATCAAATCCAGATGAAGTAATTCCATATCCTTTTGAACTTCTTGATTTTTGGCAACTATTAACTGATAAATCATAAGCAGTTACAGTAAACTCCATTGGTTCTGGTTTTTCATCAGTTTTAACCACTATGTATTGCTTTCTTAGTTCTTTTAGGACATTAGCATCGCTTCCTATATAATTATTGATATGGTTTGATCCCATACTATTTATGAGAATAAACGCACTAAGTATGATACTAAATTTTCTCATTTTGCACTTTCTCTTTTCTGTCAAACTTTATTTTATGTATTTAACTCCCTAAAAATAAGGGAGTTATCCCCTAGTTATAAATGTTGTTTGATAAGTGTTTTAACCACATTTAGAGCATCTTTACATACTTCTTTACTTTTGTCATTCATATTTACATTATTCATTTTAATTCCCTCCCTCCCTAACAATGCAATCATATTATCAATCAAAATACCGATATCGTTGGCATTATTGATATCAATAATTTCAAGCCCCTTAGATTCAATTATTTCAATCTCATCATCTTTAACCAATTGATCTATTGAAATACCCAAGTATCCGCAAAGTTTTATGATGTTATTCATATCAGTCACTTTAATTTCTGATTTCTTGGAAAGTTCATTAATCCAATCTCCTGAAACATCTGCTGCTCTTCCAAAATCTTGGAAATTTTTATGATTTAATCTCTCCTTATAAGAACAAATTTTTTCTCCTACATTCAATATTTTTCATTCCTTTCTATTGCCATTTATTATCAACATACTGACTTCCTTCAATTTTCCTAGTCAATTTACTAAATACTGCCACACTAGATTTAGTAGTAAATATTAAAACATCTAAATCAATCCATGCGTCTCTGTCATTTTCAACCTTATTTAATACCCATTCTTCTGGTGATTCAACAATATCAGGTAAATACTCAATACCCTTATTAATCTTCTTTAATAATCTAAAATAAGTTTTCTTTAACAATAACTCTAAAACACTTTCACTTTCTATCTCAATTAATTCCATCAAAAGAAACAATTGAACATGAATACAATACAAATCCTTAGATGCGTAACCAAATTTATTCATTTCATTTTTGAAAGAGAGAAGCAAATTGTACTTGTTCCACATTTCTGATAAAGTATTTTGCATAATAATTACCTCTCTGTATCTAAGTAAGTTCCGATTAATTGTTTTACTTTAAAAAGGTATTTCTCTCCATCTGCTCCAAATTCAAATCTCTCATTAATTTTAATATAGTCGTCTTTAGTCAAATTACCTTTTTCTGCTTTTAAATTTTTAGCGAATTCAATAATTGCACTGAAATATAAATTGCTTACACTAATATATTGATTTTCTAACCATTTTTGGAAACGTTGTATTCTACTGGCAAAGAATTGATAATCAACCTTACTGTGTTTATTCTTTCCTGGAATTCTAAACACATATTCAGTTTTATTAATTATTCTTCCCCTATCAGTTGTTTCATATATTCCATCATCATTAGGTTTTGTCTTCAATCCATTATTAGCAACATAAAAATCTTGATCAATAACTTTTTTGATTAGGTCTAGAGTATAATCATCAACCTTAATCCATCTTTTTTCACCCACGTTATTTTTAGTTAAATATATTCTCTTCTTCTCCCATTTAATATCTTCTTCCTTTAGATTGACTAATTCCTCAAGAGTATTGCCTTTTTCAGTTCGACCTCTAACCCCTAGACTTAGCAGCTCAAGAATTAATCTATCTTGATAATTTCTTAATTGAGATTGAAATTCTCTAGATTCAGATAAAGAAATATATGAATTTTCTTTTGCTTGTGCATTAATATATTCCTTATAATTGGAAGTAAGAATGATAGCAAAACGATTTTCATTGTGCTTAACTAAATTCTTAGGGGAGATACAAAAATCAACATAAGTTTTTAACGGAGATAAGACAGATTGAAAAGCAAAAGTATTTTTGTTCTTATATTGAACAATCAACAACTCGTCTCTTTCCTCTGTATTAAAATTGTAAATTGGTTTACCTAATTTTACTTCGAAATCATCTGCTAATTGCAAAATATAACGATAATAGCTTCTAGTCGATTTCATTTGCTTTTCTAAAAATTCTTCCTTAACTTCTGGATCTACTTCAAATACTAATTTTTCTTCAGTTTGTGATTCTTTGTTAGTAATCTCAATTTTAGTCATATCAAAGTGCCTCCATTAAATTAATTTTTGAAAGAATTTATATAGATTGTTTCGTGTTGATTTTTTCATATCTGAATCTTTACTTAGTTTAATATCATCCCAAAATGGATTTTCTATACTAAAATCAATTTTATCTAAAATTTCCTCAAGTATATCTTCCCACTTTTTAACTCCATATAGTTTTTCAGATAATGCAATATATCCTGCAAACATATTCTTATGATTGATATAACTTACCCTCTGAGTGGCTTCAGGATTCTCCATGAATGCTTCAACGTTCAATCCAATGATATAATCCATTACGTTAGCAATATGTTTTGCAATGGGTTTAATTTGAAGTTTGTTGGCTAGTCTATCACTGTAACATTCTTCAATTGCTATTGCCAATGTTGATTTTTTTGCCATGCCGAAATGTTCAAGTTCAAAATGTCCAATTTCTTTGTCATTGTCCTTTATTTGATCTGCAAATTCAGAAGTATCAATATCTTTAATTGCATCCACGACTACATTACCAAGACTAGTAGTATCCATATTTTTAATATGCTCTTGTTTCATTTTTTGTTGCTTATTGATTTCTACCATATACTTTTGTGCTCTAATTTCGCTATAGTTTGTTACAACTAATAACCAGTTGAATTGTAGATCAGGGTTAACTGCGAAAGCCAAGCTGTTTCCGACCTTCCGATGCATACCGTCAACGAGATTTTTAGTTCCTGAAATAATAGACAAATCCCCTGATTTTTCATCATAATGTATCTCGTCTTCACCATCTTTAAGAATATTTACTACTATGGTAGTTGGAAATTGATCTCCTGAAAGAACACCATCTCTAATTTCTTTTGCATTTGTTTTGTTTAAGTGTATTCGCTTCATTCCATATACATCAATAAGTGGGTCACGTTGCGTCTTAAAATTATAGATGAATTCATTTCCAGCGTCTAATTCAGCGAATTGTTTTCCAGATATATATCCAGAATAAAATCCATGAGCAATTCTGTTCATTTTAGGGAAAACAATAACTTCGTCTTTTTTGTCTACTTTCTTTTCAAACTTATAATCATTTAAGTTCTCAATCTCAATTTCATTAAAATAATTTTTAGGGTCAATCCTTAATATTTCTTCAATTTCCCCTAACGATTCGCCATCTTCTGCTTCTTTATAAGTTAATGCATTATACATACTCATAGTAAAGATAAATAATATTATTACATCTTTACTATCATCGATATCTAAAGTAGATAATTCTCTGTTTTCATTTAAAATACCGATTGCTAAACTACCCTTCATATTTCTCTTATCAAATTCTTCTACAATTATTTTCCTAACCTTGTCATTACTTGAATACTTCTTGATTAATACTCTTAATTCTTGAATTAATTCAACCGATTTTTCTTTCAACATAAATATCACTCCTTCATATTATCGTCACAATATCTTAACATTTATATAATATAATAATACCATGACCTCTCTAATAATGTCAAGGAATAATACTTATTTTTATAAACAA
>Ga0209319_1001942_pt1 | contig 14501 bp, 15 predicted proteins | sample RifGroE2_FD_184000 | JGI IMG/M metagenome (GOLD analysis project Ga0209319, IMG submission 184000) | Groundwater microbial communities from Rifle, Colorado - Groundwater E2 (SPAdes) (version 2) | ecosystem: Environmental > Aquatic > Deep subsurface > Groundwater | place: Rifle, Colorado, United...
GATTTAATTTTTGAATAATTCAATAAACATCCAATTGATAAAATACCTCAAATTGTCAAGGAAATTATAGCAAATCCATAAAAGTAAAACCCTGTAACCCTTGCCACATAAGGGTTTCTAAAATCAAATAATCCAATAAAAGGATATTTTCATGTGCTTATAAAGGAGGAGTAAATTATGGACTATTTTAAATTAATAGAAGAAGGAAATAAATTAAGATTTATTTTCAAAAATTATCAACAAGATGGGTTTGATAATAAATGGTATATAGAAATTTGGTATAAAATTCAAGACAATCAATATGCTTGTGAATACGATGATTGTCTTGAGTTAGAAAATAGTGTATTTAGAGAAAAAATAGCGGAGTCGCTTATTAAAGAAAATATAATAGCTGTAGAGATGGAAAATGCCACAGTTGAGATTATTGATGAAGAAAATGCAAATGTAAAGGAGAATTTTAATATGATTGATACACAAGAGGGATATACCGTATTTAATAAAGCTAACAAAAAATACATAGATAATAATCAATATGAAGTGAATAATTTTAGGGAAGCAGAAATATATAACACTAAAGAAGAGGCACAGGATGAATTTAGGCATATGGATTCACCCGAAGATTTTGTAATTCATAAAGTTGAGATGAGTGTTAAAATTATTAAAAAATATGTAAGGAAAATTACTTTTGAGGAAGTATAATAAATGCAAAAATAATATTTGACATTAGTAAGTTAAAATGTTATACTAAGTAAGTAGAGTAATGCATAAAAGAATCGAGGTGAGAGAATGACAGATTTAGTAGTTGGAAGATCAGAGGGAGTTGCTTACTCAAACAATAATCTTACATATAATCAGTTTAAACCAGCAAAATCTTATAAAGATAAAGTGTCTTTTATGAGTTTCTTTAGAACTAAAAGAGTAATAGAAATGGCTGATTTAATAGTTACTAAAATTGAAAGTTCAGAATTATATTATGTTCATAAATACAGATATGCAGATGAACAAGGTAATTCATATACAAAAGGTGATATTATTAGCAAAAATGAATTTAATAATATTTTATTACAAGCAAAAAGACCTATTGTGTTGAGTGATATTTACATTGATTTAGGATTAGAATAAATGGTGCTTTAAATTATAAATAAAAAGGAGAGATATTGTAATGGCAAAGTGGAGAAAGAAACCAGTAGTAATTGAAGCTGAGTTTTATCAAAGTGGAATGGAAGATGGATATGCTTGTTATGAGTTGAATGGAAAGTTCATAGGATATTTTGATAAAAATGGTGGATATCCAAAAGCAAGTAGAATCCCTGCTATTAAAACATTAGAAGGATTTCATGAGATTAGTGAGGGAGATTACATAATCACAGGGGTTCAAGGTGAAAGATATCCTTGTAAGCCTGATATTTTCAAAATGACTTATGAATTAGTGGAGTAAATAAAAGTTTAGATTTATTGGAGGAGGTGAGAAATATAATGGAATCAACATCACGCAAAATGATTAATGAGTTTAAAAATAATCCAGCAAAAGCAATTGAACAATTAGAGTTTTGTGAGTATGAATGCGAAGGTGGGCCATTGATTAATAATGTTGCTTTTATTGCACTACAAGAATTAATTATGGAAGGAGAGGAGGGTTAATATGAATATAATAATTAATGAGAAAAATAACTTTGAATTACCAAAAACTCCTTTTGTTATTTCTGTGGACAATAAAGACTTTAGATTAGTTACAAGAAAAGAAAATAAAGATGGAGATAATTTCTTCTTAACTGATTTCTATAAAGGTTATACATGGTCTAGTGATTTATATACATTTGATTTTCTTGAAGAAAAACTCAAAAGTAAAGAATGGTTAATTATTGAATCAACTTTAACTATTGAAAATAATTAAGGAGGTGAGAACAATAAGAAAAGTAAGATTCATAAAAGATTTTAAATCATTCAAGAAAGACACATATCGAGCTATTATGGAAGAAACTGCATTGCATTATCGTATTCAAGTTAAATTGGATGGTGATGAGCTATATTGGTTGCATAAAAGTGACAATGGTAATTTGTTTGTTGTGGTTGAGAGGAGTTAAAATTAATGAATACATTAGAACTTAAACAATTATTATCCAATATTCCAGACAATGCAGTTATTTACATAGAAGCAGATCATGGACAACAATCAGAGCAAGCCGGAGACATATTAGTAACAGATGAAGAATTTGAGAATAATGAATTTCCTTATTATGGTGAAGATATTGATTGGAAAGATGTTGAAGAATGTGATGTTTGTTTGATTACTGCTGTATTAATTTTGTAGAATAAGGAGTTGAAAGTATTAAAATGAAAAAATCTGATTTAAATAGTTCAATGTTGTTTAAAATGAGAAATGGTAATTTATGTGTTCTACTAGAAACAATTAATGATATGGTGTTTTATAAGAGACAAGAGATTATAGATGGTTCATATTCTGGTCAAATTTCTTTGAATGATTATGATGATAATATATTAATTATAGGAGATCAATATGAATCTGATTTAGAGTATGAAATTGTAGCAATTAAACAATGTCAAAGTTGTACAGAAGCATTACGATTAGTTGTCATTAGCACAGAACCGGAAGAATGGGATTGGGTTGAGGAAATTGAGAAATCAGTAGAAGAAGAACCGAAAGTTGAAAATGCTATTCAGAATATCACAATTAATATTACAATTGATTCAAAAATGGATATTAATGATTTAATGAGAGAATTATCTTCAAAAATCAAAAATATCAGTAATTATTAGACCCTCAAGAAATTTTCATTTTATTGGATTATGCCTAAAATGATAGAATATACAGGTTTTAAGCAAAATCACTAAAAATAACCCTGTAACCGTTGCTATATAAGGGTTTGTGGTCATTAAATAAGCATAAATAATTATGTTATATATTCTATCCTATGAAAGTGGAATTTTAAGTGGTTTAGTTTTGTTAGAAGTAAGAAATAAAATATGTTGACATGGAGATTTGATTATGTTATAATTATTAAGTGGTTAAAAATAAATAATATTTTAGAGAAAGGATTGATTGGTTGAAAAACAAAGGTAACTGTTGGAAACCTGTTAAGAAAAATAAATCTCCACCTTCTTTCAATATATTTTTATAAGATCATGTGCATTAAATAATAAAATAAATTATTGAAAGAAGGAATACATAATATGGCAAAGAAAGAAGATAAAAAACCACTAAAAAAAGGGCAATCATCGTTTCAATTAATCGGAGAAGCTAAACTATCAGACTTTACATTTAAAATGGATGAGACTACTACAAAATCTGATTGGGTTTGGAATAAACTAAATCTTGGGGTGGATTGTGGTGGTGGCAATGTTGTCTATGCTGACTTAATGGGTGGATATGGTTCTGAAAGAGATAATATTCTCTATGTGCACGGTGTAAAAAAGAATGATAAAGATAAAGATGTTGACGATTATAAAAATCAGTTTACAATTGCTTGGGAAGATAGATTTGACGAAGAAATTCTTGAAACTATCGGCAATCAATGTTTTATTACAGTTGGACTAGAAAAGGATATTAAAGAAAAAACATTTGCAAAAACTTTCTTATCACCATATGATGCCATTGAATATATACAAGAACATCTGAAAAACGGAATGGTTGTTAATATTAAAGGTGACTACGTATACAAAACATATCAAGACTCAACTCAGGCGGTAAAAGAAATTACGAGTATATTTTTATCAAAGGTTGATGATCCATCAAAATACAAAGCAGTATTCACCCAAACCATTCTTCTTGATAAAGATAGTGTTGGTAAACTAGATAAAGAAAAAGCTATTTACCCTATCTATGCTAAGGTTGTAGATTATGTAAAAGAATATGATGGCAAGTTGGTAAAACAAAATATCGCATTTGATAAAATATTTGAACTTGAAGTGGATAAAGTTAAACCAGAAAATACTAAGAAATTCCTTGATAAAGTTTTAAAAGTAAAGAAAGATATCACAGAAGTTACTATTGAGGGAGATATTATTGAAGGTCAATCTTTAGTTAATATCACTGAGTCAGATATTCCTGCTGACATCATGGAACTTATTGATATGGGTGCTTATACTATGGAAGACGCTATTAATAAACTAGCCGTAGGTGGAAGTAAGGAAAAGAAAATGGTGATTCGTAGACCTGCAATCAAAATGGTTGGAGAAGATGACAATAAAAAACCTATAATTCTAAAAACAGAAGGTCAATATAAGGATGAGGACTTACTTTTTGACTTCATGATTAAAAAAGAAGAGTCAGAAGAAAGCGATGCAGAAAACAATGAAGAAGAGGAAAAAGACGAAGAAGATTTGTCTTGGATGGATGCATTAGATGAAGAAAACGGAGAAAATCAAGAGTAATAATCGAGAGTAATAAACAAAGGAGAGGGAGTTAAACCTCTCTCCTTACCAATGAAAATAAAATAGTTGAAAGAAGGTAAACTTTTTGGCAGAGAGAAAATTTGGTAAGAAGAACATTATTAAGGTAGATCCTTTAGCATATAACTTAGGTTTAATTGGACTAAGTGGTATTGGTAAAACCACACTCGCAAAAGAGGTGTGTGAGGAACTCGTAGGAGAAGATGGTTATATTATTGCCAACGTAGGTAGAGAGGATGGAATTGATGCAATCGCTGGTGCGATATATGAGGATATTCCAGATTGGGATACTTTTGAGGAATTTACAACAGATATCATAGAAAATAAGTTAACAGATTATAAGGATTTAAAGGTTATAGTATGGGATACCATTGATGAATTAATTCGCATTGCAGAACCAGAGGCTATTAGACTTTCTAATAAAGATCAATACGGAAAAAAAGACCCTAAGATTGTTAAGACAATTAATGGAGCTTGGGGTGGTTTTGGTAAAGGTGAAATATATACTATTGACATGATTATGGGGGTACTATGGGAGTTAAAAAGAGTTGGAGTGGCTATGTTTTTAGTTGGTCATACAAAAGAAAGAACAATGACAGATGCAGTATCAGGTACTGAGTACAATATTATTACAACGAATATGCAACTTAATTATTTTACTGCACTAAAAACAAAATTACATATTCTTGGTGTAGCAAGCATTGATAGAGAAATTGTTATGGAAAAGACTGGCAAGAAAGATTTAGCAGGGAAAGACAAAATTAAAGGTCATGTAAAAAATGAAAGTAGGAAAATTACTTTCAGAGATGACAATTTTAATGTAGATTCAAAATCAAGATTTTCTGAAATCATAGATTCAATTGAGTTTAATTCATCAGATTTTATCAAAGCTGTTGAGGATGCCATTAAAATTGAACACGATAAACAATCTGGAAATAAGTCAATTGAAGAAACAAAAGTAGAACAAGCAGTAGAAAAAGATAAGGTTGTAGAAAAAAATGTCTCTGAAAAGAAAGAAGAACTTGCAGGTTTAGAAGTAGAAAAACTTGTAGCAATGATTACTAGTTTTGTAAAAATAAACAAATCAAATTCTGAAATTTTAAAACCATTGCTCCTAAAAAGTAAAGAGTTAGGATATGTAAACCCTACAAAAGTTGATAATTTAGAACATGCAAATATATTATTTGATTTGATAGATGGTAAATAAATAATAAATGGGAGGGAATTAATTTTCCTCCCTAAACTTACAATTAGAGGTGAGAGAGTATGACTGTTAAACCTAGAAAAGACCAAGATTGGATTGATCTTTATGAGTATGTTAAAAAAGAAATTATGGAATATACTCCTGATATAAAATTACCAAAGTATATAATATTAAGATTAAAAGGTCTTGCTACAGGGCAATTCCTAGCAAACAAGAAGCAAACTCCTATGTGTAGTTATGAATTTAAAACTATTTTATATACTTTTAAGTTATGTAGACCAAATATATTAGTCGGTTTTAGAACCAATAATACCAAGTTTACAGATGAAAAGCACAAATTCAATTATGCAATGGTTATTATCGAAGGAAATATTAATGATATGGTAATAAGATTAAGAAATGCTGAAAATGCAAAAACAAAAGCTGAGAATATAGATATGGAAAATATTTATCATGAGGGAGCAGAATATCAACCTAAGACTAAAAAACTAAGTTACACATTAGAAGATTTATGGTAAAAAGGTAGGTGACAACTATTACTCAAACTAACAAGACAAAAGATACAAAGTTAACTCCATTTGAAGAGGAATTATTAAAATCAAGTAAGAAAATAAGAGAATACAAAAAAGCATGTGAAGCAAACATAGTGAGTATCCTTTGGAAAAACCATGATCTGTATTATACATACGATAATTTAAAACTTGCAAATTTTACAGAAAATGTTTGGAAGGTTTATTGGCAGATAGGTTACGACATAGTAATCAAAGAAAAAAAGCAAGTGCTTGACGACATAACTGTAGGACTATATCTAGAAAAGCACTTGAAGTTAAAAGAACAATATGAAAAATATAAAGGTTATGAAACAATTGAAAATGCAAAAGCATATGTGAAGACCGAAAATATGGATGGATATATTAATGAACTTCATAAATGGAATGCTGTATTAGATTTATTAAAAAGAAAATTTCCTATTTTCGATAGAATTAGTGATTTTGTAGATATGACATCTGAACAAATATATGACGAGTTCGAAGCAGTATTGAATCATGTTTTTGTTAACGTTGAAGGTGATGATATTACCCATGATATTTCTGATGGTTTAGATGAATTAATCGAAGAACTAGATCAAGGAATGGCGGTAGGTTTACCTTTGCATAATACACCAACGCTAAATAAAGAAGTTGGCGGTAATCTTGAAGGAAATATTACTCTTGTCGGTGGACTTAGTGGTGTTGGTAAAACCGCACTTAGCAGGATTCTAATTCTTCCAAGTATATTAGAACATAAAGAAAAAATAGTCATAATGATAAACGAAGAAGGTAAAAAGAAATGGCAACGTGAATTTTTGGTTTGGGTAGCTAATAATATCTTCAAAGAAGATTTACAAAAATATATCGTCCGAGATGGTAGATATAAACCAGAAGTAAAAGCACTACTTAAGAAATGTTCTGAATGGGTTAAGCAATATAAAAACACAATTATACTAAAACCATTCACTCAATATACTACAGCGAAGGCTATTAAAACAATAAAAAAGTATGCTAGTATGGGTGTAAAATACTTCATGTTAGATACATATAAAGCAGATTCTAAGGCATCAAGCAGTGAGTCATTTTGGTTCAGTATGCAACAAAATATGGTTGAAATTAATGATGTGATTAAATCAGAAGCGAAGAATGTACATATTTGGATTACATTTCAATTAAGTAAAGGTAGTTCAAAACAAAGATACTATGATCAAGACAATATAGGTATGGCAAAGAATATTGTTGACGTTGCATCAACTTGTTTGATGATTAGAAAGGTATTTGAAGATGAAATAGAGGGAGGTAAGCGCGAGTTAGATGTTTACAGGAAAGAAAAAAGACAAGGTAATACCGAATCACAAATTCCTGTAAAATTAAAGAAAGGTAAAAACTATCAGATTATATTTATTGTTAAGAATCGCGAAGGTAGTACAAATGATTATCAGATCGTTGTGGAGCACGACCTTTCAAGAAACACATACAAAGAGGTTGGTTATACAGTAGTTCCAGTAGATTTCTAAAAAGGGGATGGTGATATGACAGCAAATGAACTTATCCAGTACATTATTGATAATGACAAAATTTTAAATATACTTGAAGACTTAGGTTGTCATCATCTTAAGGAATACGGCAAGGAATATAGGTGTGGATTACCTACTCATTCAAGCAAGGATGCTATTTCGATTAAAAAAGAAACGCTTAAAACTAAAGTATTTCAATCTAATAGTAATATTATTAGAGGCAATATATTTACACTATGTCAAACTATCAAAAATTATTCGTTTTCAGAAGCTAATAGATATATACACAATCTATTTGGCCTTGAATATAAATTCAAATTCAATAAAAAGAACGATACTGATTTTAAAGACCCATTAGAAATTTTCAAGAAGGTAAAAAAGAAAAAGTATACAGATATAAATAATTTAGATGTAATAAACGAAGACTGTTTGAGCGAGTATATACCATACATCCATATAGAATGGGTTAGAGAAGATGGTATTATGCCTTGGACATCAAAAGTATTTAATATTGGATATAGTGTAAATAAAAAGAGAATAGTTATTCCTCATCGGTATTGGAGTGGAGAAAAAAATGATTATGTAGGTGTTATAGGTAGAACAGTAATTAAAGAATGGGAGATGTTAGATATACCAAAATATTTCCCATTAAAAAACTTCCCTAAGAGCATGAATATCTATGGACTACAAGAGAATTATCAAACCATACAAGAAACAGGATATGTTGTTGTATACGAGGCCGAGAAGAGTGTTTTAAAGCGTCATAGTAGAAATGATGGCACTGGTGTTGCTGTTTGTTGTCATGATATCTCAGATGAACAAGTAAAGATATTGATTGGGTTAAATGTTGATGTAGTTATTGCTTTTGATAAGGGAATTTCAATAGAACATATAAGAAGTGCCTGTGATCGTTTTTATGGTATTAGGACTGTATATTACATATATGATAAATATGGTTTGCTAAAAGAAAAAGAATCTCCTGCTGATGCAACTAATCGTATATATACTTATTTATTAAAATACAAAACTTTGTATGATGAAAAGGAAAGAAGGGAATATTTAAAGTGGCTCGAAAAACAGGCGAAGAATTAGAAAAACTAAAAAAGAAATATAATGTTCACCAACTCTGGAGTTGGAGTAGATATAATTGTTATAAAAATTCAGTATACGAATTCTATCTTAAATACATAGCAAAAGTAAAAGAAGACAGAGATGATGGTATTTATGGGGTAAGTGGTAATGCGTGTCATGGAATTCTAGAGAAATTCTACTCTAAGGAAATCGAATATGAAGATATGCTACAAGAATATGAAAACGTATTATTTACATTCAATGCAGGAGAGTTAAAATATGATAGGACTAATGAAGAAAAAAATAATAATATTGCTAATAAGTATGAATCATGTCTAAGACATTTCTTCCAAAATCATAAAGTTATTAATAACAAAAAAGTAGAAATAGAAAAATTTATTATTGTAAAAGTTAATAATTTTATATTTCAAGGCTATATTGACTTTATCCACAAAGAAGATGGTTATTTTATTATCACGGATTGGAAAACTTCAAGCATATATACAGGTAAAAAAATAGACAAAGAAAAAGGACAGTTGGTTTTATATGCCGAAGCTTTAATACAGCTTGGAGTACCTTTAGAAAAGATAAAAATAAGATGGGATTTCCTAAAATATGTAATTGTAGAAGTGCAACAGGCGAATGAAAAAATAGTTGAGAGGAATATTGCGAGGAACGAGATTGGGTCTAGTTTAAAATCAAACGCTAAGATGTGGCTCAAAAAAGCGAAATGTTACTCAGACGAAGAAATTGAATCATATTTAGAGTTATTAGTTATGACAAATGATATAAATAGTTTGCCAGAAGACATAAAAATAAAATACAAACTCAGTGACTGTTATGTTTATATACCATTCTCACAAGAAGAAATTAAGAAACTCAAGGCAGATATTGTAGATGCTATTGTAGATATTGGCAAAAAAGAATGTGAATATATGAAAACTAAAGATGAAAATGTATGGTGGGAAGAAGTAACTGATTCTGAATCATACTTCTTTGCAAATCTGAGTGGATATAGTGCAAACTTGCATAAACCATATGCTGTTTATTTAGAAAAGAGAAAATATTTTAGTTCGGCAGATAATAAAAAGGATGAAGACGATTTAAGTTGGATGGATAACCTATGAGATTAGGAGGATTATAATTTGATAGAGAATTATGTAAGATACCACGTTCATGACGATACAAGTAATTGTAATGGTTATTCTGATTCGTGTACTAGTTATAAAGAATATATTAAACTTGCTAAAAAAGAAAAATGTAAAGCATTAGCGTTTTCTAACCACGGAGGAATGTACGATTGGATAAAAAAGAAACAGGATTGCGATAAAGCAGGAATTAAATACATACATGGCATTGAATCATATATGTGTACTAAATATGAAGCAGATGAAAGAGGATATCACATTGGATTATATGCTAAGAATTATAATGGAGTATTAGAATTAAACACTTTAAATTCTAAATCTACTTCCAAAGGAAAATTAGATGACAAAACAGATAGGCACATGTATTATAATCCTAGAATATCATTTGAAGAGTTAATGAATACAAGTGAAAATATTATAATTACAACTGCTTGTTTAGCTTCGATGTTATGGAGAAAAAAAGATGATGAAGATGACTACGTACAGAGATTTTTAGAGTGGATGTCTAAAAATAGTCATAGGTGTTTTTTAGAGATCCAGTACCACACACACGAACATCAAATAGAATACAATAAATTACTGTGGGGATGGAGTAAACAATATAATATACCTCTAATAGCCGGTACAGATACACATTCATCTTCAAAATATAAAGCAGAATGTAGAAAAATTCTCCAAATATCAAAAGATAGTTTCTACGGAGAAGAGGATGAATTTGATCTTACTTGGAAAAGTTTTGATGAATTGGTTGAGTGTTTTAGAATCCAAAATGCGTTGCCCGAAGAGGTATGGATGGAAGCTATATCTAACACAAATAAATTTGCTGATATGGTTGAAGAATTTAAATTAGATAAGTCATTTAAGTATCCTAATCTTTATGGGAATAATGCAGTAGATATTTGGAAAAAAACTATTGCAAAAAAGTTTAAAGAAAAAAAGGATAATAATATTCTTGATTTAACTAAATTAGATGAGTATAAGAAAAAAATAAATGAAGAATTTGAAGCAATGAAAAAGCAAAATATGGAAAGCTTTATGATGTTTATGTCTGAATTAGTTGATTACTGTAATGAGAATGAAATACCATATGGGTTTTGTCGTGGTTCTGTTGGTGGTAGTGAAGTTGCTTTTATTACAGATATTACTGATGTAGATCCTATCAGATGGAATACTGTTTTTTCAAGATTTTGTAATGCTGATAGAGTTTCTCTCGCAGATATTGATATAGATTTCGCTCCAGAGGATCGTGTAAAAGTTTATGAATATATTATCAAAAGGTTTACACCAGAGAAAACCGCATATATATCAGCATTTTCAACTTTAAGAGATAGAGGAACTATTGATGTATTAGCAAAAGGTTTAAAATATGAAAATTTAGATGTGGTAATGAATATTAAAAATGAATTTGATAAATTATTTGATGAATATTTTAAAATAATCCAAGAAGAAGTTAATCTAGAGGAATTAGATGAGGTGGATGCTAAATCTGTTGATTTTGACTATCATGAAGTTTATTGTAATAGAATTAGAAATAATAAAGCACTAACCAGAGCAAATAATTTAAAGAAAGAATTTCAAAATCTTAAAGACAATAATAAAGATTTATTTTATTATTTTGATGGTTTAAAAGGGACTATTATAGCAAAAGGTACTCATCCGGCAGGTATTATAGGTTCTCCAATTACACTTGCTGATAATCTAGGTGTCTATTATAAAGATGGGGATGAATCTCACCCAATATCAATATGTTCTATGAAAGCAGTTGACTCTGTAAATTTTGTAAAGTTCGATATATTAGGATTAAAAACTGTTGGAATAATGAAAGATGTGTATAAATCAATAGGCTCTCATTATCTTAAAGCTCATGAAATTGATTGGAATGATAATAAGGTTTGGGATAATATGATTACTTCAAATGTGGGAGTTTTTCAATTTGAGGGAGACTACGCCTTCTCACTACTTAAAGACTTTAAACCTAGATTTATTAATGATATGTCTTTGGTAAATGCTGCTTTACGTCCATCCGGTAAATCATATAGAGATAGATTAATTAAGAAAGAAGTTAATGTAAATCCCTCGAAACAATTGGATAATTTACTACAAGATAATTATGGATATTTAGTATATCAGGAAGATACCATTAAATTTCTAACAGACATTTGTGGATTTAGCGGATCTTTAGCGGATACCACTAGAAGATGTGTTGACGAAAATACATTGGTGATGATGGGTAACGGTAATATCAAAAAGATTAAAGATATTATAATTGGTGAAAAGGTAATGTCTGTAAACGAATACGGTGTTTCAGAAACAAAAGATGTTATGAATGTTTTTAATAATGGTGTCAAGAATACATATAAAGTTACAACTATTCATGGAAAGGAATTAATTGCAACAGATGATCATAAAGTTTTTACACAAGATGGATATAAATATATTAGGGATTTAAATACCGATGATTCAATTATGTCTCTTAAGAAAATAAATTCAGATAAAGATAATTTAAAACCTAGTGAAAGATTATCTTGTCAGGAAATGTTTTTAATTGGGATGTTAATTGGTGATGGAACAATTTACTCATTTTCTAGAAGTGGTGGTCACAATTCAAATCCATCATTTACTAATTCAGAAATGGCATTAATTGATAAATTTAAAGATTGTATTATTAGTAGAATTACACCAAACAAAGATAAACAAATCAATTGTGAATTTACAATTTCCTCACAAAAAGGAGTTGATGTAGACAAAATATATAACATACGGGTTCAAACAAAAACTTCAAATAACGCATTAGTGAACTTATTAAACAAATTTAATCTAAGGCATCATGCAGCAGATAAAATATTACCTGATGAGTTTATGAGTTACCCCATTGGAGATAAGTTGCAAAACTTACTTGGAGGTTTATTTAGCACAGACGGTGGATGTTATGGAGGATATATTGATTATTCAACAAATTCAGAAATACTAGCACAACAAATACAATATTTATTATTAAAATTTGGTATATATAGTTACATTCTAAAAAAGTGGATATCTGATTATAATTATAACTCTTATAGAGTATATATTACCCAAACAGAATCTTTAAATAACTTTTCAAAATATATTTTAAAATATATAGTTGGTAGTAAATTAAATAGATTTAATAATATTATAGATAATGTTATATCAAATACAGGGAAATTTAACTATTTACTACCTAATAAATGTAAAGAAGAAGTAAGAAACAATATGTTGATATTTAATAAATCTTTCAATGATATTGGTCGTGCTTTGGGTTACAAAGGAAATAATTTTAATGTACATTCTACAGAATTTGGTATTTCTGATATAAAGGCAAAAGAAGTATCCAAAGAATTGTATATACCTTACACTTACTGGTTGTTATCAACAGAATATATACCTTTAAGAGTTAAGAGTATAGAATATGTAGGAGAAAGTAATGTATATGATATTGAAGTGAAAGATAATCATAATTATATTGCAAATGGGTTGGTTGTGCATAATTGCATAGGCAAAAAAGATGTAGTAGGTTTAAATGAACAGTTACCAAAAATTCTAGAAGGATACTGCGACAAATCTGATCAATTTAGAGATATTGCTGAAGAGGAGGCAAAACAATTTCTTCAAATCATCGACGATTCTTCTGAGTATCAATTTGGATATAATCATTCCACTGGCTACAGTATGAATGGATACGCAGAGACTAGATTAAGGACTTATTACCCATTAGAATTTGCTACTGCTTATCTAGACAGATCAGAAAACAAGGAAGATACAAATAGAGGCGTATCGTTAGCTAATCAATTGAATGCAAAAATTAATCCTATTTCATTTGGTAAATCAATCGCAAAATACACATTTGATAAAAAAGAAAATAGTATCTATAAAGGTATTTCTTCAATTAAATTTCTTAACGAACAAGTTCCAAATGAATTATATGCTTTATCACAACAAAAAAATTATACAGATTTTATTGAGTTATTAAGTGATATAAAGAATGCATCAGTAAATTCTCGTCAACTTAAAATATTAACTGGATTAAATTTCTTTAGATGTTTTGGAAAAAATAAAAAACTTCTTCAAATTATAGAACTATATGATAAGTTTGCTTATTCCAAACAAATTAATTTTAAAGATATAGAAAAACTTAAAATTAATGAAGAAATTTTAAAAAAACATAGTAAAAAAACTACCAAAACTTTATATAAAGAATTAGATATGATTGGATATATTAAAGAGGTAATTAAAGACATTGAAGACAAACCATTATCAATTAAAGAACAGGTAAAATTCGAAATGGAATTCCTTGAATATACAGAATATGTGAACGAGAATGCAGGAGATAAATTTTATATAGTTATCAAGTATGAAACCTATAAGGATAAATCAAAACCTTACGTAACTTTAAGGCAAATAAATAATGGAAAAGAAATGAAAACAAAAATTAAAGATGGAAAGATATTTAATGAGAATATATTTAAGTTGTATGATGTCTTAAAAGTCAATGAATTCAAAACTCAAAAGAAGACAAAGAACGTTGGCGGCAAGTGGATGAAGTCAGATGAGGACGAAGAGATACTTATCAACTATGATGTATATTAGAAAGCAGGGTAAA
>Ga0209319_1001949_pt1 | contig 14437 bp, 17 predicted proteins | sample RifGroE2_FD_184000 | JGI IMG/M metagenome (GOLD analysis project Ga0209319, IMG submission 184000) | Groundwater microbial communities from Rifle, Colorado - Groundwater E2 (SPAdes) (version 2) | ecosystem: Environmental > Aquatic > Deep subsurface > Groundwater | place: Rifle, Colorado, United...
GGCCAGCGTGAAAAAAATTCCGGCAGTGGAGAATCCCGTTAATATGGCACCCCGAAAGCCGAAATCCTTGCTCACCTACCATCAGACGAAAGCCGAAAAGGCTGTGCGTGAGGCTCAGGAGTCTGTTTTGCGGCCGGAGCGTTTGCTGCCTAAAGCTGCCCCTGCTCGGCTGGATGGGCATGAGGTTGCTGCATCGGCCTGGCGGCGGCTTATGGGAGTCTATAACGCCATCGAGGGCGAGATCGTGACCCGGCTCGACATGGATCTGCTGGTGGATTACTGCATCCTGATGGAGCAGACCAGCGAGATGGATGGGATGCGGCGCACGGCGCACTCTCTATATAGTGCGCTGCAAAATATGTTTGAGGAGGCGCGAAAAAACGGCGACAGCGAGCGCATTGAAAACCTGGCATCTAAGATCACTTATGCCTTTGATGCGATTGTGAAGCTGGACGCACGGGCGGACCGCAAGCGAACGCTACTGCTCCAGATGCGGCAGAGTCTGTATTTGACGCCCAGGGCCCGGGCTGGAGCTGCGCCGCAACAGAAAGAGCAGCCCACGCCGGCAGATGATTTTGAACAGATGCTCAATGAGGCGGTTGACGGGATGCAGGGGAGGCCAGCATGATGCGAGATTCGTTGGCCTTAAACCTAAACGGACGCAGGCTGTGGGGTCTGGGTTGGGCCGTGGCTTTTTTTATTCTGGTGCTGGTGGGGGGTGGAATGTTTAGCGAGCCGCACGCCGAACGCGCAATCCGGTTTTTTGAGCATCTGACTCTTTCAAAAGGCGAATTTGCTGGAAAACTGCTCCGGCTCTTGGATTGGGAGAAAGAGGTTATTCGGGATGTCTACGGGACCCTGAAAGAGGATGGATCACGCCAGTACCGATATGTGTACATCGAGATTCCAAAAAAGAATGGTAAAAGCGCGCTCGCGGCTGGAGCCGCACTCTATCACATGTACGCAGATGGGGAAAAGCGCGGAGAGGTTTATAGCTGCGCAAGCAATCGTAAACAGGCCGCCATAGTATTCAACGTGGCCGCTGATATGGTGAAGGACGCGCCCGCTCTTAAGAAACGGACGCGAAAGACTTTGAGCCAGAAGAAGATGGAGGATACGGTCACAGGTACAACCTATGAGGTTTTGAGTGCGGACGTGCTGGGTAAGCATGGATTTGATTTAAGCGCGTGTGTGTTTGACGAGTTACACGAGCAACCAAACCGAAAACTGTGGGACGTAATGACATTTGGGTCTGGGTCGGCCCGGCGTCAGCCGATTTGGTGGATTATCACGACGGCAGGCGAGGATCCAGACCGGGTTTCGATTTGCTGGGAACAACACGATTATGCCATGCGGATATTATCCGGCGACGTGATTGATCCGACCTGGTACGTAAAGATTTTTAATTACGAGGGCGATGATATTTTCAACGAAGAGAACTGGTACAAGGCCAATCCGAGCCTTGGCCATACGTTGAAAGTTGAAGACCTGCGCATGGAAGCAGTAAAGGCGAAAGTAAAGCCGGCGGAAGAACGGTTATTCCGCTGGTTGAGGCTGAACCAGTGGGTTACGAGCAAACTAACCACCTGGCTGCCGCTCGATCTATTCGATCAGACGGTTGGTTCTTGGACCCGGGCCGATCAAATGGGCAAGGAATGTTATGTGGGGTTGGATTTATCCAGTACCACGGATTTGACATCTATCTGCGTGGTGTTTCCTCCGCAAGGTGCGCAGTTGGATTGGCGGGTATTCTGGGAGACATTCATCCCGCGCGAGAATATGCAGGAGCGCATTGAGCGTGACCATGTGCCCTACGATCAATGGGAAAAAGCCGGCGGGCTAATTGTAACCGAGGGCAACGTCATTGATTATGGCGTGGTGAAAGAGAAGATCCTGGAGATCAAGAAGTTTTTCAAAGTGTTGGAGATATGCGCTGATCGGGCGTTTGCGGCCATGCTGATCCAGGAGCTAGAGAAAGACGGGCTGAAATGCGTGGATGTGCCGCAGACGTTTATGAGCCTGACCAACCCGCTTAACGAGACAGAACGGCTGTTGAAAGAGAAAAAGCTCACGCACGAAAACAATGCGGTGGCACGTTGGACTTTCGGCAACGCCAGCATTGCCCAAAATGGTAACGGACAAAAGAAGCTGGTGAAAGAACACAAAGGCAAGTCTGTGATACGAACCAAGCGCATTGACCCGATTGCGGCCTGGATGGATGCCATGGCCAGGGCAGTGTTCTATACCGGTAAGGTGGATCTGAGCGCTTCTATTCTCTCAGATGACTGGGGTATGTGACGATGAAACTCGATATTGCCTGCGGGCAGCATAAGGATTTGGGATGGGTGGGAATGGATATCCAGAAGCGCGAGGGCGTGGATATTGTGCATGACCTGAACCTGCATCCCTGGCCGGTGGAGAGCGACAGCGTTGAGCAGGCCAAAGCCTGGCATATTGTGGAGCATATCCCGCCGTGCTGTGTGACGGAGAAGGGCACGCGCTTTCCGTTCATCGAGTTTATGAACGAGTGCTGGCGGGTGTTGAAAGTGGGCGCCCGGCTGGACATCGAGACGCCTTATGGAAGCTCGGACGGGTTTTACCACGACCCGACCCACTGCAACCCGGTGGATGAGATGACATTTGAGCATTTCGACCCGGGTTACCGGCGGTACCAAACGTACCTGCCGAAGCCATGGGAGATCGTGGACCTGAAATTTACCAGGGACGGCAATGTGAACGTGGTTTTGGAAAAGAGGGCGCCAGTATGAAAATGAAGATGAGCGAGATGAAAGACCGGTTTGCCGGGCGCCCGGCGGCAGTGTTGGGCGGCGGACCGAGCCTGCCGAATGACCTGGCCAGGCTGCCGGCGGACTGCGTTTTGATTGCCGTGAATTACCACGCGGCATATTTGTGCAAGCCTGATTTTATAGTCTATAACGACCAGCCGGAGTCTGACCCAGCGCAGCTGGCGGCGGTGTTGAGTGGCGAGGCGACGAGAGTCAGCCCAGAGCCGACGTCCGATATTCTTTTCGATGTGGATGTGTGGACCGGGTTCTACAGCTCCAATACGGCAGCCTGGTTCGCTTTGTGGGTGGGCTGCAATCCGGTCATCCTGTGCGGCATGGATATGTACCAAGGGCCGAAAAAGTATTTCCACGAATTCAACGGCGATGCGCCCTGTCTGCATTATCCCCTTGACCACCACATACGACCATGGATTGAGGAAGGTCGCAATTTGCTGCCGCATGTGGAGCGGCTGAGAGTCATGTCGGGGCCGCTGCAGAATGTGTTCCCAGCCTACCAGGAGGCCAAACGATGAAGCGGACTGCCAACTGGCTGGCGAAATACCTGGAAGATTTGCTTGTCGTTTTGGGATGCCTGTGCATTTTGTACGGGCTGTCGTTATGGAGCGTGATTGTGACCTGGATCGTTGGCGGCTTGATGCTGGCCGGGGCCGGGTTTGTAATCGGAAAGGTGAAGGCGAAACATGATCATTCGTGAACTGCTGAGCGGAGCGCCAAAAGTAAAGATCGATGCGCAGGAAAGCCCGAGGGCGGAATATGCGCCGTCTTGGGGCTATAGCAGCGATGCCGGCGAACGGGTGACCGTGACTGGGTCGCAGTCTATCGCAACGGCTTACCGGGCCAAGAACATCATCAGCGATGATGTGGCTAAGATGCCGTTCAAGGTTATTCAGAAATTTGGACGGGGAACCATCCGCCAGGTGGAGCCGGACCCGATCACCCGCAACATGGCCTACTTGCTGCAAATTAGCCCGAATATTTGGGGTTGGACGCCGTTCATTTTCAAGAAAGCGGTGATCGAATGGCTGCTGTTTTACGGTAACGCCTACATCTGGAGTCCGGTGATTGGGCCGCGGCAGCTGCTGATCTTGCCGGCAGATCGGACAGCGCCGGTACTGGATTTGGAAGGCAACCTGTGGTACCAGCATACGTTTGCGAACGGTCAGACGGCCTACATCCCGGCAGTTGAGATACTGCATCTGCTGATTAACCCGGACTCGACCGGGTTCATCGGGCGCAGCGTGATTACCTTTGCACGCGAGACGTTCGGGCGCTACCTGGCGGCGCGCAAAACGCAGAGCATGATGTTCAGCCAGGGGATGATGCCGGCAGCCTATATCCAGATGGACGGCGACCTGGACGCCGAGGCGCGCCGGAAAGTGCGGCTGGCCTACGAAGAAGCCATCAGCGGCACGGCAAACGCGTACCGGTTGGCCGTCTTCGACAACAAGGTTACCAAGTTTGAGCCGATCAATATCCAGCTTAAGGATGCCCAGTTCCTGGAAAGCATCGACGCCACCGACCGGGACATCTGCAACTTTTTCGGGCTGGCCGAACACATGTTGAACCGAGGCAAGCAGGCGTACAACTCTAACGAGCAAATGTACCTGGAGTACCTGACCGGGACGCTGGACGCCTTTTTGGTGCCGTGGGAGGAAGCGGCGCGGATCCGCTGGCTGAGCGCAGCGGATCAGACCAGCACCTATTTCCGCTTCACCCGCGAGGCGCTCTTGCGAATGGACAATAAGGCGCGGGCTGATGCGATGGCCGTGCGCATCCAGAACGGCATTATGACGCCAAACGAGGCGCGCGAGAAGGAAGACATGGCGGCCTACCCGGATGGCGATCAATATTACATGGCGGGGAATATCCTGCCGATTGGAGGAACCAATGAGCGAAACCCCTAAGACGCCGATCCGCTGTTTCGAGGGCAATGCGGAGCCGCACCAGCCATTCTGGACAATGGTGGATGCGGCCGAGAGCACCAGCGGCGAGCCTGAGATTAACTTCGATGGCTACATCAGCGAATATAGCTGGTGGATGGACGATATTACGCCGGCGATGTTTAAGCGCGACCTGTATGCGCTGGGCAAGGAAGGGCCGGTGACCATCCGAATGAACAGCTATGGCGGCGACGTGATTGCAGCCAGCAAGATGTACTCGATTATCCGGGAATACCCGGGGCGGGTGAGTGTGCTGATCGACTCGATCGCGGCCAGCGCGGCAACGGTGGTGGCGATGGCGGGTGACCGGGTGCTAATCAACGCGACCGGGTTCTTTATGATCCACGATCCGAGCTTTATCTTCTTCATCGCTCAATTAAATATTGAGACGATGGAACGGATGCTGCAATCGCTGCTGGCCGTGAAGGAAGGCATCATCAATGCCTACGAGGCCAAGAGCGGACTGTCCCGCGCCCGGTTGGCGAATTTGATGACCGGAGAAACCTGGATGGACGCCCAGCGAGCGGTTGACCTGGGTTTCGTGGACGAGATTTACCAGCCGGCGCCCAAGAGCTTTGAGCTGCAGGCAGATAACGCCGCATTGGTGAATGCGGTGCAGGCGCTGAATTACAGCAATTTGCCGGCCGCCCTGCAGGCGGTTTTGGCTGCCCAACCCGAGTTGGGCCAACTTAGGAGTGAACCGCAACCGGTGGTATCTAGCGAAACGCCGGTTGAGGATGAACACCAACGCCAGGCGCAGTGCCTCAGCGATACTGAGGGCCTCAGGAATACTGAGGGCCTCAGTGAGACGCAATTGAGCGCTGAAGCTGTGGAACTGCAAGGCCGAATCAAAAAAGTTTTACGAAAGAAGGAGATTACCAATGCTTGACTTGAAACCGTACTTCGATGCCGTGATTGCGGCAGATGCGGATGTGCAGCGCGTGGCAGCCGAAATTGACGCGCTCTTTCGCAGCGGAACGGAAGAAACCATGCAGCAGGCGATTGCTCTGCGCCCGGCGCTAGACCAGGCTCAGAACAAGCACGCCGAAGCTGTAACACTGTACGAGGCGATGCAGAAGGCCAACCGGCCTAACGATGCTGCGAAGAACTTCGTGCCCGTTTCTTCCACCCAGGCAGAGGCTGTTGGGCAGCAGCAGCCGAGCACCATCAAGCGCCAGGAATATGACCGGTTAAGTCTGGTCGAGCGGGAACGCTTCATCAAATCTGGCGGAACTGTCAGCGATTGATAATAGGAGGTCAATCTCATGGCTAACACTTTAACCAACCTTATCCCCACCATTTACCAGGCCAAAGATATCGTGCTGCGTGAGCTGGCCGGGTTTATTCCGGCAGTGACGATGGACGCCAGCGGCGAGATGGTCGCCAAGGATCAAACTATCCGCTACCCGGTTGTGCCGGCGGCTGCTGCTGCGGACGTGGCGGCCGCGGCTACTGGCCCGGACCCGAGCGATCAGACCCAGGGCAGCGGCACCATGACCATCAGCAAATCGCGCAGTTCCACGTTCTACTGGACTGGCGAGGAACAAAAAGGCCTGGGCAGCCTGTATAACAAAATCCTGCTCGACCAGTTCAAGCAGGCGATGCGGACGCTGGTGAACGAGGTCGAAGCCGACCTGGCGGCGCTGTACGTGTACGCCAGCCGGGCTTATGGCACGGCCGGCACCACACCGTTTGCCAGCGACCTGAGCGACCCGGCCCAGGTGCGCAAGATCTTGGCCGACAACGGGGCGCCGATGGACGATCTGCAACTGGTGTTGGACACCTCGGCAGGCGCCAAGCTGCGCACCCTGGGCCAGCTCTCTAAGGCCAACGAGGCCGGCAGCGACCAGGTGGCACGGCGGGGCGTGTTCCTGGATCTGTTTGGCTTTGGCGTGCGCGAGAGCGCCCAGGTCAAGAGCCACACCAAGGGTACCGGCAGCGGCTACCTGGTGGACTTGACGGCGGGCTATGCGGTTGGCTCGACTACCATCCATGTCGATACCGGTACCGGTACGATGGTTGCTGGAGATATCCTGACCAACACCAAGACCGGGCGCGACACCAACAAGTATGTGGTGGCAACCGGGCATGCCGGCGACGCCGATCAGGATGTCGTACTGGCTCTCCCTGGCAACAAAGTTGCCTGGGTGAACAACGACCCAGTTGCGGTCGGCAACAGCTATACCGCTAACCTGGCATTCAGCCGCAGCGCGCTGCATCTGCTGATGCGGGTGCCGGCGATGCCGGAAGGCGGCGACGCGGCTGACGATGTGACCATTGTCACCGACGAGCAGACCGGGATCAGCTTCCAGGTGGCGATGTATCGCCAGCGCCGCCGGATTGCCTACGAAGTGGGCCTGGCCTGGGGCGTGAAGGCTGTCAAGACCGAAGCGATCGCGATCCTGCTCGGTTAAACCTATGGCTAACATCCTGACGGCGGCAGAGGCCGCACAAGTACTACGTTGTGAAGCAACAGATGCGCTGATGCTGGCGCTGCTGCCGTCAGTTGATGCTTATATCAAAGGGGCCACCGGTCACGACTGGGCAGCAGACTCAACGGTCAACCCGGCAGCAAAAAGCGCAGCCCGGATCCTGATTACGTTGTGGCACGAAAACCCGGCCATGATCGGCAGCCAGGGCGCCTTGCCCTGGGGACTGAGCGCAGTGCTTTCGCAATTGGAAGCGTTGGCGTTGCGGTATGTGATCTTCGAAGGCCTGAGCAGCGCCGGGGCGATCCCACTGCCGGGCGCCAGGCGCGGCGACCAAGTCACGCAGTTGATCGGCGTGGTCAATGTGAGTGGAGACCAGTCGGGCAGTTTTGAGACGGTGATCACCTACGATGACGAAATCCAGCAGACCAGCAGCAGCGACCTGGAGGAGAAATACTTCCGGGCGCTGCTGGAGAGGCCGGCATGAACCTGAACGGCAAACCAACTAATCCAGGCGAAATGCGCACATCGATTTCGATCCAAAAGAGAACCGTTTCCACGGAAACGGGCGGTTTCCAGGTGCCGGGGTGGACGACTCTGGCGACGGTGTGGGCGAAGTGGGCGAATTTGCACGGCAGCGAAGTCTGGTTGGCGAATACGGTCCAGGCCAGCCAGCCGGCGACGGTGTGGATCCGCTGGCGCAGCGACATTGATGAGACCTGCGCAGTGTTGAAAGGCGGTGTGAGGTATGAAATTGTGAGCCTGGACAATGTCCAGGAACGCAACGAGTACATTGAATTGAAGGTGAAGCGGATGGCAGGTGGATAACGGTAGCCTGTAGCCTGTAGACAGTAGACTGTACCTAACCCCCTAGCCCCCTTCCCTAAAAGGAAGGGGGAACAGAAGAGAAAACGTGGAGATGATTATATGCCGACAAAAGTGACACTAACTTTGGATGGTTTTGACCAATATCTGGAAGACCTGGTTAAGGCCGGCGAGGACATTGACCAGGTTGCCGATGAGGCGCTGGCTGCCGGCGCGGATGTGCTGGTTGAAGGTATGAGACGCCGGGCCAGTTGGAGCAGGCGCATCCCTCCGTTTATCAATCGCAGTCGGGTTATGAGAGATGGTAATAAGCATTTTGTGTATATCGGGGTACTGCACGGTTCGCCGCTGCCGATTGCGCGCATGGCAGCAACTTATGAGTTTGGAGGGCGCAAGGTAGCGAGAGAATATAAGCGAAAAAATGAGGATGGCACCACTCGGGAGCGTTCTGATGTGCGCCGTTATGACACGCGCTACGGGAAGAAGGGGACAAAGATCGAGTGGAAGACGGCCGGGCGACGGGTGTCACGGCCATGGATCAAGGCGAGACCGTGGATGCGGAGGACGCTGCGTAGTGACGCCGAGTCCGCCAAGGCGGCGATGGAAGAAGTCTTCCAGGAGTGGTTGAACAAATGACAGCGACGATCTGGGAGTTGACGCAGAGTGCATTAACCGGCCTGGGCATTCCGTTGGCGGCTGAGGCCTATTTGATGGAGACGCCGGGGGGAGCGCTGCCGGACCAGTACATCACTTACCAGTTGATTGACATGTCGCCGCTGCAACACGCGGATAACGAAGAAACGCTGCGGGACGAATTGGTGCAGGTAACCGTCCGCAGCCGCAGCGGCCTGGCAGGGCTGCCAGACGTCATCGGAGCGATGACGGCAGCCGGGTTTATGTTTAGCAACGGACGCGAATTGGAGTACGACCCGGACGGCCGGCACTTTGGGATTGCGTTCGATTTCGATTATGTTCGGGATTTGGGCAGTTAGGCGCTGCCCAAGGAGGATGAGAGTATGCCAATTAATCCAAATGCGAATGAATATCGCAGTGTGGTCGGGCTCGACAGCCTGTATGTGGCCGAGGTGACAGTCGACAGCGCAGCAGCGTACACGGCCGACACGCCAGAGTACCTGGCGCCGGCGGCTCAAGCGAGCCACAAGCCAAGCGTTTCGCACGAACCGCAATATGCGGATAACCAGACCTTCGATGTCATGTCGGCAGAAGGGGAAACGGTCATTGAATTAGATTTGACCGGGGTGCCGAACGAAATGTTGGCGAAGATTTCCGGCGAGACTTTCGACGCCGGGAGTGGGCGGGTGTTCGACAGTGGGAACGCTGAACCGCCCTATTTTGCGCTGATGTTTCGGGCCGAAAAGAGTGGGGGCGGGCATCGCTACTACTCGTACTTGAAAGGGCGCTTCGAAAAGCCGGCGGAAGAGGCGGCCACGAAGGCAGATAAGGTCAGTCCGAAGACGACCAAGCTGATCTACCATGCGATCGGGACGAAGTACCAGTTCGGGCTGAGCAAGAGTTACAAGCGGGTGTTCGGCGACACCGACACGACCAGCTTTAGCGCGACGGGCTGGTTCAGCCAGGTGCAGACGCCGACCAGCAGCGCCCCCAGCGCTCTGGCGTTGAGTTCGTCTGACCCGACGGATGGCGCCAGCGGTGTGGCGGTCAATAAGACCATCACCCTGACCTTCAACAATGCCCTGGTGAATGCGGCGATCAACGGTGTGATCGTGTCGCTGGCGGATGGGACGCTGAAGGCGACCACCAACAGCCTGGATACCACCAAGAAGATCATGACGGTTGACCCGACTACCGATCTGACCGGCGGCAGCACGTACCTGGTGACCATTGCGGTAACCGATATCTACGGGCAGACGCTGAGCAGTGTGGTGAACTTCGCAACTGTCTAACCCTACCCTACCCTAAAAGAAGCCTGCGGGTACGGCTGCTCCTCGGCCGTATCCGCAGGCAACGGAGATCGAACCTATGCCCACTATGATGACGATTACGCTATATGACGAAAACAGCGAGCCCAAAAAGAAGTTTAACCGCGGCTTTGTGCCGTGGAAGTTGCTTAAAAAAGCGGTGCGGCTGAGCAAGAGCATTGATGTCGACGACCTGGGCGAAGAGAGCCTGGATGAGTTGGCCGGATTGGTGGTCGAGACATTCGGCAACCAGTTCACGATTGACGAATTGAACGAAGGGGCCGACATCACAGAGATGATCACGGTGCTGCAAACCGTGATCAGCAAAGCGAAACAGGCGATGGGAAACCCTATCAAGCCGGACCGTTGAACGGCGGCCCGGCGCAGGCAATTGAGAGCGACGGCAGCGTGTGGATGATTGACCTGGAGATCACACTGGCGCAAGCCTTTGGCTGGTCGCTGAGAGATATTGACGAAACAGATATCGAAAGCCTGCTGCCGTTTGTAGCACGGATAGGCAAGCAGAAAAGCGCAGCAGGCGGCAAGCCAGAAACGGCTTATTGCGATGAGGTGAACTGGCTATGATCAACGGCAAAGGGATATTTATCTGGAAGAGCAAACACTGCGAAGATGGTTCGATCAGCGCGATCGTGCAGGCGTGCAAATCGCTGGGTTTGAACTGGGTGACGCTGAAGATCGGAGATGCAGCGTCTCAGTTCTTCGCGAGTTTCTCGGATATGCCGGCAGCGGTGGCGGCGTTCCGGGCGGCAGGAATTAGCGTTTGGGGATGGCATTATGTGTATGGCGGGGTACACCTGAAAAAAGACGGTACGCCATACAATTACGGGCCAACCCCAGAACAGGAAGCGTCTTTTGCGTTGAAGCAGGTGCACGAACTTCAATTAGCCGGATACATTGTTGATGCAGAATCGCAGTACAAGGTTTTCGGCCAGGTAGAGCGGGCCAAGCGCTTTGTGGCTGGGATTGCTCGGATTGACGTTCCGGTGGCGCTGTGCAGTTATCGATTCCCGTCGCTGCACCGGGAGTTGCCGTGGGCAGAGTTCCTGAGTATTGCAGATCTGCATATGCCGCAGGTCTATTGGGGCAAGGGTAACGCAGTGTCCGACCTGGATCGGAGCATGCAGCAATTGAGCGCCCTGAAGGCGCTACCATTTGCACCGGTAGGACGGGCCTACATCGGCGACGGCTACGCCTCGCCGGGTCCAGACAGAGACGAAATCCGGGCATTCCTACTCAGGGCAGTCGAACGGGGCTGTCTGGCTGCGAGCTTCTGGTCGCTGGATCATTTGTACCTGCATGACGGCGGCCCGGAGCGGGGAGGCGCGATTGCGGCGTTTGTGTGGGCGGGAGAGGTTCCCCCACCACCCCCTGATCCGGAGAGCAGGCCGACGGTGATCGGAAAAATCCGGGTGCTGGCCGGGGCGTTGAATGTGCGGGCCGGCCCTGGTGCGCAGTACCGCGATGTGGGCGACCTGGTGCACGATACGGAATGGTTTGTGATCAGCAGTAGCGGCGATTGGGCACAGATTGGCCATGGTGTTTGGTGCAAGACCGGCCCAGGCCTGGCCGAATGGTTGACACGGTATACCTTACACGAATGATGAGGATGTGAGCGATGGCTGGAGATAAACGGTTAAGCGCCAGATTTGGGGCAGATACGACGGATTTCAAGACCGGAATATCGGCAATTAACCGGGATATCAGAGTCCTGGAATCGGGCTTCCGGGCTTCCGCAGCCAGCCTGGGGGATTGGACGAAATCGGCTAACGGCCTGGAGCAGCGGGCGAAGAGCCTGACCGACCAGATTGCCCTACAAAAAGAGAAAGTTGCGGCGCTGACGGTCGAATATGAGCGCCAGGTTGAGGCTGAGGGAGAGAACAGTGTAGCGGCGCAAAACGCCCTGATCGAGCTGAACAAACAGACCGAAGCGCTGGGCAAGATGGAAAGCGAGCTGGGCAGCACAGAAAGCGCCCTGGCTGAGATGCAGAGCGGTTCGGAAGATGCGTCGGAGTCGGTCGCCGACCTGGGGGAGAAAAGCGAAACTACCGGCGGGCTGCTGGCGGGGATGGGTGGAATTGCCAGCGGGCTGGGAACGGCTCTGAAGGCCGGAATTACAGCAGTGCTCAGCCTGGCCGCGGCCGTGGCCGGGCTGAGCGCCGGGATCGGTAAGCTCGTATTAGATGCGGCTGCCGGCGCCGGGGAACTGGTGGATCTGAGTATCAAAACCGGAATCAGTACCACGCGCTTACAGGAGCTGGATTATGTGGCCAAACAGGTCGGCACAACTACGGAGACGATCACCGGGGCCATGGCGCGTTTGACCCGGGGGATGGGGGCGGCGGTAGAGCAGACAGGAGATTTCAACGATAAATCAAATGAAGCCTTCAGAAAATTAGAGAATGTAAGAAAAGAATTATCGGGGCTTACTGAAGGAACAGATGAATACAATAAAAAGCTTGAGGAACTGAAAGCTGCTGGAAGAGCTTATGGCGATATCAATATGGGGCCTCAAGCCGCCGCTTTTGATCAGTTAGGTGTATCCGTTACAGATGTTGACGGTAATTTGCGTGACAGCGAAGCGGTTTTCTCGGACGCGATCACAGCCCTGGGCAATATGACAAACGAGACCGAGCGAGATGTTATCGCCATGGATCTGTTTGGCAAGAGCGCCCAGGAGCTGAACCCGTTGATCAAGGCCGGCAGCGAAGAAATTGCCAGGCTGAGCGAAGAGGCAAACACCATGGGGGCGGTGATTGGAGAAGATGACGTTGACAGCCTGGAAACCTTCGGGGATACGCTGGAGTCGTTGAAAAGCGGAATGCAGGGCACGGCCGGCACCATTGCAGCGGCGCTGGTGCCAGGGTTCCAAAGCCTGGCCGACGAGGCCGGCGGCTATATGCAGCAGTTTGCGGAGGTTGTCAAAGGGTCGGACGGGGATATCGGCAAGATGGCCGAGGGGATTGGGGGGGTGATCGGCGAAATTGTTGGCAGCCTGGCGAAGCAGGCGCCACAGATGCTGCAGGCGGGCCTGGGCATCCTACAGGGCATTATTACGAGCGTGATCGGGCTACTGCCAACGCTGCTGCCGATGGTGATCGAACTGGTGCTGACGATTGTCAATTTTATCGTGGCGAATTTGCCAATGCTCATCGACGCGGCGGTGCAGATTATCGTGGCGTTGGCGCTGGGGATTGCCCAGGCGCTGCCGACTCTGATTCCAACGATTTTAGGGATTATCCCAACCGTGATCTACGCGCTTCTCGAAAATCTGCCGCTCCTGGTTGGGGCGGCCCTGCAAATTATTGTAGCGTTGGCTGCCGGGTTGATCGAGGCGATTCCAACCCTGATATCGGAAATTCCAAAGATCATCGTGGCGCTGGGAACGGCGCTGCAAGAATCCGCGCCACTGCTGCTGGCGGCCGGTAAACAAATGCTGGTCGATATCCTCTCGGCTATCGCAGTGAGTATGCCGGCGCTGCAGCAGGGGGCGATTGATTTGATTACCCAGTTTTCATCGGGTATTGCCCTGGCCGCCGGGGCAATTTCGGACATGGGCAAGGCGATTGTGGATGGCCTATGGGAGGGGATTAAAACACAGTGGGTAACACTGACGACGAATGTTTCCAGCCTGTTCACCGGGCTCGTGGATTGGATCAAGGGGCTGTTGGGGATCGCTTCGCCGTCCACCGTATTTGCAGGCATTGGGCAGAACATGGCCATGGGCCTGGGCAGCGGGTTTAGCAAAGCCTTCGATGGGATCGAACAGAGGATCGCTGGAGCGGTCCAAGATCTAGGAACGGCTATTGGTGGTGGGGCTACTCTGGCCGGCGCCGGGGCGATGGGGCCTGGTTCGATCCAGATCAACCTGGGCGGGATCAATATCCCGATTACCGGAAACGGCGACGCAGCAGCGATTGGCGCAGCGGCGCGGCGGGGAGCCAAGCAGGGCCTGGTCGATGCCATGCGGGCTCACGGGATGATTTAGGAGAGTCTATGTACCGATTGGTCAGGTTCGGCACGACGGATATCGAATACCTAAACCAGGTAGACATGATTGGCGGCGGGGGAACGCCAGTCTCGTATATGCGACTGCCGGGAGGCGGTGCGATCGATGGGTATGCCGGCCGGCAAATGTACCCGGGCGCGGTGGAGCGCACGAAAAACGTCCGGCTATGGTCCGCCACGGAAGCCGGGCTCGACAATGTGTACTATGCGCTGCTGGCGCTGCAGGGGAAACGTGACAGACTCTACCGCCGGACCAGCCAGGGAGATATCCACTGGCAATACGCGCGCCTGGCCAGCCTGGATGCCGAACGCAACTACGAGCAGGCGAAGTATCGACGGATCCAGGATATCAACCTGCGGTTCGTGACGCAGGAGGCGGACTGGCGGGGGGCGCTGTGGACGCCGGGCGGACTGACGTTTGACAGCGGTTACTATTTTGACACCGGACTGCATTTTGACACCGGACTGAG
>Ga0209319_1001953_pt1 | contig 14413 bp, 15 predicted proteins | sample RifGroE2_FD_184000 | JGI IMG/M metagenome (GOLD analysis project Ga0209319, IMG submission 184000) | Groundwater microbial communities from Rifle, Colorado - Groundwater E2 (SPAdes) (version 2) | ecosystem: Environmental > Aquatic > Deep subsurface > Groundwater | place: Rifle, Colorado, United...
GGATACGGCCCGAAAACTCCCGGAACGGGGCAGACGGGGCTTGAGAGACCAATTAAGATAGATGCCGTTGTTGTGTGCAGCCAGCCGCATTTATGTCCCCTTTGGTTTGGTCATTATAGCGCATTTAAAAACCTTATTACGGGAAGACCGCGGCAGGCCATAAAAAGGCTGTTGGTTAGCCGGCCGCCGGCGCGGGATATCCGTATATATGGATATATGACCAGAAGAACCAGGTTGAATTTTCTGACCGCCCCCGCCCTACCCGCCCTCGGTGGCGCGAAAGTGTTGCTTTTGCGACACCCGGAGCGGAAACAAGGAAATCTCACGACGGGAGGGGGAAAAAGGTGTTTGGACTTTCGCGACACTGGCAACGGGTTATCGGATTGGTGGTTAGAACCCGATTAGCCAGGCAGAGATTTATAGGCGATAATCCCGTAATGCCAGGGCGGAAGTTCGATCGGTGCGACCTGCGGCATCTGAAAGCCGCTTTCATGCAGTAGGGCGGTCAATACCTCGGGTTTAGGTCTGATATCAAGCGCGGGCCCGCGCGGGGTCGCGGCTGAGTGGATCCAATGGATCGCCCCGAGCGTGCCGCCCGGCCGGAGAATGCGCCGCGCTTCCTTTGTTATCTCGGCCGGTCTTTCGTGATGGAGGATATTGAACAGCATAACGTAATCTACGCAAGCGTCAGGCAGGCTGGTCCCTTCGTCGATAAAATCCCGGTGGAGGAACACGATGTTGGTAAGCCCCGAAGCCGCGGCCCTGGCGCGGGCGAGGGCCATAGTCTCATCATCTACATCGAAAGCATGCAAGGTTCCGAAAATCCGCTGGGCCGCCGGCAGCGTAAACGTTCCGTAGCCGCAACCAAACTCGGCCAGGTCGCGGGTCGAGCCGTTAACAGCCATGCGGTCCAGAACCAGGTTCACATTGAAAAGGCTTTCCCAGAATGCGGCGTCGGGCATACCGCTGTCGCGGACTTTCATATGGTTACAGCAGCAGCCTCCATGTAGTGATCCATCACTGGGGATTAAATCCAATGAACGCGCTGCAGACCAGGACGACCACGGCTAATTTCAGGCAGGTTTCGCAGAGCGCTTTTCGCCGGGCCCGCTTCCCGAAGAATTCTTTTTCCGCCTCCGGCTCCGGCGCTTTGCCGGCCGCGAAGCCGGCGAACAGCTCTTTAAGGCGCGGGTTCAGGCCGAAGAAGATTTGCCCCATGATCCACATCATCCAGAAGATCGCCGTGAGCTTGAGCCCGATTGCCGCCCAGCCTACCGGGTGCAGTATACGGAATGACCCGTGGAACATGTAGTGGTTGAGCGGCATGCCGATGCCGGTGGCGAAGAGTATGGTAATAAAGGCCATGCAGTAAGGCGCATTGCCCTGGAGCGTTTCCTCGACGACCTTGTCCAACTCGTAATGGAGTTTCGGGCCGTACTGCGCGCGGGTGGTGACAAGGTTGCGGTTATAGAACGGCGCGGCCGCGCAGCCGACCAGCGCTATATTATGTAATGCCAATAGAATTCCCTGAATGATTTGCTCTAACATACTGCCTCCTGTGATTCTGCCTCCGTCGTGTGATTAAAAAACCAGAACCTTGTCCGCCCAGGCGGTCCATTCGGTAAGAATAGCCATTGTGCCGCGCTTGGCGCCTTCGGCCAGCATGCCCTCAGCTATGCCGCGCGCGTCCATGCAGGAGCCGCAGACGCTTATTTCGCCGCCCTGCTTATTCACGAGTTTCAGCATGTGCTCGATGTTGTAGTAGCCCTGCGGCGTTTTCTGGTTTTTAACGCCGCAGGGCGCGCCGTCGCCCATAAGGAACACGCGTATCTGCTCGGTCTGGCTCTTTCCCAGGGATACGGCCAGCCGCAGACCGTTATAGCTCTTTTCCCCGCCGTAGGGCTGCTCGTTAAGTATAAACAGATTTTTCATTTATTTCTCCTTATGCTTAGCCAGTTAGAATTCGTACCGCATGGAAAGATATATGTTGTCGTTCTTGTCCAATTGTCCGAGGAAGGTGTTGTTGTTTGCGCCTCCGAACACATTCACGCCTACGGTGGCCGTGAGTTCGTCCGTGACGTGGCAGGCCGCCTCGGGTATGAGGTAGAAATCTTTATCCGTCGGGCTCCAGAAGGAGAATAGCGAAAGCTTCCAGGTCTGGTATTTCAGGAACTGCGTTAGCCGGAGCGTCAGCAGCTGGCGCAGCCGGTACTGCTTCGGTAAGCCTGCGGGAAAGCTGGCCTCGTAGCGGTTATATTTGTGCATATACTCGCCGTAATACTGTAGGCCGGCCGTAAAATCCGCCCAGGGTGAGCGTTGATAGCCGGCGAGGAAACGGGTCTGCGAATTCGGAATTAGCGGATTGGTCCCGGCGATATCCTGCCTGGAATCATAATAACCGGCTTCGAAGCTCAACACTCCGCCGGCGGCGTTGCCCTGAAGGCTGGCGCCGTAGACGGCGAGCCGCGGGTAGACTATAGTGAGTTGTGTCGGGGCGGTCATTGAGTCCGGTTCCATCGAGGGGGAACGGAAGAAACCGCGATAGGCGTAGAGCGCCGCGTCAAAGCCCAGGACCGGGCGGTAAAGCCTCGCGGCAAGCTCCGCGTTCCCCAGGTCATGCCGCGGTTTGGCTTCAACCCGGTTCGTGACCTGGCTGAAAGGATCGAAAAGGAAAAAGCTTTGGCTGGTGGGGAACTGGTCCGGCTCGAAGACCGGGATAGCGATAATATCCAGGGAGGCTTTGTCCGAATAGAAACTTGTTTTCAGGCTGCCCGCGCCCGTCTTAAGATATTCCATGGGGCGGCCGGAGAAAAGCGCGGCGTAGTTCTTGGGAAAAAGATCGTTGATGAAAAGAAGATCGCCCACGCCCCAGGTGTGGATCTGCCGGCCGGCCCTGAAATCCAAAGAACCCCTGGCATAGGTCAGGTATGCCTCGCGCACGTCCATGCCGCTTGTGGTGTTTGTTTCGTCGCGCAGGAAATCCGTCTTGGCGAAATAGCCCACCCCGTCGCCGGAAGCCGTGCCTGAGAGCTGAAGTTGTAGCCGCTCCTCGCCCAGGAGGAAATCACCTGACGCCGGTTTCTTATGCCGTGTAGTGCCCAGCCGGGTGGCGTAGTTGGCCAGGACGGAGCCGTGCCAGTCCAATGCGCTGCCGGCGGCGGAATCAGCGGCGCCGGCCGGGCGGCCTTGGAGAAGGAAAAGAACAGCTAAGATCCAGGCACGGTTCATGATTTATTTTATCCAGCTTCCGGGCGGGTTCCTTAACGCGCGTTCGCTGAAATCTTCGGATTTGAGCGCGAGCCGGTACTTGGTAGCGCTGAATTCCACCACTGTCTGGTGGCCCGATTTGACATTTTTCATGGAACGCTTCATGGCGGTCGGCACGCCGTCTATTTCTTTTATCTCTTCGGCGGAGAATTCCCTGAAGAGCTGATTCTGAACGTCGTAATATTCCTCCCTGAGGGGCAGGAAGGTCGTCTTATCTATCCAGGAGACCTTTCGCTTGTATGCGGCGGCCGCTTTGGGCATGCTCTCTACGACGTAACAGGGTCTGCCGCCGAGTTCTTCCTCACGCAGTAATTTGTGGATGTCGGCCTCGATGTTCCTGCCCGAGACGTCCTCGTAGCTGAAATCGGAACCGACAAAGCTGGACTGGGAATCTTTGGCCGCGATACGCTGGACCAGGTTCAGGGCCGGGATGAACAGCCAGCGGTCGGACGCTTTGGCGGCATATTTGTAGACCAGGAAGGCCATGCGGCGCACGTCGCCGGGGGCGTGGAAATACATAAAGTATTTCTGGTCTCCGCCGGGCATATTGACGCGCAGCATCGTCAGCTCCCGGAAGCGTTCGCCGCCCGAAATATCTTTCAGCGTCATTTTTATACGGGCCCGGAAACTATCGCCTGGATAAAAGAAAGCCTGTTGCATTTTGCCGACTATGCCGGCGGCGTCCATAGGCTGGGCGGTAGCGGGGGCGGCGCTGGCCGGCGCCAGGAGCGCCGCCGCGATCATCATTTGCAATATCAGTCTGGTCATATTCAATCCTCTTTTAGGCTGTGAACAGTTGTTTCCTGAAAAGAACTATCAGGGCGGGAATGTAGATGATGCAGAGCACCGCGCTCAACAGCATCATACACACGATAAAAGCGCCCACTGTGATGTAGGGGGTCAGGGGCGCGAACAACATCACCGAGAAGGCCGCGGCGAACAGTATGGCATTACGCAATACGCCCTTGCCTGGGCGCGCCGCGGTCCAAACCAGCGCTTCCTCGATAGATTCGGGCGCGGCCGCGTTCCGGCCTTCAGCCAGCCGCAGCCTGAATCTGTTGATGAAATGAATGGCGAAGTCTTTGCCCGCAAATCCCACGGCTCCGTAGATCAGGATCACGGTGAAAAGAAGCGGAATATAGCCCACCAGGGCCCATTTAACCGACCGGAAGTTAACGGACAAGATGGCGAAGATGACGACCAGGGCCAGCAGGAAACCCTTGATCATATCCCATAGAACCGCGTCGTTCCAGACCAAATTGAAATAGGCTATCCCGGCGGGCTTTATCTCCACGGGGAAAGGGTTCTCACGTTGGTAGTCTTTAGCGGCCTCTATTACCTTGCGCATAGCCCCGGCGTCCCAGGTCTTGAGCTGCACCCAGATATTGGCTTTTTTGTAATAGGGGTCAACTACGTTATCGAGGTCCGCTGGTTTGGCCGACATGCCGAAGAGAAAGAGGTACTGGCCGGCGAGCTCTTTGGATTCCGGAACCTTGTCGTAAGCCGGGTCGTCCTGGTGCAGGACGCGGCTGATCCTTTTAACATAATCCACGACCGAAGTTGTCTTACCCACTTCCGGAAGTTTTTCAAGGCTGCGCTGGAGCCCCTCGATATAGCGCAGGGCCTGCGGGGATTTTATAAATTCCTCTTCGTCGCCCGTCGCGTTGACCACCAGGTAGCCAAGCGAGGTTCCGCCCAGGGCTGCGTTCATTACACGGTCGGCCGTGCGGACTTCGCTGGACTTAGTGAACCACTCCACCATATTGTTATTGACCTTTATCCGGGTCGTGCCGGCTACCGCCACGGCGAATAAAGCGAGGCCGGTTAGAACTACCGCCTGCGGTTTATGCGCGCCCAGCCGGGCGAGGTGCGCGAGGAATTGTGATATCCGGCTGGACTGCGCGTCTTCACCGCGCGAAGCCGTTTCTATGGATTTTTCACTGACGAAAGTGAACATGGCCGGGATAAAGCTGAAACTCAGTATCCGCAGCAGGACGGTGCCGAAGGCCACCAGGCCGCCGAAGATCTTGACCGGGATAATATCCATGAACAACAGCACCGAGAACCCGGCCGCGGTAGCCAGCGCCGTATATCGCACCGGCCGCCCCACCGCCTCCATGGTTTTTATAATGGCGGTCTTCTTATCCTTTTCTTCCCGGAAGCGGAAGTAGAACTCGTTAAAGATGTGGATGGAGTCCGTGGCTATGGCCATCAGGAACACCGGCGCCATGGAGCTCATGATATGGATGGGGTAGCCCAGGGCGATAAGCAGGCCCATGCTCCAGACGGTAGCTATCATGGCGTCCATCATGAGCGCGGCGGAGAGAAAAAGATCGCCGAACATAAAATAGCGGGCCGCGAACATAAGCAGGCCGGCCATGGGCGCGAAGATCGCCATCAGCTTGAACATCTCCGCGCCGAAGGTGTCACGCGCCACCGGGTCGCCGGCGACGTAGTAATTTTCAGGACCGCCTTCACCTTTAACAAGCTCGCGTATCGTGTCGGCGATGGCTTTGCCGTTGGCGCCCTTTTCCAGGGGTACATAGATAGCCGCAGTTCTGCCGTCCTGTGAGATAATGCGGCCGACGAACATCGGGTTCTCGAAAAGTTGTTTACTTAGTCCTTCAAGGGCGCGGAGGTCTCCTGGCACCTCCGGCATAAGGGGCCCTACTTGGAGAGTCCCCTTGTCTACGGTGACATTGTCTATTGTGGAGAAACCCGCCACGTCGCGGGCGGCCACACCGGGGATCTGCAGTATCCCCTCATTGATGCGCTTTATTTTTTCCAGCGTTGTTTTGTTGAGAACCCCGGCTTCGTTCTTAATGCCGACCACGATCATGTCCTCATAGAGGCCGAAGGTCTTTTCTACGGCGTCGTTGGAGACCCGGACCGCGGAATCGGCCGGGAGCATGTTCTTGGGATTGGTGTCGGTCCGGACCCTGGGGAATGCGGACAGTGCGACCAAGGTTATAAAGAGGGTGACGGCTACCACCCAGCGGGGATGGTCTACGGAAAAATGAACCAGGGAAAAGTCACGGAGCTTACGCATGTATTTTTCCTCCTATCCGCGCCGCTACGTTCCCCTGTTCCCGCAGACGTTCGATAAGAACTTGCCTCAACAGATCATAAGCCTTGAGCATTTTGGGGAAAGACAGGCGGTAGTAGATGTGCTGGCCCTCGCGGCGTGATAGCAGGACTCCCTTTTCCCGCAGGATGGTCAGCTGCTGCGAAACATTGGGCTTGGGGATTTCCATTTCCCTTGTCAGGTCGCCGGCGGTCTTTTCGCCGGAGCGCAGCCTGTCGATGATCTCAAGGCGCTTGGCGTTGGAGAGCACGGAGCAGACCTGCGCGTGCATTGTGTAGATCAGCCGTCTGGTTTCCGTTTTTGTCATGGTGCCTCGCTGTAGTAGTTGCGATATTTCGCAACTACATTATAAGCATTGCGTATTCATGATGTCAAGAATTACGGGGACGCGAGTCTGGGCGGCCTCCATATCGCAGCGGCCCGCGGCGCAGTGCCGGCTTTGCCGCCATGCAAAGTGGAGCTGTGGACGCAAGGGCCGTTTCCGCAGATCATAACGTCCAGGCGCTCGTAGTATAACGCGGGGTAGGATGACTAGGCTGTGCCTGCGCCGTATCAGGCGCCATGCTGTGCACATCAGACACGGCCACGGGCACGTAGTGGAACCGCTGTCCTGGCGCATTCTTGCGCGAATTTAAAGGCCATTTCGCCAGAAATGGCGATAAACGCGCTTAGCAGAAAATATCAGTAACCCCGAAAGACAGATATAGTTCCACTCAACAACAATACCGATAAACCTAATATAAAATTTATCTTAACCAGGTTAATGGATAGTTTTTGTAAAACTCCCTTATCGGTTTCGGATACCGTGCGCATAATCCTGGGCACCAGGATCAGGCCACGATAGAAATGAATTGAGACCATAGTGAAAACCAGAATCAGTTTTAATGCCATAGCCCCATGGTTTTCAAAAACGCCGGCGGCAGGGAATTGTTTCCTTAACCCCGCCAACACAATTCCGCTGACAACTAGAAACGTTATGCTGTAGTTTGCCAATGGGGTGAATCTTTTTGAGATATCACTCATTAGCCTGCCCGCTTCCGTCCCTAAAACCTGCTTAGCTGACGGCATTGCTATAAAAAGAATAAAAAAGATTCCTCCCAGCCATACGACTGTAGCAATGAGATGCGCCCAATAGAAAGCTATCAACACCAGTTCTTCCATTTTGCCTCCTTAGTATTTGTAAACGGCGGCGGATCGTATACAATCCGCCGCCGTGGTTTGGTTATTTTGTCTTCACAGGCATGCACCCGCAGCCGCAGGGGTTCTTTATCTCAACCTTTACAGGCATACACCCGCAACCGCAGGAGCTCTTTGTGTCAACTCTCAGCTCAGGTTTTCTTTCTTTGGGCTTTTCTTTTTGTTCCTTAGAGTTCTTTTCCATTGTTATCACCTCCTTTCTGTTTTAGTTAATGCGTATCTACTTATACACATGGGTAAAAAAATATTAACCTTTCACCTCTTTTAACTTTTCCCCATTGGTTATATGTTTGCCCAAACAACCACAGGTGCAAACACGATTAAGTCTTTGCCGGCATTTCTCAAGGGCATCCCGGTTTAAAGAGTAATAGATCCAATATCCCCGCCTTTCGTCTTTAACAAGTCCCGCACTTTTAAGCACCCGCAGATGTTGGGATACGGCGGACTGTGTTATCTTCAATGCGTCAGCCAGAGCATTAACGCTCATAGGCTCTTTTTTTAGAAATTCAACAATCTCTATCCGTTTATCAACGGAGAGTATTTTAAATAGTTCCGCTGCTTCTTTCATGTTTCTCTCGGTTCCTCCTATAAGTATATGCTAATACACTTTAATGGAGTTGTCAAGCCGCCTAAATATTGGCTCGGCTTGGCGTTCGCGCGGCTTTGCGCTCCATGAGCAGCGTAAAGGCCGCGGGCATGAAGTAGAAAGTAAGATACATGGAGAACAGCAGGCCGCCGATAACCGCTATGGCCATGGGTTTAAGCAGCTCGGTGCCTTCGCCTATGCCCAGCGCCAGCGGCAGCAGGCCCATGATGCCCACGAAGAACGTCATCAGGATCGGCCGCATCCTTAAGACAGCGCCTTCCACCACGGCTTTTTCAAGCGGCAGACCTTCCGCGATCAGCTCCTGGATGAAGGTAAGCAGAACCACGCCGTGCAGCACCTCTATACCCGCTAGTATCAGAATGCCTATTATCACGGTAATGCCCAAAGCGGAGCTGGTCAGGAGCAGCGCCAGGCTTATGCCTATCAGTGAAAGCGGGATGCGCACCAGTATCAGGGCGGGCCAGAGGAAGGACTCGAACTGTATGGCGAGTATGATATAGGCGAAGAACAGCGCCAGAAGCAGCACCGAGGCCAGCGCCTTGAAGTTGTCTTTCATCATCTTGGCCTGCCCGCCGGCCCTGACGTAAACCCCAGGCGGGAAAGACATGGTCCCCACTTTCTTATACACCTGGTCCGTGGTCTTGCCCACGTCCGCGCCCGTCACCGACGCGGTGACTTTTATCAGGCGCATCTGGTCCTTGCGCTGTATCTCCACCGGGCCGACGCTGTAGACCAGCCTGCCCAGGTCGCGCAGGTATACCGGCAGGTTGCGCGGCGACAGCACCGGCATATTGGCTATATCCTCTTTGCCGCCGATTGACGCCTCGTCCACCACCAGGCGTATGGGGTAATAATAACCGCCGTCCTTGTAATTGGAGGCTATTTTCCCGTCCACGTAGGTTTTTACAAGGTCAGCCGCCTGAAGCGCGCTGAAACCCAGGTCGGCCGCGCGCGCCCGGTTGAGGATAAGCTGGTATTCGGGCTTGCTTACGTCTATCGAGATGTCCAGGGCGGAAAGCCCTTTGATCTCCTTTATTTCGCCCAGCGTCTTCGAGGCCAGGGCGTAGAGGTCGTTTATGTCCATGGTCTTGGGGGCGTAAAGCTCTACCTCCACGTCATAATCGCCGATTGGCAGTATCCCTTTCATCTTGGTATGAAAGACTTTTATCTTCGCTCCGGGATATCGGGCGCTTTGCTGTATTTCCTCGGCGTATTTCTCCAGGTACTCGTCGGTGTCCGTGTCGCGTTCGCCCTTCGGGACCAACTGTATCGCCACTTCGCCTTCGTTGGCTATTTCATAGGTGAGCAGCCCCCAGATGCGCCCGCCGGCCAGGGTGAAGTAAGTTTTCACGAAAGGCAGTGTTTTTACCTTTTTCTCTATGTTCAAAAGCGCCTTTTCGGTTTCCTGCATGGAGCTGCCGCTGGGCATCTTCACTTTTATGGTTATCTGCCCGTCGTCCGCCTTGGGCAGGAACTCGCGGCCCACTTGCCCGAAAGAGAACAGGCCCGCGACAAAGAACAAGGCCGTCGCCCACATTACCTGTTTCTTCTTTCCCAGCGCCCATATAAGCGTTGCGCTGTATTTCGCCCTCAGCTTTTCTATTAAGTCTTCGCCAAAAGGCCGGCCGGCCCCGGCGCGCGCTTCTTCGTGCAGCAACTTTACCAGCAGCGGGGTGACGGTTATTGAAACTATCCGGGAAGAGAACACCGCTATGGACACGATAATTATCAGCTCGCGGAAAAGCAGCGTGGCCAGGCCCGGCACCAGCAGGAACGGCAGGAACAGCGCCACAAAGGTCAGTACCGCGAACAGCAGCGCCTGCGAGACCTCGTTGGTCGCGAGTGCTATAAGCGCCGCCGGGGCCCGCCTGGCGCCGCCAGTCGCCAGCTCTTCCTCCTGGTGGCGCGTTATATTCTCCAGCACTATCACCGAATCGTCCAGGATTATGGTGATGGCCAGGATCAGGCCGCCCAGGGAGAAGATATTGAACGAGAACCCCAGCGTCTTCATGCAGAAGAAGGTTATAAGCATGGAGACCGGCATGGAAAGTATTATGACCAGCGTCCGCTTCCAGGTGCCGAGGAAGAACCAGGTCACCAGCACCACCAGCAGCATGGCTATCAGCGCGGCGTCCCGCACGCCATTATTGGCCGCGCGGATATAGGAGCCTTGCGTATAAATGGGCGCTATTCTTATTCCCGGCGGCAGCAACGGCTGTATTTCCTTTAACCGCTGTTTTATGGCCGCTTCCACGTCCAGCGTATTGGCGGCCACCTGCTTGAAGATGGAAAGTTTTACGCCTTCCTTTGAATTAAGCTTGGTCTTGACGCGCTGAATATCGCCGGTGTCCTTCACCTCCGCCACGTCTTTTACGTAAACGGTCTTGCCGTATTTGTCGGTGGAGATCACGGTGTTCTTTATCTCTTCCACGTCCGCGAACTCCGCCCTGGTACGGACCAGGAACTCTTTGCGCCCGGTGGTCACGCGCCCGCCGGAAAGTTCCACGTTCTCGTCTTTCAGGCGGCGCGCCAGCAGGTCCGCGCTGACGCCCTTGGCCTGCATCTTATACGGGTCGGCCAGCACGCGGATCTCGCGTTTCACGCCGCCGCTCATTTCGGTGCCGGCCGTTCCGGTCACCGATACGAAAAGCAGGTTCAGGTAGTTCTGCACCCATGTGCGCAGCTTGGTCACATCCCAGCTTTCCGAGGTAACCAGCAGGTCCATTATCGGCAGTTGCGAGGGGTCGGCTTTGAATATGGTCGGCTCGTCCGCGTCCTTCGGAAGGTTCTTGCGCACTATGCCCATCTTGGATATTACGTCCTGGTAGGCCACGTCCCTGTCCGCCCGGAAATCGAAATACACCAGCAGTTCGTAAGCCCCGTCCATACAGGTGGCGGAAATATAATCCAGGTTATCCACCGTGGATATCTTCTGTTCCACCACATCGGCTATCTGGTTCTCTATATCCTCGGGCGTGGCGCCGCGCCAATTGATATTGATCCTGACCAGCGGGTAAACTACCGTGGGCAACAGGTTCACCGGCATGGTAAAAAGCGAAAGAACGCCCAGCACATAAACCGACAGCATCAGCACGGTGACCGCCACCGGTTTTTTAAGCGAAAGCTCCGTTATTTTCATTTGCTTTTGCCTTCCGGTTTCTTATCTGCGCCGGCTATCTTGACCTGCGCGCCGGCCTTGAGGTTTTCCTGCCCGGCTACCGCCACGGCCTGGCCGAACTTAAGGCCTTTGAGCACCTCGATTTTCTCATTGTCTTCTATGCCGGTTACCACCTTTATCATTATCGCTTTCGAATCTTCTATCACGAATACTATTTTTGAGCCGTCGGGTTTTACCACCAGGGCGTCCTGCGGCAGCACTACGGCGTTGTGGCTGGCGGCCACGGTGAGTTCCACTTCCGCGGCCATGCCGGGGCGCAGCCTTGGGCTCTGGGGTAGTTTAATTTCAAGATCGGAAGTACGGGACTCGGTATTGATGCCGGGCGAGACCAGCGAAACCTGGCCGGCGAAATTACCGCCGGCGCCTTCAATCTTGACTTTCACGCCCTGACCTTTAATGACGCGCCCGGAGTATTGTTCTGAAACCGCGGTCTTTACCACCAGCCGGGTCAGGTCGGCCACGGCCAGCAGGTACTGCCTGGCCGAGACATTCTCGCCGATATCTATCTTACGCAGTATGACCACGCCGTCCACAGGGGTGACCACCGGGAAGGGTTTGTAGAGTTTCTTGGCCGCCTCGTAGCGCTCTCGCGCGGCTTCAAGGGACGCTGCGGTTTCGCTGCCGCCGGCTTCGGCCGCTTTTTTTGCCTCGTCGTATTCCGCCTTGGCCTGGCCCAGCAGGTTCTGCTGCTCCAGCGGCATTATAAGGGCCAGCACGTCGCCTTTGGCCACGGCGTCGCCTTCCTCTTTGTTTATGGCCATGACCGCGCCGTCGGCGGGTGAAATAAGCCAGGCGCGGGCTTTGGACTCCACCGTGCCGGACAAGGTTATGGAGGCCGCTATGGAGGCGGGCGCTATGGTTATGGTCTTAACTCCGGGTATCTTCGGGGCCGGAGGCTCTTTTTTGCCGCAGCCGAAGGCGAAGCCGCTCAATATTAAAACAGGAATCAGAATCTTTTTCATTTCAGAAGTTCTCCCTTTACGGCTTCGGGCCAGATGGCTTGTACCTCGGCGGCGTTTATAAGATAGTCGAAAATGACGTTGGCATAAGCCAGGTAAGCGTTGCTCCATAGGTTCTGGGCGTCCAGCAGGTCCACCACGCTGATCTTGCCGGCGGAGTAGCGCAGTTCCGAGGCCGTCAATGTTTCTTTGGCGAGCTCAAGCGTTTTGGCCGAGGTGGCCACGCGCTCTTTCTTGTCCAGCGCGGTGGAAACGGCGGCCGCGTAGCGGGCATAAAGCGCCAGGCGGGTTTTGCGCTCCGCCTCGCGCGCCTGGGTGTAGCGCGCGCCGGCCCGGCCGGTCTGCGCCGCTACCGCGCCGCCGGCATAGATGGGGAGGGCCAGGAAAACCCCGGCGTAGCTATTGGCGTTGCCGGGGAAGAAGTCATTGTCTTCCATGAAATACGAGCCTTTAAGGTAGACGGAAGGATAATGGGCCGAAGCAGCCGTCTTAATTTCAAGTTTGCTTTTCTCCACGCTGCGGGCGGCGTAGAGCATTTCAGGGTTGGCGTCCAGCATGGCGCCGGGAATATTTTTTTCAAAAGCGGCGGCCTCGTTTATCTGCGGCATGGCGAAAGACGCCCCTACCGGCTCTTCAACGCCCATAGCCTGGCCGAGTGCCAGCGCTTTGACGTAGACCTGGTTTTCAGCGTTGGCGACGGCGTCGCGCTGGGCGCTTTCGTTGGTCTGGATCTTCAGCACGTCCACCACGCTGGTCCGCCCGCCGTTATAGAGCAACTGCGCCGCAACCCGCTGCTGCGAAAGTTTTACAAGCACGCTTTTCTGTATTTCCAGGGCTTGCGCGGCGCGCAGTTGTTCATAGTAGGCTTTCGTCACGCTAAAGGCCAGCTCCCGGCCGGCAAAGGATACACGCTGTTTTTGCGCCTCAACGGAAACGGTGGCTGCGCGCAGTTGGGACATATACTTCCCGCCTGAAAAGATCAGCTGCTTAAAGGTTATATCCGAGTAGTAATCATCCAGCGAAGTGCCGAAAAGGGCTTTTTTGCTGGGCAGCTGGTGGTCGTAGCGTTGATAGCTTAAGGTGGCGTCAAGCTGCGGCAGCAACGCGCCTTTTGATACGGTGTAGCCGGCCTGGTTCTCGTCCAGCACCGCTTTTTCCCGCAGCAGGTCCGGGCTGTTGGCCGCGGCTTTGTCCAGGCATTCGGACAGGGAATAGTCCGCGGCCCGGCCCGGGCCCGCGCACACAGTTAGCGCTGATATTAGGAAAGCTATTTTTCTTGTATTCATCGATAGAACTCCGGAAATTGCCGGAATAAATCCGCTACGGGGCATCGCCGCCCCGGCTGAGCAGTTTTATCCCGCGCGAGGCTACTTTTTTACGCAGGGATGTTTCTTTACGGGACCGTGGCACTTCTTTATCTGCACCGGGGTGCATTTAGCCGGGTTCTTTACAGCTTTCTTGCGCCCGTCGCAACCGCATTTAGTGTCGCACATATGTTCTCCTTTTGACGCCTGAATTAAAGGTTTATTGCTTTAAATATTTAACCGTGGCTTTTCTTACCAGCCGGAGGTTTCTTTTTTCCGCCGCAGCAGACATGGTCCTTTCCCTCGCCATGGTTCCCGCAACCGCAGCCGCCTCCTGTGAGCTTTACGGTGCCGCCGGTTATCTGTATGGACTTGCCGCTTACAAGGGCGTCGGCGATCTTCTGCCGGGCTGAATTGATTATATTGCCGAAAGTCTGGCGCGAGACGCCCATCTTCTTGGCCGCGACCTCCTGATAAAGCCCTTTGGCGTCGGCCAGGCGCAGCGCTTCGAATTCATCGAGCTTCAGGCGCACCGCGCCGCTGGCTTTAGAGGCCTTACCCTCCGGGCCGAAACAGGAGCAGGCGGGTTTTGCGTGGACTTTTCTGCATTTTCTGGACTCACACATAAGTTCCTCCGTGAAAGCCTATTGGCATATGCCAGTAGACAATCTAACCATTTTTAATTCGACAGGGTCAATTAAAATACTCAAAAGGTATCTTGCAAGGCCGCGGTTGTTGGCGCGGGCCTTACCGCCGCAGGCGGTAAGGGGGGCGCGCGGCCGCGCAGGGGTGGGGCAGGGTTGTTGCGGCCCGGCG
>Ga0209319_1001954_pt1 | contig 14413 bp, 12 predicted proteins | sample RifGroE2_FD_184000 | JGI IMG/M metagenome (GOLD analysis project Ga0209319, IMG submission 184000) | Groundwater microbial communities from Rifle, Colorado - Groundwater E2 (SPAdes) (version 2) | ecosystem: Environmental > Aquatic > Deep subsurface > Groundwater | place: Rifle, Colorado, United...
ATAAAATAACTATAATACTTACAACCAAAAAAGCAATAATATTTTTATCTGTCATAAATTTCACCTCCATAAATTAATAATTATAATTAGATTATGTATACTCCAAAATATTTACTATTTATCTCACTTATTATTTATTTTTTCTAATAATCTTGCCATCATGGTAAATAACAACCAATTTTCAGTTTTTTCATCCATTTTATTATTCCATAAATTACTATCATTAATAATGCCATTTTTAACTAAACTATCTAACGAGGTAATACCTACATCATTCATCCATTTTTCAATTACCATATTAATTAATTCCTCCTTAATCTCCTTATTTTCTTTATAATTAACCACTTTATCAACAAACCATTTCTTATCAATACCTGTTCCTGGACATGATTTATTAGCATATTCTCTATGAAATACAATACCTTTTATGCCTAAATTATAATAATTAACACCCCAATTAACTAATTTTAATATAGAATTTAATTGTTCACCTTCTAATTTATCATGTCCTACATCAAAATTACCTATCATTTCAATTGCGAGGAAACATAATGAATTCCTTCCTGAAATTGAAGCAGGAATTATATTAAAATCTCTACCAGTTACAAATTTTCCATCTGGAAGTAAAGTTAAATGTTGTCCAACGTCTGCCCATCCTAAGTTATTAACATGATAATTTTTCATTGCTTCTTGTAATTGTATTCCGTTATTACCATTGAAATCTTTGTGTTCTGGTTTCCAGCAATGATGAATTTGGTACTCAGAGAATTTTCTTGTAAATTTAAAATTCTTGATGTAATTGATTAATTCATCTGTGGTTAGTATTTTGAAATTCATTTGCTTATTTTCACTCTCCTTTTTGTATTTGTAATTTTAATTTATAGTTAAATAGTTTTTAAATATTCATCATAATACATCCATTTAAGTTTTGTTCCATCTTCTAATTTACCTGCTGATTTTAATTTACCTCTGCAACATTTAGAAATATTTTGATATTGTAAATTGTAATTTTTGGACGCTACTACAATACTATTAAAAATTTCATTTGTAGTTAAACATATTACTTTTTTACTTTTATATGCTTTATTTAATGATGCGATTTTAGGATCATAATCACACCATCCCAATAAAGCACCTTGTTTAAGGTATATTACAATTGTACCTTTATTTAATTTTAGTATTTTGCCAATTTCTTTTGTATTTTTAATTCCATTATTCCATAAATCACATGCTACTTTGACTAAACTATTGCATGTATATTCATAACATTTATTCCAATCAATTAATGATAAATCAAATAAATCATTTAATTTACTATGTAATATACTATTTTTAATCCATTCTAATTTACTATATCTACAGTCTAAAACTATGTAATTAATAATACCATTATCTTTTGCTAGTTTTTCTTTTATTTTATCATTTTCTTGAATTTCTTTTAATGTTTTTACATGTTTTTTAGAAGATTTTATTCTTTCAAAACCACATTCGTAATGTTGTAATCCATGTGTTTCTATAATACAATTAAATATTGGAATATAAAAATCATATTTATATTTACTACACCAATTAAAAGTTGTTTTTGATAATTGTGTTTGAAAATTATCATTTAATAATTGTTCTAATATATTAAACACAAGTAATTCTGGAAAACTTTTTCCATCTGAACAACGAGAACAACTAAACCCTTGACTAATTAATGTACATATACCCATTTTCTTTTCATATCCGCAATCAGGGCATTTCATTGGAATATATTCTCCAGAACCATGAGAATATTTATATGCATCTTCTATGTTTAAAAAATATTTTACTAATTGAGGATGTGTAGATATAATTACAGTACATTTACTACAATTTAAACTTCCTTTCTGACCAGATGTAAAACTATTTATTGCTTTTAATTCACTGCCATGTTCATGATGTTCTAAACATTTAAACCAATATCCTTTATTATTAAAACCACGAGAACCATAACTTATCTCTTTTGGGTTTAATATATTACCATTTATATCAATATTTAAATCATAATCCCATCTCAACATTATTATATCTGCTTCTTCTTTAGATAAATTTTCATAACACCAATTATAAAATGAAATACTATTTTCAAATCTAGTTATTTTAGATTTTTCTACACCAAATAACTTTGTAGCACATTTTTTACAATAATATTTTCCATTTTCATGTACATATTTATTATAATTTTGAAATCTCATAGGTTTTAAATAAGGATTTTCACAATTTTCGCAATCACATTTTATATCTACTAACGCACGACTACCAAATGTTAAATCTTCTACTTTTACTTTAAATTCATCTCCATAATTAGTAAATGGATACCCTTTTTCTTCATAATATTTTTTATTCTTTTTATTCCATTTTACTATTGCAGTTTTTGATAATAACATATATTTTTCTCTCCTTCACTTTAAAAATTTTTACAAAATAAAAAGAACTAAATTTTTGGTTTAGTTCTTTTCCACTCAATTAGATATTTATTCAATTGTTTATCATCAATAAATAACCAAAACATTTTATGATTATTTGGATTTAATGCTGCAAGTTTATATTTTAATCCTTTAGAGGCTAAATAATTACGCAAATTTAAACTGTAACAAGGAAATAATTGAATATTATCATTCATATGATATACCTCACAATTATATTAAATTATTTATTTATATTATTAATTACTGGATGATAATATTGATATAAACTAATACTAGCTGTAATAAGTGTCGTAATCACAGCACCAATAGTAATTATTGTCTGTATCTTAATTTTACTTTTTCCTTCGGTTTTTTTTATTTCAATACTAGTATCTTTTTCTATTAATTTGTTAATTAGATTCTCTTGAAAATCTTTTTGACCTTCAATTAAATCCTTTTGAAAATCTTTTTGTTCATTTGAATACTCTAAAAGTCTCTTCTCGATTTTTAATTGAGAATTTTCGATGTTAGAGAGTTTTACAGAATTTTCCGCATTTGTAATTAATATCTTAGTAGTTATATCCTCTAATTTTGTTATCCTCATATCATATTTGTCGAGTTGTTTTCCATGTTGATCTAAAATTACTTCTACTGCATCATTATCAATTGCCACGGTCAAACCATCTCCTTCCGAAATTTCACCAACTCCATTATAAAAACTTCCACAAAAATTCCTATCATTCACAAAATTATTTTCATTATTTATCATAAAAACACTTTACAACTCCTCTCATATGTAATATAATTATTTCACACAATAATAAACAACACTTATTATTGCTGTTTTTATATATAGTGTAGTGAGAGTGACTACACTATATATTTAAAATACATATTAAACCAATCATAATTCAACATTGCAACAATCTAACAATCTAATAATCTAAAAATCCAAATAAAATTAATCTTAGAATCTCAATTAAACCTCCAGAGAGCCTGCGAGCACCAGAGAGGTTTATATTGAGATTCTATTTATATTTTTAAACATATTTCTAATAACACAATTCTAATTCCATAATCAATTTAAACAACAATATAACTTATTCCTTCACCACTTACAGAAGAATCTATGTAAATTAAATTTGTATTAGATACTTCAATTGTTCTATATTCATTATTACTTAAATCTAATCCATAAACAGTTGAAGATACATCACTTCCACCAATATAAATATAACCTGTATTTGCTCTTTTAGCAGTTATTATAACTTTTTTACAAGGAATACTAGGTAATTGAATTCTTGTTCCAGCAGTAGTAACATTAATAGTTGCACCTACTAATGTTCCACCACTAATTATTTTAAAACTCCCTGGATTACCATCTGTAAATTTTTCTGTTCCATCTGCATTAATAGGTACTACTTTCCCAATATTAGCAGTACCACTAGGAATAGAATTACTTATTTCAATTGGTAATGCTCCTGTTCCATCTCCTTGTAATTGTTTAATCAATCCTTTCAAAAAAGCAATTAAACTACCAGATGTAGTATAATCTGTAATTGCCACATCTGCTTTTAATCCAATACTAACAATTCCACCATCAGAAGAATTTAAATAACCTGGATTAAGATTAGTAAATATTTCTGTACCAGAAGTATTTTTATTCACAATTGCATTGGTAGTTCCAGAAACACTTTGATCAATTTTTACATTAGGAATATTATTTATATCAACAGTATTATTTTCACCATTTAATGCAAGTGCTTTTCCAGTAACAGTAATATTACCACTTGTATATGAAGTAATTTCTGCTCTAATTTTATATAAACATTTACAATTTACTTCATAAATACCTGAAGATGTAATTGATGATAAAATAGTATTATCATCTTTAATTACTTTTATTACTACAAAATTAGTACCATCAACACTTCCTTTTACTGTAATTTCACCCACAAATGTTCCTGTAACTTGTAATTTTGCTATACCATAACCATCAACAATAAAATCTGTTCCATTTCCTATAGATGAAGCAGAATTTTGCAATACTAAATTTTTAGGTTTTGCTGAATAAATCATTATATATTCCGTATTATTTTCCCCTTTAATTTCTGTATATTGTAAACTATTCGCATCTAAAATCTGAGGTACAAAATTTCCCTCTTCATCCGTAATTAAAACTGCCAAATATACTCACTCCTTATTATATTAATATATTAATATTATAAATATGGATAAACTTTAGGTATTTTACTACCAACAGATATATTAAAATTATTTTGATTTCTTTTACTACCATATAATGATAATTGCAAAATTTCTGCATTTATTATTTCTACTGTAATAAATTTAGTATTATCTGTTGTAGTTACTATATTACTAAACTCATTAAGTCCAATAATATCTGATATTTCATAAATATTGTTATTAATCATCACTTCATAAATATTAAATTCTTTAATTATATAACTAGAAAGAGTATTATTTGTAATAATCTTTCCATACAAATAATACTCTTCATTAGAATTAACATTCGCTTTATAAATATTTTGATTGGATATTTCTGATAAAATTAAATTCATAATTCACCTCTTTTAAGGTCTTTCTTTAACTAAAACTAAACCTTGTCTTCTAGTTATATTTATTGTTCCCGAATAACTTTGATTTCTCATAGTATACCATGTTCCAGAAGGTAAAGTATAACTTTGTGTATTATCATTCATATTCAACAATGCTACGCAATTTTCAAACTTTCTACTAAATAATCCATTATTTAATTGATAATTTTCTAATGAATTACCAGTAACAATAAATAATTCTGGTTGCATCTGTTCATGCCAATTACTTCCATAAGTATCTGATCCCCAATCTGAATGACAATAATAAGCATATTTGTGTTTGCCCATTAAGAAACCTGCTAAACTAAACATTCTTGCAGGGTATAATTCACTTGAACTTCTAGCTAATGCAACTACCCATTTATTATTTTCACCACACCATTGAATGAAATCTATTTCTGATTTAACAAATTCTAAATCAAATCCTTCTGTGGTAATATTTTCTGGATTAATTGTCCATGTATATAACCAAGTTTCAAGTAAATATCCATCAAAAGGCATTGCGAGTAATTTTGTATCTTCTACAAGTGTCCCATCTAAATTAAAATTTCTTGCACATCCAAAATTAGTTGTAAGATATTTTCCTTGTTTATGCAATTCATTTGCTAATAATTGTACTCTATTTGCACTAGATGACAATCTCTCATAAACACTTCTAAAATTTAATAACTGACTTGCTTCTGCTGACCAATTAAAATCTACTAACGTACCATATGATTCTCCCCAAAAATCATCTACATATATTCCATCTGACCAATTATATCTTTCTCTAATTAATCTATCAACATACCATTGCACTACCTCCATATTATTCCAATCATAATAATATCTTCCATCACCAAAAGGACTAGAAAATCCAGTAGCATCTACACAAAACCATTCTTTTCTCTGTGCTATAATTTCTTGCCATCCTATTTGATTTGGATAATCTGATAAATCATCAAAATAATGAAATAAAAATAATTCAGGATACAATTTATATATTACATCTGCTTTTACATTTGTCCAATCAGATATTGGTGAATAATGCATATCATAATCTAACATTTGTTTTTGATTATATACAGTTGGACGAAAAACTTCCCATCTTCCAATTCTATTTTCTACATCAGGTAATATTTTTTGTATTTTAGGTACAATAACTTCAACATATAAATTATTAATATTTGTAAGTAAATTATCATTTATTATTGGTTCTTGTAAATTATCTAAAACAAGAGGATATATGGTAATAGTTTTAGAATCACTAATATTACTATATGATGCAGTAATTGTTATTTCACTAGATATAGAGGGCAATGTATAAATAGTATTAGATAAACCAATTGAATTTGTTGGTAATGATATAATACTACCAATATTAGGAGATATAGAATAATTTATATTAAGTGCTTTTTGATTTACATTACTACCATTATATTTTAATTGTGAATATAATTTAATTTGTTTAATTGTTTCACTATTTAATTCTGTATAAGGAATAATTAAATCAATATCATCTATAATAGGGATATTTTGTTCTTCTATTACAAATATATCATCTACCCAAACAATTCCAGTTCCACCTCTACCAATATCTATTATTATATCTATTTCTTTAATTGTTTTTGTTGGAGTAAATTCAAAACTTAATTCTGTCCAATCAAAAGTATTACTAGGCCAAATTTGAGCAGAACCTAATGGATTCCATTCACTTGTATCATCAGTATATTTAATCCAAGTTTCAAACCATAAATTTGCACTATTAATACAATTTTCACCTTTTGCCCAAGCACTAAACATAACTTTTTTAGGTGTAGTTTGATTTAAAGTAACTGTTTGTTCTATTTGTGCATATCTACAATCAATTCTATCAATTATAAATTTACAAGATGAAGAATTAATATGATATATATTTGAATCTATGTTTATTCCCAATCCAGTAATGTCTTGATCTGACATATTTGTACCATAATTAGACCATCCTGATAATTGTAAAGAAAAATCATTGTTAGTAATATTATTTATTGTTACTTTTGGTATTATACTACAATTCTCTATCCAGTTATATTCACCTTGAAATACCCAAAATCTTAACTTTGCTTTAATATATCCAATCTGATTAGGTTCAAATAATACTTTATATTGACTACCTATATTTGATACAGTGATATATTTATACACTGTTAAATTTTGATTATCATTTGTATCATAATAATGTAATGATATTCTTAAAGAAGCAGAAGTAGCAATTTCTCTTTTAAAATAAAATCCGACTTCTAAATTATCCCCAATATTTACATCAAATATTTGAGATTGAACAACTACCCAATTATCAGTTAAATTATCATATGCAGGAGGTGTAATTTTAAATGCTTTACCTGAAGATTGTATTGTCGAATTTTCAATACTTGTTATAGTAGCATTTATACCAACTTCAGATCCATATATTTCCCATCCTGAAGGAATTGTAGAATTAACTGGATAAATAGAAAAATTACCATTGTATAAGTGTTCAAATGTTTGACTAGACGATTCTTCCTCTTTTAAACTTAAAGCATTCATAAAATATACTATACCTTGAGAATCACTACCATATACTAAATATCTAAAATCTACTTCAATTGCATTAATAGGTGCTTGTAAAATAATTTGATTTAAATTATATGTTGTTGTGTATGGAATTGTATAAAACTCTTCATCTCCCAATCCATCACTAGTATTAAATTGTACTCCTAATAATCCGTTAGAATTAGCAGTAGACTTTACGTATATGGAAAAATTATACTGTCTTCCACCGATAATAGAAATATTAGATTTATTTATACTTTTCCATGATGCTTTAGGAAAATTAAAATACATTGATCTTGTACCTTCAATAGCAATTTCATTAGAGAATCCACTGTCTACAATTGAATCACCATAAATATTAAAACCAGAAGGGAAAGTTGTTCCATCTTCAAATGTTCCATTTGCTAATAATTCAGGATAAATTGGTTCAATAACTTCTCCTGGTAATTTAATTCTATCTATTGTTGGTTTTTGAGGATTATTACCAAGAAGATATTTTTTATCTAATTTAGCATAATAATTATTAGCATGTATTCTATAAACTGCAATTGTAAAATCAGTTATAACTACTAAATTAATTCCTATAATATTCCATGTATTTATGCCTATTATTGGAATATTTATTGTTTGTATTATATTACCATTTAAATCAAATACAATAAATTTATTTTTTTCATTGTCATATGTTATTAATTTATCATAATATAATGATAAACCTTTACAATCAAATGCTCCTTTAATATTGAAACTATTTGTAATATTACCTATAAAATTAAATATTTTTATTATTCCAGAATTAGATATTCTCGCGATATGATTATCATCAATAAAACAAAAATCTATAAATCCTATATCTCCTAAATATGTTATTGTATCAGATAAATTTTTAACATCTCCAGAATTATTCATATACCATAAATCATTATTGAAATAAGATAATGCTGTAATATTTGTTTCTGACTTTATTAAATTTAATTTATTAGGAATGAACATATCTGATTTATAAATACCCGTATCTGTAGTAATATAATATTTATTTGCATGAGATAAATATAATATAGAATTAATATTTTCTTCAACAGAATAAATAGCATTTACATCTTCATTAGGAATACTTCCATTATCAAATATTACTTTATGGTTAATATTATCTATATTCCACAATTTTGCCGTATTTGTTATAGGAGGATAACCTGATAATAATGCTGTACCAGTATCATAATAAATATATCCATTATTTCTTAATGTATTTGCAGATATTTCAGCAATTAAATGATTTCCATCATTCCATATTAATTTTTTAATTCCTGCTACGCTATATTCCCAAGGCTGAGTAACATCTTCATTTTGAGTCATATATATTTTATAACTTGTTGCTCCATCAACTGGAGAAATTTCTATAGGTACACAATTAGTATTAGATATAGCATCAGTTATTGCCCTTACTTCATTTGATCTATCTGTCTCACCATAAGAAGTACATGCTGTAACACAATAATATCTAGTAGAATTTGCAGAAATATTTCCACCTGTAGTTACTAACCATTTATCAGGATGAACAATATGAGGAATTCTTAAATATTCGTCTATATTTATATTATTTACTTGTATTTCTGTAATATTTTCACTCCAAAGAGGCAATGTGTATTCTATGTCATTTAATTTTACCATTTCTTCTTTTTGTAATAATGTAAATGAATTATAGTTATTAGAAGCAATAAATTCTCCTAATAATCCATCTGTTACATATGTTACACTATTATTATCTTTTATATCCAATTCAATATGATTGTAATTTGTTGTTTTATTAAGATTAACAACATACGTACTATCAATATTATTCTCAGGAATAGTTATTATATCTTTATTGGATGATATATTAATTGCATTGGAAGATAATAATGGTTCAGAGACTAATAATACGCCACCAACATAACCATTATCACCACTAATATTTGTAATTTTGATATCTATTTTTTCTGAAAATAATGTATTTATAATATAAATATCATCTGTTCGCCATTGATTATTTGTTTGTATATTAACTACTTTTTGATTAATAATATTTCTATATCTATCTAATAAATTTATTTCTAATTTGAAATTCGTTATTCCTAAACTCATAGAATATATAGTTAACTTTTGTTTTAGTAATCCTTTATCAATACAAATATTATTTTGACTTATGGAACTATTATTTTGCATAAACATAGAATTTGTGCCAATTGGATTTATTTCTTCTATTATTGTTGAATTTACACAATCCCATGCAGTGGGCAAAATGTCATCTCCAGAATAAAAGAAATTAGAATTCATAATAACATTCTCTATAGGTAAACTTACTTGTGGAATATTTAATTCTTCTAAAGAAAAACCACCGTACCATGCTTTTCCTATTGAAAATCCTCTGTGTAGTATATGAAAAAATAAATATTTTACAGGTCTTGATGGAATAAATGTTTTTTTCTTAAATATAAAATCATAAGTTTCGACATCAAATGTTAAGTTTCCTCCACCAACAGCAGGAAAACCAGGAGGATAACCCATAAAACCAACATTTATAATAGGATTCCCAGTACAATTTTCTGCTTTTACATATGCTGAGATTCTGATTGGTTTTACTTCTGTTTGATTGATTGGCACAACCTGAGTAATACCACCAGATTGTTGCACCAATGGATTAGTAATATCAAACATAATACTTTTACCACCAGAAGGAGGGGATAGGGTGTCCCAAACCATTCCAGAATCTTGTGCTAGACCATAATCACAACCACCAAGGTAAAACCAATAATCAGGAGTAATTCCGTTACCCCCTAAAGTATTACATATACCATTATATGCATAGCAATGATCGGAAGGATTATATGGGAAATTACCTTCACTGTCCATTACTTGAATTAAATTTGATGTGCTTATAGTTAGATTGGGATTTAGCAATAAATTTGCTATTTATATCACCTACTTTATATATATCAATTAATTAAATAATTATATTTGTTGTATTTGAATCCAAGTTGTACTACCATTAATTGGTGCAACATTTGCAGTAAATACAATTCTGCCTTTATTAAATTTTGGAAAACATTGAAATGCACCATATATAATTTTACTATTATCAGGACAAATAAATGATATTTCTGTACCTGTACCATCGTACCATTTAAACCAATCTCCTGATGTAACTTCATTTTCAAATGTAACAGTTAATGCTTGATTTTGATTATTATTTATAGCAATTAACAATGCTTTATTTGATACAGGAATTTCTATATTATCAGTCAATTTAATACCATCCCACGTAATAGTTGTCTTTTGTAGAAATGGATTATTTTCACTACTTAAAGTTGTATCAACTGGTAATCTATTTAATTCATTAACATCTGTAATTCCATCTTCTAAATACATTTTGCATGGAACTACAAAATCATCCCCATTATTTACAACTTCTACTGTTCCTGTCTTTAAATTAAAATCCTGCGGAAATGTAAAAGGCATTTAATCATCTCCTTCGTTTGGAATAACTACTAAAGTTTTTGCACAAGCATGAATATTATAATTGTATTGTATTTTAAATTTTGAAGCATCAGAATCTCCTTCATTAACTAATTTAATACATCTAATATTTCCATTATGAATAATTCTTAAAGGACTTCCTACTGCTTCATTGGTTATAGGTATTTGTAATGTATCATTGTTATTATAAATATTTAATGTTCCTATTTGTGTATAATTAGATTGTGTATTCATATTTCTTGCTGGCATACATCCACCTATAAATATATTTGGCAAAGTATCACCTCATTTTTTTTAATTTATAATCCATATTCTTCCATTGAATAAATCATCTGTTGGATTATTTGTCCTAACTTCAATACTTGTTATATTTGAAGCATCTTCTATATACTCCCAAACATCACCATTATACCTATATATTTTATTAGTTGATTTTACTTGTACTCTCCAACCAATTTCTGGACTAGATATTAAAGCAAGATCGGAGTAATTTGTTACAGGAGGTTTATATATTATTTTAATATTATCTACTACATCTTGGAGTGTTTCTGTAATATCATTATTATCATTTAACTTTGTATAAATTCTTTTTGCATTCAAATAGTGACAACCAGTTCCTTTAAAACTAAAAGAAAGAGTTAATCCATTTCTACTTTCATGAAATAAAACTAAAGAATCATTATAATCTACTTGATATTGATTTTCACTGGGAACACCAGTTGTTTCAATCCAAGCAATACCTTGACCGGACACTTGAACTTTTGTAAAAGTATCAGGAATTTCTGAGATTTGAGCTTTATTGTTTATAATTTGTTGTGATTCTTGTATATCTATATAAGGATCATCTGGTGTACCTTTTCTACGTCTAGCAATTACGGCAGTTTGATAGTCAAATACAGAAATTTTAATCTACCTCCTTTTATAAAATAAAAAAAGAAGCATCATCTGCTTCTTTAAAATATTTACCTTTTAAATTTAACCATTCTATAAATTGTTTTTTAGTATTATTTAATTTTCCATATATTTTATGAAATTCAGTATGACATGTTTTACATAAAGTCATTCCATTATTTATATCTACTCTTTTTTCTTTATTATAAGCATATGAATCTAAATGATGTGCATTCAATTTACCACCACGTTTACCGCAACATTGACAAGTATAATCATCTCTATTATATATTGAATTTCTCCATTGCTTATATTCATAATAACCTCTTTGTAATAATCTTTCTTCTTGTGTTTTATCGTGTTTCCAATTATGATGATTTTCTCCACGATTATTTTCTAAATAGCATAACTTACATCCTATATTATCATAATAAAGACAATGAAAAGTTATTTGAGAAATTATATTTGGATGGTTTGGGCATATATAATTCATTTTTGTTTCAACATTTATATATTCTTCATCTAATAGAATATACCCTCTTTTTTCGAAAATAGACTTAACAAATTCATAATCAAATTTAAACATGTTTCTCATATTTATTTTTCTACATTCTCTACATCTATTACCAGAAATTTTAAAATTAAAAAAAGATATTTTACACATATGTCCCAAAGGACATATTAAATTTAATTTTTGCCTATTATTTTTATATTCATTACTTAATAATATATAACCAAAACTTTCAATATATTCTTTTACTTCATCATATGTATGTTTTTTCCTATTAGAACAATCGGGACATCTTTCACCTTTATTTTTAAAATCATTAAATCTCATTTTAAATATATGTCCTTCTGGACATTGAAAAATTAAATTAGAGCAACTGTTTATATATTCATTTGATAATAATTTATAATCATATTGTTCTATATAACTTTTAACATATTCATAAGTTAATTTCTTAGGCAAATAACCACTCCTTTTAAATTATTAAGTTATTGAATTAAGAACATCTTTCAAAGCATTTAAATCTGAAGCTAATAAATCATCTGCATCATTTAGATCAACCACATCACTAATCCCTAATTTTGTCGTTGGTAAATTTACTCCGTTCATTGGCAAAATAGCATTTCTTACTTCATTAAACATAGAAGCATAAAATGTATTCCCACTATAAGCAATTGTAAAATTAATAGTAGATAAACTTCTATATTGTCTAAATAAATTTATTTTACTACCAAAATTATTCCATTCACTATATAATAAATTAGTAGCAGGATCACCTTGAACTTTTGGTATATCCCAAGAGAAATTACTTGGTCTTGCTTCTGTTGTTACATATAAATCATTCGACCAATTATAACTATTTAACCAACTATCTTCAGGAAATACATGGTAACTTGATATTGCATTAAATTTATACTCTGTATCTGGAGATAAATTTGTAAATGTTACAATTCTTTCTCCTGAATTATAATTATCATAATATATTCTTTGTGTCTGAGAAAGAATACCATTTAAATATAAATAAATTTCTATTTGTGTCCAATTTCCTGTCATTCCATCTGCTAATCTAATATCAATAGTATCAAATGTATAAGCAGGACAAGTAATATTACCAGGAGATTTAGGGGTGGTTACATAATTACCTTCATCTCCATATGAAGATGCTCCTTGAGAATTCTCTGCTCTTACATCAAAATAATATCTATAACCATATAATGTATTATTTAAAGTATAATATGTATTATAAACTGGAGTTGCATATTGCCATCCACTATTGCCTATATATGCTAAAGTATAAAAATCAGCATAATCTGATGGGTTCCAATTAATTCTAAATGTATTCTCTCCTTGATTAGTAACCCAAGGTGTTCCTAAAGGTGTTTCTGGAGCAGGAGTATCTGTTATTTCTGATATATAATATCCTGAACCTCCAATTACATACCAAGTACCTTCGTAATATGCTTTACAACAAAAACTATACCATGTATCAGGAGATAAACCAGCATATGTGAATACATTACCACCTACACCTGTTTGCCCTCTCCAAGCATAAGGATCTTCTGGATCAGTTCCTATATACCAAGCAAAATCATCATATTCAGATAAAGGATATTGTAAACCATCTGCATAAACTGTAATTGATGTTGAAGTTACATTACTTGTAGATAACCATGACATTTATATTACTCACCTTCTTTGTGAATATAATAGATTTAATAATATATTGTTTTATATTAAATCTATTATATTAATATTATATTGTATTATTATTATTTAACATTATCTAATTGTATTAACATATCTTTATATTTAGAAATTTCACTATCAATTCTATTAATTTCCAATTGAATATTATTTTTTCTTGCTCCCAAGTCAATTAATTGTTTATAGATAAATTC
>Ga0209319_1001957_pt1 | contig 14391 bp, 28 predicted proteins | sample RifGroE2_FD_184000 | JGI IMG/M metagenome (GOLD analysis project Ga0209319, IMG submission 184000) | Groundwater microbial communities from Rifle, Colorado - Groundwater E2 (SPAdes) (version 2) | ecosystem: Environmental > Aquatic > Deep subsurface > Groundwater | place: Rifle, Colorado, United...
ATTGGGAATGCCGTTTTTGTGAATAAATCTACACATGAACAGAAGAAAAATAAGCAGTATAATTATGAATTCAGTCATTTTGAGTGAGGAATTAAAGAACACGTAGGAGTGAAAGTTTGTGATTCCTGTTTAGGTATAATGGAAATGACTGATAAAATAATAGGAATGTGGTATTAATGAAAGTCTACAAAAAAGAAAAAATACATATTAAACTTTCCTATAAAGAAGCATTAAAAATCAGAGACGATTTTGGGAAATTAAAAGGCGTGAGAGATTATATGAAAATTGTTGAATTGATGGAACGGTTTGATATGGTAGGTGTGTAAGAATGAAACAACTGCGCATCACTAAACTCGTAGCCTACAAACTCGGTTTATGCGATACCGAGCACACCGGATATGTCCATTACATTGATATTGAAACTCATGAATTGAGAATTGATGTGTATAAAAAAGGTGAATGTATCGAGAGATACAAATATGAATCAGAGGAAGAGTTTGATAGGAAAATTGAGGAATTAAAGAATAGGGAAGAGTAAAAAACAATGTACCCACAAACAAAAGCTTTCATAAGAAGACAGCTTGTGAAATTAATTAAACAAACGGACGATAATGAACATCCGGCCGGAAGAGTTACAATAGGAGACATTAAGACTATTCTTAACGAAATGGAGGAAGAGTAAAAATGCCAATGTCACAGGGTTCAGACCCCTTTCTGATTTCACGGAAACATTACGATGCACTAAATGACAGGATAACCGAGCTAGAAAACGAAAATGAGAAACTTAAATGGAGAGTGACGTACTATAATAAATACATAGAGATGCTGAAAACGCCGGAGAAAATAGAAATCCTGCAAACATGTAGCAGATTATATCTAACTGTGACTCCTGATTATGCACAGGTGCTCACGCCGAGCATGAAAAAGCATGAAGAAGAGTTGTTGAAATCTATGTATCCGAGAGTTGAAATGTATATAAATGAGATAATTTACACTCAAGTGGTTGACAAGGAAGAGTGAAAATGTGGATCATAGAACTGCTCCAGATCGTAGCCACATTCATTATAATCTATATAACATTGGTTAGCGGTTTTGTAATTATAGTATATCTACTGAATAAAACGCTTGAATTTATTTCCGAATATTAATGTTTTTGCGATCGTGCCATTTATTCCCCTACTTTTCTAAAATATTTTTTATATAAGCAATCACTTAATAATATTCATGGTAAAGAACGGAGCACCTAAACCGGCATTATCCAAAGCCGCCGGTCAAGATTACATACTAACATACTTTGGCGGTGACAATCCTTGGGATATAGCCGATTTAGACATTGAGAAAATCAACAAGTACAAATCGGACGTCTACGCTGAGAAAATCGCTAACAATCTGAGTAATTTAGTTTTTCAGGGACCATACATCCTCAATGTCCTTGATCCCAAAGGCAATAGCCGAGAGGACATTGCCGAATGGTTCAGAGTAATGTTGCAGGATATTGATTTTGAAGATAAATTAAATACCAATTGGAATGCCCTTGTGACATATGGTTCATTTATCTTTTCTGATACTATTGAAGAAAAAGACGGGAAAATACAAGTCACAGAGATAAGAGACTTGCCGCCGGAAACATTCGGGACTGCGGGCAGTTATAACACTGATGCCGTTTATGGAAAGATTCTAAAAGGGATTGTCCGAGAACAGGATGGAACTATTCATTACTGGCAGGATCAACAGACTGGAACTGTAGAAATAAAGCCATGCCACCATTTCAAATCTCCAAAGTATTCTTACAATGTAGATGGAATACCTCTTCTCGCTCCTGTTTATAAGCTTATTCCTAAGTTAGGCTTCGCCTGGGATGGGCTCATGCAGGCAAACGGGCGGGCTAATGCTCTTTTTATCAGAGACAATAAACAAACCGGTGGAGTCATGCCGGACAATAAAACCTCAAGGTGGGGGTATATTAATACTATTCTTAAGACTCTAAACCGGAACAATTGGTTTGGGTTACCTGCCGAGATGGAACCGGTTGAGCTTAAGGGTCCGGTTTCTAAGATTTCCATTGATACAATTGAACTTCTCACAAAATTGATTATCGGGCTGTACTCTTCTTCAGATTTCGTTTCAAAGGGAGATGGAACCCTAATTGGAGGATCGACAACCGGAGAGACTAACCTTTTCAAAAATTCGATTATTGGATTACAGAATAAGCTTCTCAAACCCTGGATTATCTATTTTAACCAAATTTTAGAATGGAATATGTTTACAGGTTTCAAAGTTGAGCTTCTTTTGCCGGAACCTGAATTTAAGAATGAAGAATTGGACTTCCAAAAAGGTCTCGAAATCTTAAAAGCCTACACTGAAAAAGGTGCTGTGATCGGCAGCATGAATGAGGTTCGTACTTTTTGGGGTTTAGAAGATGCGGATCCTGAATTCCTGACAAAAGCAGGGCAAGAATGGTCAGAGGCTACCGTTAAGCAGGAAAGTGAACCTGTCCGAGAGGAAGTACCTGAGAAGAAAGACGAAGTTCAGGAAGAAGATGAGATTAAAGAAGATATCAAAAAGAATCAAGGGATACAGACAAGAGAGGAAATTGAAGAAGAATTGAGAACCGAGCTTGAGGGGCATTGGAAGAAGTTCTTCGAGGCGGTGAGCCAATGAGATATATAATCCGCGCGGGTAAACTCTACCGTACCCAAAAAATCAACAATGAAACTATAATAGAATGTGTTCATACAGATGTTTATACTGTCTCGTTTTACTGCTTTGCGTCCTGTGCGATTGGGTATATCTTGATGGAGTGGTTATTTTGATTGAAGAACGTGTCACTCCTGGAATATCTCCCTCAAACGTCATGCAGGAACACATAGACAGATACACATTTGCTCTCGGATACGTCAAAGGAAAGCGCGTCCTCGATGCTGCGTGTGGAACTGGATATGGGACAAGACTTCTCGCTCAGGTCGCTGACCATGTTACTGGTATTGATATCTCACTGACTGCCATAAACCATGCAAGAAAAAAGTATCCGGCGGTAGCACTTGATTTCATAGAGGGTGATGTATTGTCCCTCCCGTTCCAGGATTCTTCTTTTGATGTGGTAGTCTCATTTGAAACCGTGGAACACATAAAAGAGTATAAAAAATTTATTAAAGAATGCAGGAGGGTATTAAAACCAAATGGAATATTAATCTGTTCAACGCCTAATTCTAAGATATCCTCGCCTGATGGAGTTGTCAAAAATCCTTTTCACGTGGTAGAATTTGATCCAGTCGAGTTTACAGATTTATTGTTGAGAGACTTCGCACTGGTGGAGATGTACGGGCAGAACGATGTTGATTCCGTGAAAGCCGCGGTATGCGGATGCATCGTTAAAATAAAAGATCTTTTAGGAGTGAATAAAAGATTAATTCCTCGCAGAGAGAAGGAATGTTCTTTTCCTGTGTCACAGTTTAAGAACGGGATGACGAAATCGGCATACATGATTGCAGTCTGTGAAGGAGGGAAGGCATGACCGAAGAGGAAGAATCAAACCTCGATGAAGCTCTTGAGATCCTTCTCTTAGCTTACATTGCCTCACTCTCAAAAGCTGCACTCAAAACTCAAATGTCGGCTTCGTTAGAGGCTGTAGGAGAGCTTAATTCTGTTAGGGTGAAAGAAGGACTTGAACCTGTTAAGATTCCGGCTTCTAAGCTTTCTAATGAGAGTATCATTTCAGCTTCTAATTATGAGAAAATGTTAAAAGATAAAGGCGGCTCTTTTGTTGTTGAGAGAGTGGAGAATACCGAAAAGAAAGTATTCAAACCTTGGTTAAAAGATCTGAAAGAGAATACAAAAATAGACGTATTGGAAATTGAAAACATCGAAGACATAACTCCAATACAAAAAAGAACTCTGTTAAGTGATCTTGAAAAAAAAGCCATAAACATAAGAGCAAAAAACGCGGCCTTCATGGAAACGAGGATGCAACAGTATGAAGCGACCATGCGAACATGGAGAACGGGGGAGGCTGAATATGTTCAACGCCATGCACTTCATGATGGTGCTACATGCGGGATATGTATAGATTTAGATAGACGGGTCTTCAAAATCGGAGACGAGCCTCCGCTTTCTCATATGAAATGCAGGTGCTACTATTCGGTATATCTGCCGATGGCAGGAGAGAAAGTTGAGGTATACAAAGAGCCTGAAGAAGAATTATCAAGAGATGAGTTAGAAAAGACCATTAAAGGATATGAAAACGAAATAAAAATGCGTAGCACGGAAAAGGCGATCGTTTTTGATAAAAATGGTAAAATTGTAATCGAAAAAGAAGGAACTGCAACGTCAGTGAAATTTGATGGCGTCGATATTCGATTATTCAGAGGGAATATCTATACTCATAATCATCCGGGTGGATCATCATTATCCCTTAGTGATTGGGAGGCGGCTTGTATTGGGAATATGAAAGAAATGAGGGCTACCACGATTGGGAAAACGTTTTCACTTACAAAGATAGACGGAAGCAATTTCAGTAACAGTGATTTGGTTAAAATCCGAACTGAATATAATAAACATCATCAGGATTTGATAGTAGAATACAGAAAGCAAATACAACGTAATAAAATTACGAGAGATAAAGCTGAGTACCTGGTATCACATTTTACAAGTCTACGGACTGCTAAAAGTGTAGGCGGAATTAAATATGTAGCCATAAGGGAGTGAGATTATACTGAAAATTGATGATGCGGAACTTTATAATATGTTTAGCGAAGTGTGTAATTATTGTAAACATTATCATATTGAAGCGGTGGGAAATAAATGTGATGCGTTTCCGGAGGGTATACCTGATGAAATATGGTTGGGAAAGAATGATCACAAGAAACCGTATAAGGGAGATGGTGGTATCGTGTTTGAACACGTTTGATGTTTGTTTAAGGTTGGATAGACAGGTTTTTAAGTTAGGAGAACAGCCAGATTTGAGCCATGTAAACTGCCTTTGCTATTATAGCCCGTATATAACAAAAGATGCCAAATATTAAATAGAGGATGTTAAAATGGAAAAATACAACTTTTCAGACTTGAAAATCACAACTAAAGATATGAATACAGAAGTTTATCTGGATGGCAACAAAGTAAACTACATAACTGGAATTAAAATAGCATGGGATAATTTCGGTTCTTATGCTAATGTAGATATTAGTATAGTAGCCTCAAAAATAGAGATCGAGGCAGATTCTGAAATAGACAGGTTTACTTTCATCGACGGGAAGAAATATAAATTACAGGAAGTGTAATAATGGTAATCTCACAAACTTTAAACATGCATACCAGATATAAAATCCCACTGGAAGAACTTCAAGAGAAAGCAGAATCATATCTTGAAAGTTTCCGAGAAGACTGTGAAGCAGGGAATATTACACTCGAAGAAGTTGAGGAAAATGTAAAACAGTATGTGTTCTCATATATGAAAATTGAAATATGGAATGAGGATAATACAAAAATGATAGTGGATGTGGAAGGGAATAAGATTTTTAAATAGTAAAACTTAAATACGTTAATATGCATACTAACAAATACCAATTGTTAGTATAGCAGTTTCGATTTTGGCTCTCTGGAGATTGAGCCCTCCGGAGGGTCTACTTCTCGATTTTTCTTAACTCTCAGTCTCCTATTGGTAGGGTGGCCACCTGTCCCTGAGATGGCAGGGGGTAGAAACAAGTTCGATTCTTGTCTGAGAGATACTTTTTTATTAAATATTTCACGCTGTATATAAATAAAGATGCCAAATATTAAACTGTGTTACAGTAACGTTTATATACTTTACAGTACTATTATGTTTTACAGGTTGCGTAGGAATCAGTTACTTCGTCTTTGGTTAGGGACTGATTCCGTTTATCCTCCTGTAGTTGGTCACGTAGCTTAACGGCAGAGCACTACATAACAATATCTGCTTGTTCTCCTGTAAAGGATGCGGAAGACGTTGTTACTTCGCTTGAAACGAAGGGATCTCAGTTCGAATCTGAGCGTGACCGTCGAGGGCTTAACTCAATGGCAGAGTGCCAGATAGATAGACTTTCTTTGCTTGTCCTCTCGTAAGAGATGCGTAAAAGAAAGATACTTCGCTTGGGATCTGGAAGTTGAAGGTTCGAATCCTTCAGTCCTCATAGAGAAGGTTGCATAAAATACAGTTACTTCGACCAGACTTTAAATCTGACCTGACATTCTAACTGTGTTTGCTTGTTCTCCTTCTCTCATTTTCTCCTGAAAAGGATGTGTTGAAATGTCAAAATTTAATAAACCGACTACTCTTTCTGAAAAGCTTTTGGATCATCCTGATAAAGTCCTCAACCATGAATCTGGACTTGCTTTTTCAATGGATGCAAAGAATGAACTGGTTTCCCGTGTTCTAACTGCTCTCGTTTCAGAGGATAAATTTTATTCCACTGGAAAAGATGCAGATACAGGACTTAAACAGGCCGCCACTAAAGTTCTGCAAACTGACCCTGAATTTGTTTTGAAGCTTGCGGCTTATGCTAGGAATGAAATGAACCTGCGTTCTGCTCCCTTATTCCTACTGAACGAATTTGCAAATGCGGGCTGCCATGTTGTAGATTCCAGAAAGTATATTTCGATGTGCGTTCAGCGCGTGGATGAAATTACAGAACTTCTCGCGGCTAACCTTCAGGAACGAAAGAAGCCAGCCCAGTTTATTAAAAATGGACTTAGACCATGTTTTAATAAATTTGATAGATACCAGTACGGGAAGTATAACAGAGATGGAGCCGTGAAGCTGAAGGATGCTATTTTCTTGTGTCATCCTAAAGCAGATACAGAAGCAAGGCAGGCTATCTTTGATGATATCGTGGCTGGTACTTTAGAGCCTCCTGAAACATGGGAAGTCCTGATTAGTACAAAAGGTTCCAATCAGGAAAACTGGGAAAAGGTTATCCCGAAAATGGGTTATATGGCTTTACTCAGGAACCTTAACAACTTCCTTAAACATGATGTTGACCTAAAGCCTGTAATCAAAGTGTTGACTGATGAGAACGCGGTTAAAAAGTCAAAGCAGTTACCGTTTAGATTCTTTTCTGCTTATAGAGCAATCCAGCAAGGAGAGCACACCGGAAAGAAAGTTTCTCAGTTAATGACTGCCCTAAATACCGCGTTGGAATTGAGCGTTGAGAACGTTCCCGTAATTGAAGGTAAAACGCTTGTATTAGTCGATGCGTCCGGCTCAATGGATCAAAAACTAAATGCAAAAAGCACTGTTACAGCAGCAGATATCTCAAAACTATTCGGAGCAGTAGCTTCTAAGATATGTGATGACGCAGACGTTGTATTATTCGCGGAGAGAGCAGAACGGGTTCATTTTTCCGAGACTTCCTCTATACTTGATAGAATGGAAAAACTCAAAACTATTAACGTGGGTGGAGCTACTTACGCTTACATTCCGGTAGATTATGCAATACAGAACAAGTTAAAATATGATAGGATATTCCTGTTTTCAGATATGCAGTGTTACACTGAGAAGGGATGGAATACTAGAAAGAGCTTCGCAGAATCATTCCTGAAGTATCAGAGAGAGGTTGCTCCTGCTTCCCTGTATTCAGTTGATCTTGTAGGGTATGGAACTGCACAGGTTCCTTCTGATGCAAATAAAGTATGCCTGCTCGCCGGGTGGTCAGAAAGAATTTTTGATTTTGTGCCCGTATTTGAGGCAGAAAGAGGAACGATTATACAGGCAGTTGAAGCCTATGGAAAAAATAAATGAGAGGTGGCCTGAACACGGAGAACTTTATTTAAAAGTTGAAAAAACAGATACTGTTATTACATCCTACACTGATGGGAGAGGGTATATCCCTACTTCCTGCGGGAAGGATTCAAAAAATAAACAGGTTATTATCATAATAAAATAACCTTCTTTTTTTACTTTTTTCCTCCAAACATCCCAACATTTTTATACAATAACATCCTATAAATTTGCTGTTCTATTTCTAAAAAAATGAACGGAGCAAACAAAAATGAAAATCAGAGTAGTATCATCAAAAGATGAAATCTTGAGCGTAAAGTCTACAGAACGCATTGTCCATCTATCCTTCAGACCGAGCATGATTGATGTTCTTTCACTCGTGAGAGCCTGCCCGAAAATTGAGACAATCCAACTGTCGAAATCTGCTTTTGTGAAAATCTCAAAGGATGTTGCCATCTACTGTGCTGATCAGAGAATCGCGATCATCACGGGGGAAGTATGGGGGCATCGCAAGGATTTGAATGATTACTACGAGGTTCCTAAGTTTGTGCTTGATCGAATTTCCGCTATGAAAGCGGGTGGTGTTCCTACTGAGGATATAATCTCAGAGGTTGTAAGGAAACATAGAATGAGTAGAGAACAGGCCGAAATGATTGTCAGGGAGTAAGAGAATGAGTGGTTACGCTTTTCTTCCTGTTCCATATAAGGAAATCCTCCGGCTCTTAACTTCTTTTGAAGAGTCCGGTATCGTGCAAAGAATTAAGCTCCCTGAAAATACAAAAGTTGTTACTGTCCATAATGATTATGAAAATATGGGATTCCTCTTTATGCTGGAGAGCCCGGATTTTATCCAGAATATACCGGGGGCCGCGATAATGCGTTTAGAGTTTAAGAATGAAATGATTCAAGGGCATCAGATTGTACCTATTGGGGCGGTTAAGAATGAGTAATCCACCGAAAAACCCAGGACTTGCGGCAGTTGCATCCTTTTTCTTCGCAGGACTCGGACAGATCTATAATGGAGAGATCACAAAAGGGATTATCTTAATGATGGCTCAGGTGATTAATTTTTGCCTCATATTCGTGGTAATTGGGATTATTACCTATCCGATCACGTGGGGTTATGGTATATGGGATGCGTATAAGACTGCTGAGAAGTATAATGAAGGATTAGAGGACTAAATGCCCGAAAAAATAAGATTGCAGATTTTAGCACTTTTACAGGAATACATGCATAAGACGCGTCATTACATAGATGACGTTCAGTTGATTTATGCGTTTGACGACGATTACCCGGAGTTAATAGATGTAAAAATTAAATCGGATGAATGGAAATGAGGGAGTATGATGAATTGTAATGAGTGTAAATTTTATACCGAATCAGAGTGGTCTGAAAAACCATGTTTTGCTTGTAACGATGAAAACAATTTTTTTGAAAAGAAAATAAAAGAAGTTTCAGAGGTACATGACAAAAACACAAATTGAAGTTGAACAAGAAACACTCGCTGTCTTGGAAGAAGACGGCGAAATATGCGAGACGTTTAATTTTAAGGAGGAATAAAAATGGTTGCGTTTGATTTAGTTCAGCCATCTGCTGAGCAAGTAGAACTTTCATCAGCCGAATTTAAAACTTTTAACAGTGTCGCTGATAAACTAGGAATCGAGCGAGTGAAAATTAAGAAGGGTATAAATGTAAGATCGTCATTGAATGAGCTCCCTTCTCTTGTGACTCCGTGCGCAGATCTTAACGCGCTTAGAATGCTTGTTGATCTTCAATACGAGCTTGGCATTTTGACGGATGAGAGTATAAGTTTTTTGCATGTTCCTGAAGACTTTGATATTAATGAGTGATCGAATGTATCTCAAAGATAAAGAATATCAAATGGTAAAAATCTCTGGAAGATGGTACAACGATTTTGAAGTATTCGTTGACGGGAACCGCTTAAACAATATCGTAGACGTGGATATAAAGTTTGGAAATCCTCACCTAGTCACAGTTAGTATGTATGCCGATGTGGAAATTGACATAGAAGCGGATGTTAATAAAAAACCCTTTGTTTTTATTGAAGGGAAGAAATACGAATTAAAAGAGGTGTGAGAATGAATTTCTCAGCAGCATTAGAAGCATGGAAAGCGGGAAAGAAACTAAGACTCCCTGAGATGCCTGAAAATTATTGGATCGAAAGAGGCGAAATCAATACATTCATGACCCCCTATTACGAACTCGTGTTGGTAAAAGGAAATGTTAGAAAATGGGACTACTTAAAGATACCGTACCGTATTTTAATATCTGAAGATTGGGAACTCGTAGACGAATACCCAAAAGTAGAACTCAAGACGTACTTTGAATGTCCTCGCTGCAATCAAATTTCACATTTCGATGCAGAGTTCTTGTTAGTGGATCCCAAAGGACGAGACATTGTAGAATGTGGGCATTGCAGGAATAAAGTTGAAATTGTTAAGAAGGATCAAGAAACAAAAGCATGTTGCGGAGGCATAATAACCCAGAAAGACCCTGATGCAAATGATTTTAAAACTGTAATAAGCGGAGAACCGCGTATCCTATTTTATAAAGGAAACGATTTGGAAACGTGGTACGAGGTTGAAATGATTCCTGACGATATCCAGAAACACATTCAAAAGATAAAAAACTTTGAATCTACACATATCAAAACAGAGAACATCGAGTATGACGAAGAAACAGGAGAACTTACATTCCAGATAGTCCCAATACCCAGAGGAATGAAAATTAGAATCAATGACCTCAACAGGACTCCGTCAGAAATCGATGCAAGCATAAACGTAAGCATCTCTAAAGCTAGCTATTGGCTCAAAGAAGCTGCAATTAAAGATGTTATGGAATGGATTAAAGAAAGTAAAATAAAAGCGAATGTCCAAGGGATTGACCTTTTCTTTGAAAGTGGAGTCCCTGAAAATATGCTACCAATGAATTATACTACGTTTCTGACATTAAAAGAGATGATTGAAAAATAACAATTCTTAACTATTTATTATTAATTTCTCTTTTTTATATTGACGTTTGACTGTCACTATTTTTTATATGTCAACTTGTATAATAATATACAAGGGTTTTTTTGGCGAGTTTGCCTCAAGGATAGGTGTATAAAAAACATGGCAACTCTAACGTTAACAAGCGGGACTCTTCAACAGGGTTCCTTTGATAAAATCGGTGACGGTTTTAAGTACGACGAGCTTAAACTATCGAAAGGTTCTTACGTAGCTGCAAGACCTTACCAGATGAATTCCGGGACCACGATAACCGCAGATCCAGGAGCAATAATAACGCTTGCAGCCGGTGTATCGGAAACTCTTTTCCCTGCGATGATTCCTATTTTCGGGCAGGTAACAAAGACAATCCAGGATATCACAATTGAGAATGTGATCTTTGATGGAAACTATCTAAAACAGGTCGTTCCACATGGGAAAGCGTTTCATAATTTAGTTGGACTCTCAAATTGTACCAATCTCGATATCCATAATATAACCGTAAAAAACAGCATGGGAGATGGTGCAAGAATCAAGGATTCAGAAGGTATCAAGTTTTCTGGGAATACTGTTCTCGGCTGCGGGCACGATGGCCTTTTCACGGATAGATGCAATGGAGTGGAAGCCTGGAACAATACCATAAAAGTTAGAATCAATAGCGGGCTACGCTGCAAGGGTTCTAAGAATGTCTCTTTTCATGATAATGATATTCAGAGAGTTCCGGCGTATACTCCTTCAACTGGCCCTCTAATCCAGGTTGAGAACTCAAGAGCAGATGAGACGACCTCTAATGTATCCATTCTGAATAACTATCTTGCTAATTCATGGGGCCCGGGTATCTGGGCAGCAGGGCACACCGCAACGGCTACAGATGCGGCTACCGGACTCACAATAAAAGATAATGAAATTGTAGGCTGTGGACAGATGCCTGCCAGTTATGCGCTCTCTGGTGTCGCTGGTATCGCTTGTGATGGGTGGAATGATGTACTCATCCAGGATAACAAAATAACAGACTGCCTCGGGCATGGAGTCGTATTCGGGCGATACATGACTACCTCAGCAGGAACAGGATACACAGCAGTTGTTAAGGGTAATACCATAAAAAATACTAAAAAGTCTTATTCCCATGTTGCTTCTTCCGGTTCTGCTATTTGTAATCTAGTTCCTGAGAAATACACAGTTCTCGAGGAGGGTAATATTCTGTCCGACAACGTGATTGATTATTACGGTGTGTCTCATATCGAAATCCAGGAACCTGATATCCCGATTGTAACGAGTCCAGAAGGATATGAGATTGTGTTATCCTGTTCTTCCGAGGACGATGCTCTGAGAGGCTTAGAATGGCTTAAGGGTGCTACTATCAGGAGAGTGTAACCATGTGCATGGACTGTTTTTCTACACTCGGAGCAATCCAACGTCAGAAACGAGACAAGAGTAAAACATGCTCAACGTGCGGGAATCACGAAGCAACAGAGGACTTCTCAGATTGCTTGTGTGTCTGTGTTTTGGATGGTCTCGAGAAAGGGAAGAATTCCACATGTCCCAGGTGGGTATAATCCTTCACGCTTATAAAAACTAAAAAAGTGGGAAATTTTAAAAAATGGAGAACATACCTGAAAATTTAGTAAGGATTGTAGCGATCCTGATGATTGGTGGCATGGAGACAGCATTAATTTGTATGAATCAAGACGGCCAATTGCTTTTACCGTGTGCGTTTGTTATCGGGATAGTCGCGGGAACGAAACTGACAGATATAAAAGAATTGATAGAAAAAAGGTGATCTAATGGCAGTCGGTGACGGTTTGAACAGGATTAGAAAAAAGTACAAAGTGCCGGCTTACAATGGAGTACGAATCAAAACTAAAAACGGAGAAATCGGTATCATTCGCGGGAACGATGGGGCCCTGCTGAAGGTATATTTTGAAGGGAAGCGGGACCCTGATAGCGTCGATCCCGAAAAGGTTGCATACTTAGGATTTACTCTTAAATAACGGAGGCACACATGGAAACACTTGTAATTGACTATGAGAACGCAGAGGAACTTTTTAGACTGTTTATATCATTTGCAATCGGGCTGTTTACTTTTGCCAGTGGGTTGTACACGTACCTGAAAAAGAAAGGAATCAAGTTAGCACCACTTGAAAAGGTTCATGAATATCAGCAGCTTAAAGATTTTGCTTTACTCCTGACAAAAAACGTATCAAGAGAGGAACTGATTAACATAGTTAATTTTGTTATCAAGAAGAAAACAGAAAATAAGACCATTACAATGGCGGTAGTCCAGGAAGCTGGAATGATGCTGTTTGATGCGATAACAACTGAAGATGTGAACTAAGTATTTAAAAAGGAGTGGTGGGTATTAAATTTTTAGATTTGGATAAGAGTCATTTGGTCCGATCATCCAGGTATCCTTCACCTGCGGAGGTTATGGAAGCTCATGAAGTGTTTCACAGGAAGGAGGGAAACATAGGTGCGGCTGATGAATTTCGTTTTGCTATGGAGGTTTTGACGGCGGCAGGGATTGTTTGAGGAAATTACTTTTTTAATATATATCTGTCTATTCCCAATCTATAAATAAAGAAAAGATCGTTTTTAAATCATCAAGATAAAGCCGCTCTCTCTTTTGTGGGGGATACTGAGAGAGTGGCAAGGATTGTTCTTTTTTATCATTTTGGAAATAGATTGGTACTGTTTTAATGTTGTGTTCAGTCATTGTTTCAAGCTCCGTTCTTTTACCTTTTGATCCATCCATTCCTAGGATCATGGCGAGCAGCATACAAGTTATAAGACCAACCTGCTTCTTTTACTTCCTTTTCCACAAGTTTAAAGTTAGATTCAATCTCTTTAAGTTCGTCTTCTGCTTCCAAAATTTTGTAATTAATCTCAGTTAATTTGTTGTCAAGTTGTCTCAACTTGATCGAGATATACTTAACTTCTATTCCTGCGTGCTGTGCGCCCCTGCTCAATTCAATGGTTTTTTCTAATGTTTCTTCTAGATTGGTTCTTTTAAATATTAAAGTGCGAATCTCTTCTTGTTTTAAGCTAAGATCGTTTTTAAGTTGTTCGTATCGCCCTATGAATTCAGGTGTTTCAATTTGTGGCTCTTCTTTTACTTTTTCTAATTTGGTTAGTTCGTAACCGATTTTGTTTAGGATTTTGTTAAGCATGGTTTAGGCTCCGTTCTTTTTGGAAAAATGCAATAAGAAATGACAGTGTAGCACATACCATAATAGCGTTCTCGAGAATTTGATAAGGCTGTTCTCTGAGAAGTGCGATAGAAAAGAATATAGCTGCAAATTGGTATTTGTTCATTGTTTTAGGCTCCGTTCTTATTTCGTCAAGTAGTCTTGTAACATTTCAAAGTGCAATTTAGGAAGTGTAATTCCTGTAACTCTCCCGAATGGGCTTAGAATATAACTCGGCTGTGGACAGGTTAGGAGATCACGTATTTCTTTAATTAAGACACCACGTCTGATTATGCGTTTATTTAGTCTCATTGTTTCAGCTCCGTTCTTTTATTTTGAGAATGAAAACGTTATCTATACATATCTTTCTTAAGAACTTCAATCTCTTTTTCTACTTGTGCTAATCTTTCTTTACTATCTTCGATGGTTTTCTTTAACTTGATGGCTTCTAATTTGAGATTAGACAGC
>Ga0209319_1001958_pt1 | contig 14389 bp, 33 predicted proteins | sample RifGroE2_FD_184000 | JGI IMG/M metagenome (GOLD analysis project Ga0209319, IMG submission 184000) | Groundwater microbial communities from Rifle, Colorado - Groundwater E2 (SPAdes) (version 2) | ecosystem: Environmental > Aquatic > Deep subsurface > Groundwater | place: Rifle, Colorado, United...
AAATGTGAGTATGCATTAAATAATAATATAAAATTATTGGTAATATGGTATTGGGATTTTGACAGAATTGAAGAAATATTAGAAAAAGAAGTTTTTATACATATTTAAAATAAGTAAATAAATATAAATAGAAAGGAGATTGAATTATATTTGATTGAAACATGGATTATAATATTTATAATTATATATATAAGAAATAAATTTATACAAAAATTAGAAAGGGATAATATATACTTATATCAACAGTATGATATAAAATTAATATTTAAACATATTTCTATTATCACTCCACTTTTGTTTTTACTATTTTATTTATTTCTTGAATATACAACATTCGTAGGATGGCATTACTTTTTACAATACCAATACATAATTAAGACAGCAACATTATTAAGTTTTTTACCATTGATTATTACATATAAGTTAATCGAGAATCCAAAATACATAAATAATCAATTTCTTAGTATATTAACTTCACCTGCAAGTAAAGCTGGATTATCTCTATGGATAGGTTCGTCCCTTAATAGATTAGCACTTTATTACAATAATAACAAAATGCCCACCTACCCATCCATTTCATATTGGACAAAATATATTAAACCAGATGGTTTTATAGATGGTGTACATATAATAGGTGATGCTTATTCAAATATGGTTTTGCTTTGTAATACATGGGATCTTGGATTCACCGTATTAAGTTTAGGAGATGTTATCGTTAGGATTTTCCCGTTTATTATCCTATATCATTCTATAAAAAGATCAAATAAAATACTAACAAAATAATAAAATAATAGTTGACAAATATCTAATTCTGTAGTAATATATAAATATAGAAAATGTTACTAAAGGAGTTGGTATAAATGCAAGAAAGTATTACTAATGCAGTTATGAATTTTTTGTTAGTTTCGTTGCCAGAGGAGTCCATATGGTTTTTTACAGTAATAATTCTTATGAAGAGATTTGATTTATTAGATAAATATATGTGGAGAGATAAAATTAAATGGCTTGTAGTACCAGTTTTATCTTCAATAGTGATTAACTTGCTAAAATACATAATTAATAGTCCTATAATATTTATAAGTATAAGTGCAATAACGACAATCTATATAGGAATAATAATTATGTTAAAAGCACCAGAAAATAATATACTAAATGAAAAAATTGCATATATAAAAATATTATTATTAGTATTACTTAGTTTCGCAATACTAATAGTGTTAACAGAATCTTTATATATACCATTATTTTTAAAATATTTTGGAAAATCAATAATAGAAATTAATAGTGTATGGTCAGTAAATTTTTTAATGTCAATTCCTGCAAGAATGATACAATTTATATTAATTATATTTATTTTATCTATACAAAACAGAGAAATATATTTAGATGTATTAAAATCAATAACATCAGATAAAAAAATCAGTTTAATTATAATAATATTTACATCTACATTGATAGTATTTTGGACATTTTTAATTGGTTTTATTGGAGATTTTAATATATTATCACAGTATAACTTTAATAAACAGATATTAATTAGTATTTTATTATTAATAGTTCCAAGTATATTATTGATATTAATGATTTCTTTGATAATATTATTTATTGAAAAAATCAATAGAATAAATAAATCACATCAAAATATGTTTAGTGACATATATGATGATGATATATAAATATTAAGTAAAGGAGGTGAAAATTTATGAAAAAAATTATGATTCTTGCTGGTTTTATCGCTTTAGTAGGTGCTACTTTTGGTAGTGTTATTAATTCTGCATCTTGGCTTAATCAACCTAAAACTCCTTCTGTGTTTGTTAAATAATTAACTACATAGAAAACTTCTAAAGTAGAGTGTTTTATTCCCTCTACTTTAGAATAAAAAAATAATATAAAAACTATTGTATTTTAAATAAAATTATGGTAACATATAAATATAATACATAATAGATATAAAATATATGGGAATGAGGAGTGAATTAAATGTTATTTAGTAAGAAAAATATGAATATTGTAAATACACCTGTTTTAATAGATTTAAAAATTATTAAAAAGAAATTATCTGAAGCTATTATGATTGCAAAAGGACATAGGGATATCGATACATTTGCAAAGGATATGAAAATAGTAGATGTGAGATTAATTGTTGATCTTTTAAAAGGTAATTATAAAGAATTGCCTGACAGAAACTTATTAAGAAAGATTGCAAATTATAGTCAGGGTAGAATAAATTTTATTTTATTGTACGAGATTTGCGGTTATAAAACTTCCGACACTGAAGAAGATAAAACTTGGAAGTCATGGATACCAAGAAAAGGAGATATAGTATACGGGGATTTAGGCATGGGTTTCGATTCTATACAAGGAAATCAACGTCCGATATTAATCGTAGGAAATGATTTAGGTTTAAAATACTCAGATATTTTATTTGGTATACCGATATCTACCAAGAAGAAAGGCAATAATAAAATGCATGTTTATATAGGCAAAGAATACGGATTAAAAGAAGATCCTTCATATGCTCTCTGTGAGCAAACGAGAGTAATGTCAAAAAGGTCTTTCTTTTATAATGGAAGTCCTTGGAAAATAGGCTCTCTTGATGATAAAAAATTACAAGAAGTATATAACGTATTAGAATTTCAACTGGGAATCAAGGATTTAAATTTTGATTCAAATAGAGCGTTTGAAATGATTAATCAAATAAGATTTCTTAAAAAGAATATAAAGATAAAAGAATCAAAAGATTTAGTTCAATTATTTAATGAAAAAGTAAAAGAGTTTATAAATTATTGCAAAAATTACAATATAAATCATGAAGATGTTATAAAAGAATACAAAAATACTAATAACTACGCATATCAAGTAATATAGAAATTTAACCTATATCATTAAACAAACCAAAAATAAAAAAAAGGAGATGCTCAACAAAATGATAATCTTTGATGAAAAACAATTGAAATACTTATTTAATAAATACAAAATTAGATATAAAATATTTGAAGAAACAAATGTTTTGCTTATAGATAGTGGTCTCGATGAATGGTTGATCAAATATCATCATGGAAGAGATCGACCATATTGTTTAATGCATAAAAATAAATTAAAACAAACTAAAAGGTATCATGTACAAGGTTGGAAAACTAAATTTGAACATTTATTAGATAGTCTATTGTCACATAAGAATATTTACATAGATCATTCAAAATCAAAAAGTACATATAAAAAGAATAATAAAATAAATAATAATAAAAGGAGAAAAGCAAACCATTGAAATACATAAAATACCTATTCACATTTCGTTATATCAAGTTATTATCCTATCTTTTAACTAAATATCTATATAATAAAATACCTGTATTCCCACAAATAGATTCAAAAATAATACCTAAAAATATGTTAGATTTATTTCAGGATTTACATCAACAATCAAAATTAAAACCATACAAATTAAAATATGTTTACTACTATGGATTTCAGATAATCATAGGAGGCCTAAACAAATTCCTACTCTTAATCACACTAGGTATCCTACTAAACATTCTGCCACAACTCCTACTAACAACATTATCATTCATCTCGCTACGAATTTGGGTAGGAGGACTACATTTTGATAGTTATCAAAAATGTTGCTATATATCCCTATTATCGTTCACCCTAATGGCACTCTTAGCAAAATACATCATTCTCAGTCATTTTATAACCATGTTAATATTTTTAATCATATATTTCATAATATTAATTTACGCACCAATCGAACATCCAAATCATCCAATAAAACATAACAAAAAAATTAAATTTAAATTAATAGCATTATTCTCGTTAACTACATTAATTCTAATCCATTCATTCACACACAATATAATAATCAGCAATTCAATAATATATGGAATACTATTAGTCTGCTTAATTTCGACACCAATTACAAGCAAGTTAAAGTAATTAGATATAAATATTAATATATGTTAATAAATTGTTAATAAGTATAAATAATATGTCGGTAGGTAGTTGTTGTTTGTGATTGTAATATCTTGTAGAATAGAATATATTAAAGCAATATTAAATGAAATATTAAGGAATTAAATTTTTTAGTTAATATGAAACTATGTAAAATTAACTATTGATTTATTGTTATTAATGAATTATAATATGTGAAATAATCAAACAGATGTTCTAAGAACATAAATATTTTTATTTAAATAAAAATAAAGGAGGAGATTATTACGACAGAAAAATTGTATACAATCAAAGATGAAAAAGGTAATTATGTTCATGGTGATAGTATTAAGAAAATAGGTAAAGAATATTATTATTTACCTTATATAAGTTTAAAAGATGGTTGTATTGTTTATAATAATAAAATAAGAGTAGAAAAGGCTTTAAATACTCTTGAAATACATAATCGTTTAGGAAAATTGGGGCATAAATTTATTATTGCTCCAATATCTTAATAGAAATAAAATAATAATTAACTTTACTATTGACATAGCATGTTAATACATATATAATAAGTATTAATGAAATATTATATATACAATCTAAATGAGAGGTGAAATAATTGTGCTTGGTATTAAAAATGCTATGTTAATAAATGAGTTAAAACCATTAATATCAAAATATGAGAACAATTCAAAAGTATGTGGTATTATTCAAAAAGATTTCATAAAAAGAGGATTAACAGGAAGTAATGCGAAAAACTTATTTACAGGAAAAATTGCTTTAGAAACATTAGATATTACTAATCAAAAAGAATTATTCTTATTATTTTCTTTTACAGATGCTATGAAGAAAGCATTAAGTACATTTAATGAAATGTCTAAAGACACTTTTGGTTTAGAAGATGAATATACTAAATTAAAATTAGAATATTATTTCACACCTTTAGAGATTGAAGAATTTTCAGAATTCGTTATAGAAAAAGAAGAAACAAGAAAATATCCTTATAGATTAAAAAATATGTTGAAGGTAGGAGAAAATCATTATATAGGTGTTATATCCTCTAAAGAATTGGCAGAAATAGATGCTACCAATGACATTGTGTATGATTTTGCTGTACAACGTGATCCTAGAATTGATATATTTGGTATGAAGCGTATTAATGTTGATACAAGAAAAATTGATGCAATGGAAAAAAGTTTACTTGCTGGTGAATATTTCTCAGATGAAATTAAGTTAAATGTTAAGAATGATGGTGAAGATCATATCGAATTCGAGTCTAAAGACGGAATTTATGGTGATCTTATAATTTATTCAGGAACAATAACTTGTTTTGATGGTTATCATCGAAAAACAGCAAATTCCAAAGCGCAGAATAAAAATCCTGATTTAGTATTTAATTGGAAATTAGGTATTACTAATTATCCTGAACCAAAAGCAAAGAAATTTATGACTCAGATTAATAAACAAAAACCTATTAAAAACGAACATATAAAAAATATTGATGAAACAAATAATGAAAATGTTATTGTTAATAATATTATTAATAATTCTAATTCTGAACTTGCTGATAAAATTAAAGAATCTGACGCAGAATTAAAATTTAGTGGCTTGACTAAAAAATCTATATTATCTTTAGCAATTGAAGAACAATATGAAGAATTTTTAAATACTAAAATTTATAATATTGAAATATCTGATTGGATAGTAGATTTTACAAATTATTTAATGGGTTTGTATTCTAATGAATTTTTATTTAACGTAGAAAAAACTAAAAAAATAAGTTATATTAATCATAGAAACATGTTTATAGGTTATATTGCACTTTCAAGAAAGTTATATAAGCAAGAGGATTGGAAAAGTAAAACTGTCAAAATAATGAATAGTATTGATTTTAGCATTGAAAATAATGTATGGAAAGATATTCGTATTAATGATAATATTTTAAATAAAACTTCAAGAAAAGAATTATATAAATTATTTAAGGAGGTGTAAAAATGGTAAAACATAAAAATGGTAAAATTAATATGGCAGAAAGAAAATTTACACATGATGCTGATATTAAAGAAGATTTTTTAAAAGATATTAAACCTTCAACTGCCAAAACTATAAGGAGTATACTTTTTAAAGTGGATGAATATGAAGAATTAATTGGTAAAAGTATATACGATTTTAATTTTGATGAACGTGATGATTTTTTTGTTTCTATGTTTAGTAATAAAAGTAAAGGAGTTATTAATACTACAAAATCATATCTAGTAAAATATATTAACTATTGTATTGATAATAATTTTGTTAGGCATATGGATAATAGATTTAATTTAATTTCTAAAGAAGATATTGATAAATATATTGATGATACCGCAATGAAAATGAAATATTTATCCAAAGAAGAAATTAAAGAAGCACAGGATAAATTAGTTAATAATTGTGATAAATTGATATTGCAGTTAATCCCTTTGTCTATCAGAGGACGTACTGAATTAGATAATACCAATGAGGAATTAATTAATTTAAAAGTAAAAGATGCTGAAGAATCTTATGAAACAGGAAATCTACGAGTCTGGAATAATGATGGCGACAGTAGGTATGTAAAAATTGATGAAGAAACAATAGATTTATTGAAAAAAACAATCAATGATAAATATTATATTATTAATAATGGAAGTATCTATGATAAAAAAGGAAGAATACTTGGTAGAGGTATAGGGGAAAAATCTTTTCCTTTAAATGATACTGGTTATGTATTTAGAACTGCTGGTAAGAATAAAAAAGGAAAGGTTAAAACTAATTTTTTTGGTTCTAGAATTAGGATAATAAAAGATTGGACAATGAACCAGCATATAACCGTGACAAGTTTATATAATTCAGGAGCGATTAATTATGCTATGCAATTAAGAAAGGAAAAAGGTTCTGAATTAGATAACTTTGATTATAGTAAAATACTAGAAAAATTTAATTATGGCAAACCACAAATTATTCAAAATAAAAATGCAGAGAAAGAATTAGATTGGAGTATGCCAATATCAAAAGTTAAATATATGGTAGAAGATTATATTAATAGAAAATTATAAAGAGGTGATAAAATGGCTAAAGATAGTATTAACTTATCTGATTATACTGATATAGAAGTTTATAATATGCTTAGGATTGGTGTTATAGGTAGATTCCCTAATAATTTTTGGGGTGGTTTAGATACCTTTAAAACTGCAAAAGACCTAACTAGATATATGTTTGAAGATATTCTTAAATGGGATTTAGAAGACATTAAGAATAATGTAACAGCAGATATCTTTTACGATAATAGACTTGGTGGTATGCTTAAGCAATTATTTAATAATAATATTTTAGATGCATTATTAAACGCATATCCAGAATTAGAAGAATGGATAGAATCTAAAAGAAAAAATAAAATAGAGAAAGAAGAAAAAGAATTAAGGCAAAAATATACCGATGAAGAATTGATAGAAAATATACGGAATAAATTTATACAATTAAATAGAAATCCTTACATTAGAGAAATGTCCAATCCAGATGGAAATGTATATTTAACAAGATTTAGTAGTTGGACTAAAGCATTAATTGCATCGGGGTTATTAGAGGATATTTGCATAGATGTAGATGATTCTGAAGAAGCAATTATCGAGGCACAAAGAAAGATTAAACAATTTGCATATCAAGTAGAAAGATACCCAACAGAGGAAGAAGTAGAAAATATATTCTCACAAGGAGAAATAAAAGTTTATTTTAAATCTTTTGCCGGACTTTATGATTATTTAAGTGAAGGTTACACGGAAGAAGAATTAATAAATATATTAATTGATAAGAAAAATAAACTAGGTAAAAATCCAACAAATAAAGATATTAAATTTCCAAGAGCGATTATCTTTATTGATAAATTTGAAAGTTGGGAAAACGCTTTAAAAGAATCAGGATTAGGTAAATAACTAAATCCTGATTCTTTTATTTTTTACAAACATTTATACTCTTAACCCACTTCTCAGCATTTAAACAACATTCATTAAAACTATTAAATTTAACATCCTCATTTAATGAAATATAAACAATATCACCATTATAATCTATTTGAAAATGATAGTAGTATGTATCGGGCATATAATAAATATATGCTTTATAGCCTTTATTTCATCTTATTGAATGCCATGTAGGGTAAACTTTGCGTTTAAGTATTTTTATAAATTTCATTATTATGTCACTTCCTTGATGATAAGTTATGTCGATATTTAGAATAATTTGTAGAAATAATAATTAAATTATATCATAAAATTAATAAATTATAAATATTTTATAAGATAATTCGCAATTGTTAAAATATAACGGAGGAAATTTAAAAAACTATATTGCTTAAATTTTATTAAAATAGTAGTTGACAATTATATTAGTATTGTGTTATTATATGTGCAAGGTAAAATTAAATATTAATTAAGAGGAGATGATTAAAATATCAAGTAACGTACATAATAAAACTGAATTATTAATTCCACCAAAAGGCGTTTGTTTAAATCCACCTAGATTATATAATCTGAATTGTAAAGATTGTAAATATCTTGAATTCTGCACTAATGAAAAGAAAGGAAATTATAAGAAAAACAAATGAAATAAATTGATTGAATTAGAAAATAGTAGTATAATATATACAAACTTTGTTTAATAAAGGATGATTCAAATGACTAAAAATACTACAAAAAATACTAATGAATTATATATTATCTGTTCAGGTGATAATTCAGGTAATATAGAGACATTGGATTATAGATGTCCGAAAGAAGGAATTAAGAAAGGTGATTGCAGATTAGATGGTAAGACATGTGAATATTTTATGGGAATTAAGAATGATGGATTGAACTTTAATATGATGAATATGAAAGGCTTTTGTAAATATATATTGAATATGAAGGAATAAATTTAAATAATAAAAGGAGATAATATAATGAAGGTATTAAAAGTAATTATAAATGAAAAATTGCCGAAATCATGTAAAGAATGTGTATTTAAGCATAATTGGGAAACTAAATGTTATTGTCATATTAAATCTTATACTACAAATAAAAGAGATTGTTTTATAGGAGAATATGATGATATCAAAAGTAGACATAAAAATTGTCCTTTAATTTACAATAGTTAAATTGTTTCAAATTCTTTATTTTGTTATGAGTAAAAAGAAGGAGAAAATATGAAATTTAAAAAATATGAATTAGTTAAAACTTTAGATTTTGGAACACAGATTGTTTATGGATATGAGGATGATAGAGTTTTAGTGACTAGGGTTTCTGGTGGTGCAGATATGAATGATTTAATTAATTATGAAATGGGATATTATGGTATGTCATTTGGTCTATATAAAGAATATGAATTGATGAAAGTAGAGGAATAAAACATGGAAATTGAATTAAAAATATTCTCTGTTATTTCATTATGGTTGTCAGGATTTATATTAGGATTTACTTTAGCAAGATATATTTATAAGAATAATACAAAAAGGAGATAATTATGAATAATAAAAAATATCCAATTTATCATAGTCCAACTGAACATAATGAAGAGTATTGGGAATGTCCTTATTGTGGGAATATCTTTTATGAAGAATTAGAATGTTATGATTGTTGTAAAGACGAAATTGAGTAAATAATACAAAAGGTAAAATAATGAATAAAGGTGAAACTAACACATGAAATATATCTACACCAAAGACTACCTCATACAAAAACTTCAACAAAAAGCAAAAGAATTAGGCAGAACACCTATTATAAAAGATATGCGAAAACCATATCCTTCATCTAAAAGATATTATCAACAATATAATTCATGGAATGAAGCAGTAATTGATGCTGGATTAGAATTAAATAATCGTTATGGTCATTTGAAGAATAAACGAAATAGTGGAGAGATTTACAGCAAAGAAAAGATGGTAGAAGCATTAATCAATAAATCTAAAGAGTTAGGTAGAATTCCTTCAAATTCTGATACTATGCGTCCATGTGTAAAAACTTATGTTAATAAATTTGGTAGTTGGAATAAGGCATTATTTGAGGCTGGTTTGATAAGTGAAGATGAGATTGAAAGTTATAATGGTTATCATCCTACTAGTGGGAAGAAGATTAAGGAACATAATAAGAGATAAGTGTAAAAAAAGGAGTTATTGACATGCAATTATTATCAAAAACTATTATATTAGCAACAAAAGCACATGATGCTCAATTAGATAAAGCAGGGAAACCATATATTCTTCATCCTCTGAGAGTTATGATGAAGGTAGATTCTATAGATATGAAAATTGTTGCTGTATTGCATGATATATTAGAAGATACTGAATTAACAAAAGAAGATTTATTAAGAGAAGGATTTAGCCAAGAAATTGTAGAAACTATTGAGTGCTTAACTAGGAAAGAAAATGAAGATTATATGGATTTTATTAAAAGATGTAAAATTAATTATATGGCTAAAATTGTAAAGTTAGCAGATTTAGAAGATAATTGTGATTTAAAAAGAATTGAGAACCCTACTGAAAAGGATTATGAAAGGGTAAAGAAGTATAAAAAAGCAATTAATGAATTGTTGTATAGTTAAGATTACAAACCTTATATTTTAACACTAAAAGGAGGAAAATATTATGAAATTAAAAGGATTTGACATTAGTGAAATACTATTTGAAAACAATATTTATAATTCAGAAATTAAGTATGAAATAATCAATAAATTAAAACCATTTACTATATTTTTTGATGATTGTACAGGAGTATGTTTTGTTGATCAAAAGGAAAATATTATTAATGTTTTGAAAGAATATGGTGAATTAAGTTTACAAGGACATTTTATTAATTTAAATTCATTTATTTCAAGTGAAGATATAAGTTATGATTATGTTTATATTGGAGAATTTGAAATAGACGGAAATGAAGCAATGAAAGAATTTTCTAAACTAATAAAAAGAGAGGAAAATAATTTGCTGAATAATTTAGAAAATTTTGAAGAAGAATGGTATAATTTACAAAGAAAAGCCTTAAGGGTATGTTTAGATAAAGAAATTAAAATATTACATGATAAAATTAATAATGCAGAAAGAGAATTTGATTCAATGAAGGGTATTTTTATTTAATATTTATATATTATTAATGAGAAGGAGAGAAAAAATAAAATGAATTATGGAATTGAAAATAGTATTAAAAAAATTATTATTAATACAGACATAATTGATTATTGTGAAACATTTATTTGTAAATGCTCTAGTTGTTCATTAAAATTTATTATGGGTTGTAGTGATAGTAAAAATATTGAATATTGTCCTATGTGTGGGTTTAAAGTTAATGTTGAATTAGTAAAAGAAAATATTTATTTATAAATAAGGAAGTGATATTATGAATAAACTAGAAATTATTAAAATTGGTGATAAAGAATATGTTAAATTATTTAATTATACTTGTAGTAAATGTGGAAAGTCTATTAGTAAAAATGAATGGTGGGATTGGGATATGTGTGAAGAATGTATGGTAAATGAAGTGAAAGAGGAGAAAATAATCTATGAAAGAAACGATTGATTGTCGTATACCAATTAGATTTTCATTAAAACCTGATTTTAATGGCATGTACTTTACCAAAGAATCACTAAGGAATATAGAAAAATATTTAAATCATGCTCCGATTATTCATAATGAAAGAGTTATAGGAATATTGTCTGATTCTTTTTATAAAATTGAAAATGATGAGGAAATAACTTTGTTTGTAGATGGTAAATTATTTAAAGAATGTTATATAGAAATATCAGTTTTAGAAAGAGAAAATAATACTATTAAGGAATTTAGATTTATGGGTGTAAATATATAAAAATATTAATAATAATAAAAGTTGGTGAAAATATGAAACAAGTACCTAAATGTAAAAAATGTAATTATCATGCTATGTATCCACCTTCTCATGGTTTAATGTCATGTCATTGGTGTGGTCATCCTAAAGTATTACTTGATGGTCATATGGATAATCCTATGTATGCTAGTGAATTTAAAACAAGTCCTAAATGGTGTCCATTAAGAATTAATGAAATAGAATACTATAGGAGTGATAATTATGTTAAAATGTTATTCAAAGAAATGGTATCCTGTAAAAGTATATTTTTCTGCTAATGGTATCTGTGATGCTTTTATTCACGAAGATTATATTAGAGGTGAATCATCAGAAGATGCTTTAAAAAATGCTTATTTAAATTGGGAAGATGCAGAAAAAATTGAATTGATAGATAAAATAGAAGGGAAATAATTATATGTACCTAAATGGCATAAATATTAAACCAAACAATAATAAAGAAGCAAAATTATTAATAGGAAAGAAAGTAGAGTATTTATGTAATGTTGATATTGATAAAACAGGCAGAGGTTACTTCTTTCCAAGAATTAATACTATTGCTGATGTGGTGGGTAGGCAAATTATATTTGAGAATTATGATAGTATTTATATTAGAGATATAAAAGAGATGATTGTTATAAAATAAATAAAAGGATGTGTATTATTTATGAAATGGAATGACTTAACAGTAACATCTAAATGTATTCTTGAACAGTGTTGGGATACTTTAGATAAACCTCAAGAAATTATATTGTCAATTGGTGAAAAATTTAAAATATGGAATAGAATTAAATACAATTATCATTATTTTTCTGAAGAAGTTTATAACGAGATTGTTAAATATCACAAAGAAAAGGAACAAGAAGGTATGATAGTAATGAATTGGAATTATGAAAGAATTGGTGACAATGTTACATTTAAAGGTGAACAAATGTATAATTTAGAGACAGGGAAGAAATATTAACTATAAAAAGGAGAATAAAATATGAAAAAGATTATAATAGAATCATGTACTAAATGTCCATATTCTGATTTTAGTATACATGATGAAGATGAGATGGGTAATTTTATTTGTTATAAAGTAAAAAGAGAACAATATGATTATGAGTCTAATTATGATGGTAAAGAAGGTAAATTTATTATCACTTTAAAAGGTATTAGTGATCCTGAATATTCTAAAATGCTAGATAGTTATATTCCTGATTGGTGTCCATTAGAAGATAATTAAAAAGGAGAATAGATAATTATGAAATGTTTAAATTGTAATTGTGAATCAATGTTTAAAACAAAAATTGGATTTACATTTGAAGGTAGTTATCCTGAAGGATTAGAAATGGAAGAAGAAATAAAAATTAGGGAAAAGGGTTGGGTTTATACTAATTTAAATGCTTATAAATGTGATAATTGCGGATTTGTTATGTTATTTAGTGAGAAAAAATAGATATTATAAAAAATTGAAATTTTAAAAGTGTTGATTTATAAGGGTTTGTAGCATGTAAAATTGTAATAAAACCATCATTTTGTGTTAATATAAAAAAGAGGTGAAAATATGAATCAATATACTATAAACATTAATGATTTATCAGAATTAATTGATGGTTTAAATAATGCTATGATAGCATATAATGATGTTATAGGTGCAATTCAATTTAATTGTAGTGTGTCTAGTAAATATGAAAAATTAATGGATTTACCAGAAGAAAAATTAAGAATGAGATTTAAAAGTGTAGAAAATTTGTATACGCAGTTATTAGGATATGAAAATAATACTTGACATTGTAATAGAATGATAATATAATAATAAATAAAAAGGAGGAAATATTAATGACAAGAAAAATACAAATAGTAAAAAATATTGAAATTAATGAACAACCAGTTAATTTATATAATGGTGATATATTAATTATTAATCAAAAAGTATTTATGATTACATCATACATAAAAGATAAAGATTCAGATATATCAATTACTAAATATTGTAGCATGGTAGATATTAAAACAGGAGATAAAGCATTTTCTGAACCATGCACCAGGCATAACACTACTTTAAATCGTATAAGTAGTCATTTAAAATACCATATGTGTAAAGATGACAAAATTAAAATTGTTAAAAAAAATGATTATGATTTATCTGTTATTTTATTAAATGATTAAATTAAAGGAGTGAACCTATTATGACAGAAATAACACTAAACGGAGAAGTATACGTAAAGAAAGATGAGATTGAAGTAGATCACGAAATGGCAGTTAATTATTTTAAAAGCTTAGATGATTACAAATTCTTTCAATTAGTTGATGAGATTGTATTAGAAATGCTTAAAGATAGGTATGATGATTTAAGTAATTTAATGGAAGGACATTCAAATACAAATAGAACACTACTTAAAATTCATTATGCTACACATGATTATTAAGAAAGGAATAAAAATGTTTAACATAGTAAAAAATTTATTTAAATATCATTCTTATGGTAAAAAATATAGAATATTAAAACACTTTGGTTATTGGTATTGTTATCATTGCAATAAATTACATTCACCAAAAGTAGAGAAATATTATCATGGTGATAACGATACAGTATGTAATAAATTAAATTAAGGAG
>Ga0209319_1001960_pt1 | contig 14384 bp, 32 predicted proteins | sample RifGroE2_FD_184000 | JGI IMG/M metagenome (GOLD analysis project Ga0209319, IMG submission 184000) | Groundwater microbial communities from Rifle, Colorado - Groundwater E2 (SPAdes) (version 2) | ecosystem: Environmental > Aquatic > Deep subsurface > Groundwater | place: Rifle, Colorado, United...
ACCCTGATTTATTGTATATTGAAAATAAAGATGATAAATATTATATACTTGCTATTGGTAAAACACCTAGAGGTAAATATCCTCAAGGTTTTCGGGTTACTTATTCAATGACTAAAGAACAGGCCGAGAAAGTAGTTAAAGAATATACTGAGGAATATAATCAAAAACATAAATAAGGAGGAATATTTAAATGTATATTAATCAAATAATCCATAAAAAGTATGATTTACTAAAAGGTGAATTGTCGAGTGATATTAATGTTATTCTAAATCTTATTAAAGATAATCAAAATCTATTAGACAATAATATTGAATTGAGGAATTATTATAATTCTAACAATTTAGTAGAAACTATTAGAATCACGATAACTTACTTAAAAGATAGAGGAATAACTTTTCACTATGGTCTGGAACAGGAATTCATAGGTATGTTTTATAATAATATGCAAATCGCAAAAACATTAGATGAAGCTATTGTTAAATTCAAATACTATTTAGATAAAAGTGACAAAATTAAAAATATAATGATTGAATGATTAACCTTTAGTATTAACTTGGTGGTCTGGGCAACCACAAAAAGTTAATACTATTAAAATACCAAAACCATTAGACAAGTGTTCCATGTATGTCTCCTAAGTTTGTTATCTCTGTCCATTTGATAAGATATAAGTGGACAGAGGTGATAAAATTTAACGAAGAGGAGAATAAATCATGACAGAACAAGAAAGGTTTGAATTATTTACTGAGGAATTATCAAAGTTAAGTAATAAATACGGAATAACAATTCAATCTGTAGGTGGTGTAAGGATTTTTGAAGAAGGTGAATTGTTAGAAGTAGAATATAGCAGTGATAGTACAAGTGGAGATTTGTATCCATATACCAAATAAAATAGTGAGTAGAGAATAGAGAGGAGAATTATAATGACTATAGAAAGTATTAAGCAAGAGATAGAGTTTTTAGAAAGTATGTTATGGTTAACTCCAAATCTAAATGAACAATTACATCTATTGAGAAGGTTGTTAGAATTAAGAACGGAAAAAATAATGTGATAAAATGTCAGTTTGGTTCAAATATTAGGTGCTACAAACCCTTATAAATCAATGGTTTGTAAGATCGGACATTTTGAAAATTTGATTAAAATTAGTGATTGCATTTATTTTTGTATTGTGTTATGATAAATTATTAGATAAAAATTAATAAGATTAACAATTCATTAAATACATAATTAAATTAAAGGAGTGTGTAATTATTATGATTAAAAAAATAGAAAGAATTGCTCAAGTAGAAATACAAGGAACTTCTCATCATAGCGGAAATTATTTGCTTTACTCTGAAAGTTTTTATATTTCATTGGATAAGACATACGTTGCTAAGAAAAAATACCATGTATTACCTGTTTTAACATACGTCAGACATGAAGATTCTGATTTTGCCGAAAACAAAAGAACTGTAATAAATTTCTCTATTTGCTATAACGACTCACATTCTTCTTATATTCTTGATATTATTAGGAATCAGGAATATATAGAGAATGAAGAAATTAACAAGGAAGAAGCAAATATTATTGTTTCTGTAATAGAAAATTATCAATAAGTTTTAATTTATTAAGATAAAATTGAGGAGGAATACATAATGAAAAATATTTTTAGTTTTGACTGTGAAACAAATGGATTATACGGTGAATGTTTTGCAGTAGGAGCAATTGTATTAAATAATCTAGGATTGATTATTGATAAATTTTCAGGTATTGCTCAAATTGAAGACGTTGACAATGATTGGGTAATACAAAATGTTATACCTGCTCTTGATGGATTGCAAAAATATCCTACACGCAAACAAATGAGAAATGCATTTTGGGGTTTCTGGATGAAACATAAAGATTCTTGTATGTGTATTGCTGATTTTGGAGTACCAGTTGAATCTGGATTTTTCAAACAATGTGTTCTTGATGATTTAGAAAACCGTCAATGGAATGCACCATATCCTTTGCATGAAGTAGAAACTTTGTTAATTTCAAAAGGTATTGAATCTGATACTAGCCGGATTAAATACTCAGAAGTTAATTATGATGCAGTAAAACAACATAATCCGATTGATGATGCTTATGTGTCTGGATTATGTTGGATTAAAGCAATGGAGGTGAAATAATATGTCTTCAAATTTTGGTAAAGCAAGTAAGGAGCAATTTGGTAAGAAAGATCGTATTACTAATATATTTGAATATTGTCCTAAAGAACCTATAGTAAAAGTTAAAAGTAAAATTGTTAAAAATAATATGTATTCAAATGGTATTGATAATGCTTATTTTATAGATATTTTTGTTGGAGATAAAAATGGAAGTAATGGAATGTCTAGTAGGGTAAAAGTTAATAGTAAAAGTAAAAAGGAAGCAGTAAAATATCTTTTAAAGCATTGGAATATTATGGTTTAAAATATATTAAATTTTTATATTAATGTTTTAAGGAGGTTTAATAAACATGTTCACAATCTCAGAGATAAGAACAAATGAAAAATTAAAAGAAAGTATTATTGAAATAGAAAAACAGATTTATACAGCGAAGCAATATCAAAAGAATAATCCTAGTCCATTTCAACAAGGGTTAATTATAGGATTAAGGGATGCTTTGAAAGTATTAAAAGGTAGTAGTGAAATTGAATATTATAAAGGTGAATAAAGAGGTGATTAATATTTTCATAGTAGAATTACGTTCAGGTGGTAGTCTATTTCATAAATTCAACAACCATCTTGAAGCACAAGAATTTTTACATAAAAACTATATGAACAATGGTATACTATTTGAAGTTGTTGAATTTAAATATCATAATGAAACTAATTATTATACAATCAATAATGACGGTGATATTCAGTCAATATTGCATGATGATTTTAGTTTCATTTGTAAATACGATAAGAGTATTATGATAGTATGTGAAGCACTTGAGGACTATTTAAATAATTGGGTAGTACCGTATTAGATTTTAATTTTAAGGAGTGTTTATGTATGCTTAAATGTTTATTTTGTGGTCAAGTATTTGATGAAAAGAAAGCAACAAACATTAGTGGTATAATTTATTGTCCTAATTGTGGTGATACTGAGGCAAAAGAAGTTATAAAAATAAAAATGAATGTGTTTATTTAACTGCCGGAGATGATTGTTATTTATCAACTCTTAATGGTTATAAAAGAATTAAGTGTCTTAAGTTAAAAGGTAAAAAATGTTTAGATGAAAGGTTTGAATGAATTAACAAATTTATTCATTATTCATTTAAAATCAGGTAAAAATATTTATACAAAACTCTTGACTATCTTTACTGCTTGGTATATACTAATTATATTAAGAATATAGCAAATAGTAAATATCAAGCAGTAAGTAGTCAAAAAAGACAGGTGACAAAATGAAAGTAGCAGATTATATCCTGGAAGTTTTAAATTCTCAGGAAAGGCAAAAAAGTTGGCTGGCTGATAAAACTAATATTTCAAAACAGGCGATTAATTACAAGTTTAAGAACAATAGTTTTACGGCAGAGGAATTATTGAGTGTATCTGAAGTGCTAAATATTAATTTGGAAGAATTAAAAGTAAAATGTAGGAGGAATAATTAAATGGATTATAAGAAAATGTATTGTGGAGAAACAGAATTAGATATATTAGTAAGACAAAAAACTCAGGATGGTTGGAAGATGTTTGCTCATGAACATCCTAAAGATAATGCTTTAATAGATATTATCTTGATTGATGGTACAGAAATAAAAAATGTATTGTTTCAACAAAAACATCTATATAAAGATGAAAAAGTAATAGGTACGTGTGTTATATCTCGTTTTTGGAAATAAAACAATTTAATATAAAAAGGAGATGACTAATAATGAAAGTACATTGCTCGCTTACTTGTAAAAACAATACCAATGGTCTATGTTCCCTAGGCAAAATAACTATCAATATTGATGGTTGTCTATGTTGGGAAGAAGAAATTTTAACCATTGGTAAGTATGAAAATAATATATTTACCTGGAATACAGAGTATGACCATGATATTCTTGATAATCCTGATTTTGCTGAATCTTTAGATGAAAATTTTATTCATGACGAGACAGGATTATATTTTCTAGGCACTGAGCAAGAATATCATGCAGTAATACAGAAAGCAATATCAGAATGGGAAGGTTAATCCCTTCCTTGAGTCTTCCGAGTGAGGATTCAATAAAGGGATTAAAATTATAAGGAGTGTGTTATAATGATAATAGAATTAAATAAAATTTGTGATTGTGGAGCAGAGTTAATATTTGATAGTAGTATTGACAATCATATTATTGAAGACCTAATTGATGATAAACTTTATAAAACTATCTGTCCAAATTGTGGTGTATACTGGCAGTTTAGAGAATCAGATGTTATTGTTAAAAAGTTTTATGTATGGGGTTCTGGAATGACTTCACCAAACAACAAAATACTTGATTCCGGCGAATTTTCAGAAGAAGCAGCAGAAATTGCTATATCAAAGGGATTGAAATTTGAATTAGGTTCTGAGGATTGGGCAGTAGAAATTGAAGCAACAGGAAGTGAAATAGATATGGCAACACGGTTTGAACAAAATGTTTTAGGATATAGGGAGGCAAGTTTCTAGGAAATATGAGAAAAGTCGTGATGGTTTAAAATATATTAAAACTAAGAATATTATTAAATTAGAACATAAAATTAAGTCAATTCAGCATAAACTTAATGGTATTAGAAATAATTACATTCACCAAACAACTACTGAGATAGTGAAAACCAAACCATCTTATGTAGTATTGGAGGATTTAAATATATCTGGCATGATGAAGAATAAACATTTATCTAAGGCAATTCAACAGCAAAGTTTATATGAATTTGGCAGACAAATAAAATACAAAGGTAATTGGTGTAATATTGAGATACGAATTGCGAATAGATGGTTCCCAAGTTCTAAGATTTGTCATGAATGTGGTAATATTAATAAATTATTGACACTAAATGATAGAGAATGGATATGTACGGAATGTGGAAGTATATTAGATAGAGATTATAATGCTTCTTTAAATTTAAGAGATACAGATAATTATAAGATATTTAAAGTTAGTTAGTTAATATTGTATCAAATACTCGGACGTTGCCGAGGAATTTAAGCCTTTGGAGTGTTGAGACACTTGAGTAGTATAAAGTAATTTATGCGAAAAAGAACATGATGAATAAGGAATGAAACATAGAAGTTATAAGTTTTATGTATGTTTTATAACTTCTTATAAGTTTTCAGTAACGGAAAACATACTTGTTCTCATTGTTATGAAAGTAGTAAAAAATGGTTTAATAAAAATTGTATTGATGGAAGATATAAGAGATATGCAGACACTTATAAAAAACATCAACGCATATCATATGAAAAAAAAATGTTAAAATTATACACACGTTTATTAAAAGTATTTTATTATATATTGGAAAAGGAGGATTATAAAAATGAAAAACTTTCAAATTTGGGAATCTGACTTTAACCAACAATCTGATCGTGGTGGTATGTTGATACCAGAATCAGAAATATCACAGATGATTGACTTTACTAATATGTCAGTATGTAGCATTACCAATTTAGCAGTTACCGAAATTGACAACCTGGATGAAAAATTGAAAGGTTGGAATGGTATCACAGATGAGGAAGATTTAAGGGAATTCTTAACTGAAGAAGGTTATAAATTTGGTAGCATTGACTTTCTAAGTGATTCCGAAAAACCGGAAGAAATAGTTTGCTTTGATTTCACTAATAAAAACTTCTTCAATCTTGCTGATTGTGATACTTATGGTTGGTATCAATGGTCAGACGGAAGTAATTTTAAAGACGAATGGGCAAGTGAAAATATTGGTATCATAAAGGTATCGGTGGAGGACGTAAAATACCTTGACTTAGATGAGCATGATGGTAACGATTGGTGTACTGGTGGTGTCAGATTTTATCATGAAACAGTTTATAAAGTGGTAGCACTAGATGGTAGCAAGGTAGATAATATGTATATGCTGTGTCAATGGTCACAGTGGCAAGGGGATCATGAGACAGCCAAAATATTGACGCAGGATGAATTAGATACACACTTAGAAGAGATTGGTTATAAAATTGATTAATTTAGTATGCTATTATTCTGCTCATTTGATATGATATAAGTGAGTAGAAATGGTAAGATTAAATTGATAAAATCCAATTTAAAGGAGATATAAAATGTTAAAATTATTCCTTATTATATCATTTGTTATATTGTTGTCGTGTTTGACTGTATACTATCGACTGAAGAATAAATAATATCAACATGAAAGAAAACTTTTATTCAAAGTGAGGAGGATTAAAAAATGATACCTTGGTATTTATATTTTAGTTTTGGATTGCTTGTGTTTTCTATATTATTTATGTTAATTTCATTTATTAGACTTGGTTTAAGTATTAAAAAATTTGATAAAGGATTAAGTAATCTTAAGAAAGAATATAAAGGTTTGACAGATTCCTTACAAGAATTAAAAGACACAATGAAAAAGATAAAATATCAATAAAAAATATTGGTCATGAGTTAATAATGCTTGCATTTATTTTAATATTGTGTTATAATAAGTTATAAAGTTAAATGAGGAGGTTTTTAATATGAAAAATATTGACGCATGGCTTAGAAAAGAAGCTGAAGAACTTGCAGTTAGAGCAGATAAAATTGAAAAGAAAATGATTCAAGAAATCAATAAAAGAAATTTTGACAAGATTAATGAATTAAATATTCAAAAACGAGAATTAAAAGCACAAGAACACAAGTTATATGAAATGATTGGAAGATTAGATGAAATAGAAGATTAAAGGAGGTTGATATTATGTTAGAAGTAAAAAATACTTGCCCGTATGCAGAAGAAACTGAATCGAGAAATCCTGTAGATCAAAATTGGATTAAATGTAAACTAACTGATCAAGGTTGTGTATGTTCTTATATATTATCATCAAAGTCTAAATACTTTATGAATGGAACATATCAAGTATGTCCTGGATATTTATTAATAAGTAAAAATAAATATCAACTCATTCTGGTGAGTATAAATAGGACTTTAAGCCAGAAGCGTTCCTGTCTAAATAACAGGAGGTAGTTAAAATTAAAAGGAGGAATACATAGTGAATATGAATTTAGAAAAAATTGAAGAAAAAGTTTTAATTGCTTTAAAGATAAGAGAAGGAATACAAAATATATTTAGAAAATACAATGTAAGCACTTCGTATTGCAAGGATGATGCTAATCCGTTTTATAATCAAACAGACGAAAATACAGAAGGTTTTATTTGTGAATATTATTATGGTTCTCCATTAAGTATATATACTCCATTAGGTAAAATAGATATTTGGAATGGTAGTATGTTACATGATAAAAATTGTGATTTGGCAATTAGAGAAATAGAAGAAAAATTTGGTTTTGTTTTAAAAAGAGAAGAATTTAATAATTCAGATGGGACATATGGTGGTTGGTATTATATAACTAAATTGCCTTGGAATAATATTGTGTTGGAATGTGACTGTAAGGAAAGAAATAAAACAGAATATATAGGATATGATGAAGTTAAAGAATTGTATAAACAAATAATGAATAAATTTAAAGGAGGAATACATAAATGTTAAAAGTAGGAAAATATACTGGTATAATTTATAATCAAGGAGAAAAAATCGAAGAATGTTGTTTTAATATATCAGATAAAAATGAATTAACTGAAGAAACGCTTGGAAAACAAAAGAATGATTGTATTATGTGTGCGTTAATATGCAATTTCTCATCTCCTTGTATGCCATGTAGAAATATGAAATAATAATAGTTTTGTAATAAGTTAATTAAAAAATACATAAATTGAGAGGAGATTTAAAAATGGAAAAGGCAAATATAAAGTATGAAGTTTATTTTTGTAGTTGTGGCAGGGTGCATTTTGTTGACACAGAAAAATTAAATAAAGCTATTGAAAATGAAAAACAGTTATTAGTAGTATGTAATAATTGTGGGAATTCTTTTGTTGAAGGCGCAGATAAGCAAGATTATGACGGTGAAGAAGGATATATGATGTATTCATATAGTAAAAGGGATACTGAAATTAATGATATGTCAAAGATTGATAGTATTGTTTTCACATCAGGGAAACAAGTAAGAATGATGACTGGTGGAGAAGCTACATTTTTCGGAAGTGGCACATTCATAGATTGGGAAACTAAAAAACCTAATAATGTAACAGATGAAGAATGGGAAGTAACGAGAAAAACAGTAAATGTTCAACATACAATTAATTGGATTAAGGATGATAATAAGTTAAACCATATGAGTAATTATGTTATTGGTATTGATTGGAAAGGCACTAAATTTGAAAAGGCGTGGAGTTAATTAATCAAATCATATCCAAAGATCGGTTTTGTTATGTTGATGCTTGACATAGAAACAAAAGTATAATATAATTAAAGAAATACATAAAAGGAGCGTGTTTTTATAATGACACAAGAAATTAATAGAATTAAGTTTATCAATATTGAATCAATTTATAGTGTTATTTCAAATAATCATCCTGATAAAGAACAAGAGATTAATAATACTATTGGCAATATGGAAACTTCACAGGAATTTAGAAAATTGTTTTTCTTTTGTGATGAAGATTATAATACTTATTATTATCAAAAGTCTGATGAGCAAAAGATTAAAAATTTCTTGAATCAACATTTTAACGTATTAAAACTTAAAGATTATCATTTTTATGACTATGGAAGTTTCTTGCGTGAAGTGTATAGTGGAGGTTATGTTAAACTTGGAAAACTTAATATTGAATATTATGATGTATATAAAATGTTGAATGAAAATTGTTTAAATGATCCGATAGTTATTGAAAGGTTGATTGATATGGGCAAAAAATTTCTTGAAGGTATAGAGAATCTTAAAAAGGAATGTATAAAAACATTGATGGAACAAGAAATAATGAAAATTAAAATGGCATCTGATACTGTGTAATTACATTAAACACTATATATTGTATATAGATATTATTATTAATACAATATATAGTGTTTAACTTTGTATGAAACAGATATTTTAAATACAGTAAAAATATGGGAATTATAAAAACTGAATAAAGTCTTTTTTCTTTTATTTAAATCTCTTGTATTCTTAGTTGAGAAATGCTATAATTAAAATTATAAAATAAATAATCAAGGAGATATATTACTATGAATAGAACGTACAATGCTTATGAGACTAAAAGAAAATGTGAAAAATTGTATTCTTATATCATTTGTTTTAATATCTATAATCTATCTACAAAAGATGCACAATGGAAAATGTATAATGAAAAAATTAATGAAATAGTAAACGAAGTAGAAGGTGAATACGACAGTTTGAATATATACAATGAAATATTCACAATTGGAGATAAGATCAAAATACATTATCTAGAGATAAGAATTGCAATTATCAAGTCAATAACTGTAAAATATAATACTTGTACATGGATGCCTGAATTTATCGTTGTATCAGAAGATATTCATAATAATAGTATTTATAAAACGTCTTATGATACTTGTATTCACTTGATATATAATCAATAAAAATAAATGAAAATCAACTAATTTAAGGAGGTGATTAAGATGTAAAATTATATTTAGTTTTAAAGTAATAATAGTTTTAAAGTAATAATAGAATATAAAAATAAAAAAGGAGAAATGTTATATAATATGACAATAACAAAAATTAATAGAATAGGAGAAATATCAAAAAATAGGCATGGCAATACTATGACAATTACTAAATATAATGGTGCGAATAATATTGAAATTACTTTTGATAATGGGTATATTACCAATTCTTATTATAAACTTTTTATAAAAGGAACAGTTAGTAATCCATTAGATAAAACACATTATGGAGTAGGATATTACGGAATAGGAGAATATACATCAAAATATAAATCATATTTCATATGGACAGATATGTTAAGAAGATGTTATGATTCAAAATATCAATCTAAATATAATACATATATAGGTTGTTCAGTCTGTAAAGAATGGTATAATTATCAAAACTTTGCTAAATGGTATGAAGATAATTTTTATCAAATTGATGGACAAAAAATGCATATTGATAAAGATATATTATATAAAGGTAACAAAATATATTCTCCTGAGACTTGTGTATTTACACCAGAGGAAATTAACAGTCTTTTTGTTAAAAGCAATAAAACTAGAGGTAATTATCCGATTGGTGTATATTTAAATAATAATGGGGATAGATATGTTGCAGGATGTCATAACATTAATAAAAAAAATGAATATTTAGGAACATATGATACTCCAGAAGAAGCATATAATACATATAAAGGCTATAAAGAAAATGTTATTAAGAGAATTGCAGATAAGTATTATGGATTAATACCAGATAAATTGTATAAAGCAATGTATGATTATAAAGTAGATATTACTGACTAGAGTATTAATATAGTAATTTATTTATGCAATACCTAAAAATAAAATTAGTTGTTTAATTATTAAATTTAGGTATTGCATTTTAACTTAAACTATGGTATTATTATATTAATAGAATACAAATATAAATAAGAAAGGGAGATGCTGAAATGAAAATAACTTTTAATCCTTCTGCAAGAAAAGAAGTAAAGTATATTATAGAGAAAATTGATAAACAGCAGTATACGGTAGGCAAGAATCTTCAAGAATTAATTATTAATAAGAAGCAGGAAGAAGGTAATAAAACAAAAATAAGAGAATATATGTTGAGCCAACGTACATTTTCCTGGGAAGTGTGGAGAAGCTCTAATTTAATACAAAGTATTTTACTAGGAATACCTATTCCAGAAGTTACAATTTATAGGCATGATAGTAATAGCCAGTATTTTAAGACACTTGATGGAAATCAAAGATGGACAACTATTTATTTATTTGTAAATAATATGATTAAATTAGATTTGAGTAAATCAATTTTCCCTAATTTTGAAATTGAAGGAGAAAATTATACATACTCAGATATTCAAGGTAAGACATTTGATGAATTGCCAGAAATATTTAAAGAAGCAATATTAAACTATGAAATGCAAATTACCATAATCAACAACTGTACTGAAGAAATGGCTGAGAAATTCTTTGTATCTATGAACGCAGGAGTTAAACCATTAAAACCAGCTGAAATTAGAACAGCAGCTATGGGGATTAGTACTCGTAAATTTTACACAGAAACTTTAAAATCCGATTGGATATTACATTGTTTAACAGCAAAATCAGCAACAACTAATACAGGTAGTGAGGTAATATCCCAGGCATTAACTTTGATGCATAACAAATTGCCTATTGAATTGTCTAAGGAAAATATTGATAAAGTTATCTATTCCTTTAGAGATACAGGTGTTCCTGAGAATTTACAATCAGATATGGTTAATATCTGTAACTACTTGAACGAAGCAACATCTATATGGATTGATGAAAAGAAAATAGCAGATTCAAAAAGAGAAAAAGGTAAGAAAATTTCAAATTATTCAACTTACCGCTTCTCATTCTTTAATAAAACTAGCACAGTAATGTTGATGATGGCAGCCGATAAAGCCATTAAGAATAATGTACCTGTTACTGAATTTGCAAAGTGGGCATATAAATTCTTTGAGAAACCTAACCAAGACTATAAAGATGGTATGGTTGAGAAGGTTAATGAATTGAAAATGGTTGATTTAAGAATGTTGGCTATTGATGCTGAGATTGTTAAGATGAGAAAAGAAGAACCTGTAGTAGTAAAGCAAACCTACGAGGAAATCAATGCTATACTGGAAGAATTCAAGAATGAATCTGAATCTGAACATAATACCAAACCTAAAGACAATTCTACTAACGATAATGATAATGTCAATATACAATCTGAACAAACTGCACAATTTGAATCTGACGAAATACCAAAGTTAACAATAGAAGATATTCCTGAAATTGATTTGACAGGTGAAGTAAGTTAATAGGGAGGGTTAAAATCCCTCTCTAATTCTTTAAAATTAAGTTTAAGGAGGTTAAATTTAATGAGTAATAATAGTATCTATCTACAAAATGGGTATAAGAATAGAGATGACTATTTAGAATCTTTATCTGAAGACTATGGAGTACCGTTAGAAACAGTATACGTTCTTGCTGAGGCACTTGGTGAGAGTGAGGAATGGGACGCATTAATTTCAGCGTTAGAGGATGTAGAAGGTATGATTTTTGATGAATAAGAAGGATAAATTAATCTCCTTCTTCTAACAAATAAAATATAAAAATACATATCAAAGGAGAGATAAATTATGACTAACAATTTAATACCTGCTTACGATTGGAAAAGTATACATGGTGATATTCAAGAACCTGGAAGGTTAGAATACATTAAATCATCTACAATGGCAGTAGAACCAAAAGAAGTAAGAAAATACTTAAAAGAATACCTAAAGAATAATAACTGCACAGATGAAATTAAAAACTTTTTGAAGTTATACCTAAATAACATTGCTTTATTATCTAAGACACAAGTTGTTTGGGATGGCAGTTATAGAAATTGTGTTATTGTAATAAAACCAGACCATATAATGCCAACTCATACCGGAGACTATTTTAAAATTAATTCAGAGTACACGAATTTTTTAAACAATTCAGAAACTATATTCTTGAATATGCACACTACAACTCATGCTGAAGATATGGAAGATTGGAGATTATTTGACGATTTAATGCAGGAAGAATTTGATTATTATGATGAGTATTAGAAATAACTTAACAAAATCATAAAATAATAGTTGCTATGTGCCTAGCATAGTGGTACAATGAATATATAAATAATAATACATAACACAAGGAGCGATATAAAATGTGCAGAGCAAAGAAATACACTGAACAATTATTAGAGATATATGAAAATATTAACCAAGATTTAGAATATTTTAAATACAAACTACATTATTTACAATGGTTACAAGAAGATTTATTACATATTATAGAAAACAAAAAGTTTAATGTTGTTCAAGGTTACAAATTATCTAAAAAACTTCAAGAAACTAGAAATGAACGCAGAGACTATAAGATTGAATTGGAAACTATGATTAATTTAAAGAAGACATTTGTTGATAAGAATATTAATTATCTAAAGAATACATATGACAGCATTAAAAAGCAAGATGAAGAATTATTAAGTTTAAGAGATAACAGGATATATAAACCTAGAGTTTTAGAAAGTATGGAATTAAGGGTAATTGTACCGTTGAATAGGAAAGTTATATAATAGGAGGTAATAAAATGCTTTCTGTAGAACCAGCTATAGCAGATTGGTTAAAAGAAAATTTAGAAAAATATTATCCAAATGAAGAAAATACAAATGAATTATATAAATTAATAGAAGATTATGGTATTTATATATGTTGTGATAAGTTAAAAGAATTTGAAATTACAGAAGAAAATAAGGATAGATTGATAGAATTATTATTAAAATTATGTTTATCATTATCTTCTAAACCAACATTATATGAGAGTGAATATAATCATATGAAAAAGAATTGGTATCCTAATTGGGAAATCTGCTATAATTGTTCAAAAAGATATACTAGTAATTGTGATAGCAGTAAATGTGAACCTATGGATATATAGTAAAACATTACCAAACGATAATTCTATTCAAATTTATAAGGAGGAATAACAATGCCATCAAAATGGATTAAAGAAAATATAATTGACAAAGGTATAGAAAATGTAAGATTCTTTGCTCAAATGGAAATGATAGATTTTATTATCCCTTGCTTTGGTTTAGCAATAACTTCATCGAATAATTCTACTTGGACTGAGTGTAGGATTGATGAAAACAGATATAAAGTTGCAGAAGGATATAAAATAACATTGAAGTCTTTGGATGAGAGATTTACATATAATCATTATTATCAATCTGATTTTGAATCTTTAGTTAAAAGTGGTAGTATTATTGTTAAAGATAATGATTTAATGCGTGTAGAGCATATTAAGTGAAAAGAACCATGTGGTAATGTTATAATGGTACATGAAGTTGATATTGTGGTTGATAATTAATTAAAAGGAGTATATAAAATGTTACCACACAATATAATAATAGGCACACCTTTAGTCTCATTATCACAATTAGGTATAACACAATCAGAATTCACAATAACAGATGAAGAAAAATTCTTGCCTAAACTTTTAGTAAAGTATGGTTCTTTAAATCTACTTCACAATTATGCAAGAATAGATCGGATTTGTGGAGAACATTAGATAAACTTGATTTTGAGGAAATTAAAATTGGTCATAAGAGAGTATGGATTGTTGTGGGTGAGTAAAAAATATTAAATAAGAAGGAGGAAAATAATAATGATG